>Ga0153922_1000061_pt1 | contig 42124 bp, 40 predicted proteins | sample TSNJ006MetaG_FD_104723 | JGI IMG/M metagenome (GOLD analysis project Ga0153922, IMG submission 104723) | Attine ant fungus gardens microbial communities from New Jersey, USA - TSNJ006 MetaG | ecosystem: Host-associated > Fungi > Mycelium > Unclassified | place: USA: New Jersey, Brendon T. Byrne... | reverse complement strand
ATTAGAGTTATCTTGAAAACAATAATATTCCATTTATTATCATTTTTCAAAATGTAGCTTAGATTTTTATGTGTTATTTTTGCCACCAATGAGTTAAAAATGGGGACAAACGAAATTATTCGACAAAGTCATAACTTGACAATTAGCACATGCAGTTGTTATACTTTTATAAAAAGAATGAATCTGAAGATTCTTGTAAGCCAGAAGACTTAATCGAAAACAAATTATAGCTAACAACCACAGCCCCTTGTATGACCGAAGTCATACGGCAGGCCAGCAGGCATGCTTTCAACCGGATAAAATTTCCCGGCAATGAAAGGATGTCATTTTTTATGGAGGACTTACATTATGAATCTGCATCAATTTTTTACTGCGCATCCTAAAGTGGCCATTGCCTTCTCCGGTGGTGTAGACTCAGCCTATCTTTTATATGCTGCCAAAAGCGAAGGTTGTGATGTCCGGGCTTATTTTGTCAATAGTGCTTTTCAGCCGGCTTTTGAACTGGCTGATGCCGAACGTCTGAGTGAAGAATTAAGCATCCCTTTAACGATCATAAATCTAGATATTCTGCAAACCAAAGAGGTAGCAGACAACCCTAAAGATCGTTGTTATCATTGTAAAAATAAGATATTCAGGACAATTATTCAGGCGGCCTATGATGATGGCTATGACGTTTTACTAGATGGTACCAATGCTTCTGATGATGCCGATGATCGTCCCGGCATGAAGGCTTTAGCCGAACTTAAGGTTTGCTCTGTGCTGCGAGAATGCGGCTTGACAAAATCTGAGATTAGGCAAAGATCCAAGGCTGCCGGATTATTTACCTGGAATAAACCCAGTTATGCCTGCCTGGCCACGCGGATTCCAACCGGAACAACAATTAATGTAAACGATCTTGAAAGGGTGGCGCAGGCGGAGACCTATTTAGACGAAGCCGGTTTCAGAGATTTTCGAGTCCGCCTCATTGGCGATATGGCAAAAATTCAGATAAGGCAAAAAGATATGAACCATATTCTATCCGAAAGAGAACATATTTTAGAAAAATTCAGACCACTGTTTTCTGAAACAGTACTTGATTTAAGAACGAGAGGCGGTGACCTAGATGAATAATAAACGTGATGTTTTGGATTTGTTACAAAGAGTCAGAGATGGTGAACTAGAACCAGAGCGGGCAATGCTGGAACTGAAATTATCACCCTTTGAAGATATCGGATATGCCAAAGTTGATCATCATAGAGCTATACGTCAGGGAACACCTGAAGTTATTTTCGGGCAAAACAAAACACCCGCACAAATCGAAGGTATCGTGACCGCAATGGGAAAAAGAGGCTGTAAAAACATTTTAATAACCCGGATATCCGATGAAACGGCCATGTATTTGGATGACTGCCTGAACTGGAAATATTATCCTGAAGCCAGATTAGGTGTCGCATTCCCAAAAGAGGTGCCCTCATTAGGCCATATCGTCGTCGCAAGCGGCGGTACCAGCGATATGATAGTAGCCGAAGAAGCTGCTATAACAGCCGAAGTATTGGGCAATAAAGTGACCCGTTTATATGATGTCGGGGTTGCCGGACTGCACCGGTTACTGGCTAACTTAGAACCATTGATGTCTGCCAGAGTAGTTATAGCCGTTGCCGGGATGGAAGGCGCTTTGGCCAGCGTGGTTGGTGGTCTGGTAGACTGTCCTGTTATTGCCGTCCCTACAAGCGTGGGTTATGGTGCCAGTTTTGGCGGGGTTTCGGCTCTTTTGTCAATGCTGAATTCATGCGCTTCGGGGGTATCCGTTGTCAATATTGATAATGGCTTTGGCGCCGGATTCCTTGCCGGCAGAATTAATCAGATGGAGGGCGTGTCATGAAAATATTATATTTAGAATGTTATATGGGGGCGGCAGGTGATATGCTTATGTCAGCGCTTTATGAGCTTCTGGAAGATAAAAACGCTTTTATAGATACCATGAATCATCTTGGAATTCCAGGTGTCAGGCTGAATCCCCTAAAAGCATCCTCATGTGGTGTCGGTGGGACACGGATAGAAGTTACTATCCACGGTGAAGAAGAAGAAAGTATTGATGTTCGTCACGGTCATCACCACAAAGAGCACCAGCATGGCGATGTTCATCATGGGCGTTTTCCAGATATCAAAAAACTAATTAAATCCCTGTCATTACCCGACAAAGTCATCAGTGACGCCATAGCTGTTTATGAAAGACTTGCTGTGGCGGAGAGTAAAGTTCATGGTAAACCTATAGAACAAGTTCACTTTCACGAAGTAGGCGCCTTAGATGCTGTGGCCGATGTCGTAGGGGTTTGTTATGCCATGTATTTACTGCAAATAGAAAAGGTTTTTGTTTCCCCTATCCATGTCGGTAAAGGTCATGTCCAATGTGCTCACGGAATTGTTCCTGTTCCGGCTCCGGCAGCAACGGAACTATTATTAGGCGTTCCCATTTATAGTGGTGATATCGAGGGTGAATTATGTACCCCTACAGGTGCGGCGTTACTGACTTATTTTGCTGATTCATATGGCTCAATGCCTTCTATGATTACAGAAAAATGTGGTTATGGCATGGGTAAGAAATCTTTTGATACGGCGAACTGCATCCGCGCCTTTTTAGGATATCAAGAGGCTTCTTCAAAATCTGATGAGGCAGAGGATGAAATCACTGAATTATGCTGCAATATAGATGACATGACCCCGGAAGCATTGGCCTTTGCCTGTGAAACATTGATGAAGACAGGTGCCCTGGATGTTTATGTTACCCCGATACAAATGAAAAAGGGGCGCTGCGGAATGCTCTTAACATTGCTTTGCCGAGAAAATCAAATCAATGAGATGGCAAAGCATCTATTTATGAATACATTAACCAATGGTATCCGGGTCAAGAAATGTGAGAAATTGATTCTTGAGCCGGGAAAAGAACTGATTTCAACACGCTATGGTGACATCGGCGTCAAAACAGCCAAAGGATATGGTGTATATCGTAAGAAACCGGAGTATGAGGATGTGGCTAAAATCGCTCGGAGTCGCCGGCTTCCTTTTAAAGCGGTATGGGATGCTGCATTCATGGCAATAAATCAGACGGAGCGTAAAGATAATGAATAGGCGAAAAATATCCGTTGTGTTGATGATTCTTATTTTAATTTCTATCACTTCGATTATTATTGCAACAGGTTTGGGTCCGGTCACCGTATCTCCGATTACAGTGCTGAAAATACTTACGGGAAAGAATGTATCACAGTTGGAATATAATATTGTCTGGGGACTTCGCCTCCCGCGGGTTCTTTTAGGATTCATCGTTGGCGCCTCGTTGTCCGTTACCGGCGTGGCAATGCAGGCTTTAGTTAGAAATCATTTAGCTGACCCTTTTATTTTAGGTGTCTCTTCGGGTGCATCGGCAGCAGCAACATTGGGTATGTTATTTGGCACCTTTTCTTTTTTAGGGATTTATTCCTTGTCCATAAGTGCGTTTCTCGGGGCAGCGGTGACAATGATATTGGTTTTTTTACTTTCCCGCGTTAATGGGCGGATACATATAACCCATCTGCTTCTTTCCGGCGTTGCTATATCTATGATTATGGAAGCGCTGACCAATGTTATCACCATAAGTGCCCCCAATGCATTGGGCTTACATAATGCAACGTTTTGGATGTCCGGCTCACTGGTCGGTGCCAAATGGAGTTATTTAACATTACCATTAGGGGTGATGCTTATATGCATCAGCATCTTACTTATCAATTATCGGAATCTCAACGCATTGGTGTTGGGTGAAGAGGCTGCCGGCACTTTGGGCGTTAATGTCGGCCGAGCACAGGGACTTTTAGTCCTTATTTCCTCATTGCTGGCAGGCACGACTGTTGCCGTCAGCGGTTCAATTGGATTTGTCGGCTTAATGACTCCCCATATCACAAGAATGCTTGTCGGTTCGGATCATAAAAGAGTGCTTCCGGTATCTGCTTTCATGGGAGGATTGCTAGTTATCTGGGTTGATGTTATTGCCCGCATGATCATTGCTCCTGAAGAATTACCTGTAGGTATATTAACAGCTTTATTTGGCGGTCCGTTTTTCATTTTTTTATTAAAAAGGAAGGAAGTGTAAGATTTGCGGTTACAAGTGAGCCATTTATCATTTTCATATGATAATGATGCAATCTTAAAAGATATTCATATGGAGATTCACCGGGGAGAGTTTATTGGCATTATTGGCGCCAATGGCAGCGGAAAATCAACATTACTACGGAACCTCTATGGTATCCTGACACCTGCAGGCGGCTGTGCCATGTTAGATGGAAAAAATCTTTTGACAATGGGTAAAAAGGAAGTCGCTTCACATGTAGGTGTCGTGAGTCAGGAAAACCATATTCCTTTTGATTTTACTGTGGCGGAAATTGTGGCGATGGGCAGGACACCGCATAAGAAATTATTTCAAGGTGATACCAAGGAAGACAAAAAAATTGTCCAAAATGCCCTAAAACGTCTGGGTCTTGAAGCCATCTCCAAAAGAGACTATCGGCAGCTTTCCGGTGGCGAAAAGCAACGGGTCCTGCTGGCAAGAGTGATGGCACAAGAAAGTGACTTCCTCTTTTTAGACGAGCCGACAAATCATTTGGATATCGGATATCAAATTCAGTTTTTTGATCTGGTTAAACAGCTTGGTGGTACCGTCCTTGCCGCCATGCATGATTTGAATATGGCTGCTCTTTACTGTGACAGAATTTATGCAATCAAAGAGGGGAAGGTATATACATGCGGAACCCCAAAAGAGGTTTTAACTTCGGAAACTATCTATGAATTATTTCGGGTGAAATCGTTTATTGATTATAACCATGCCACAAAACAGTTATCAATAAGATATCTGCCGGATGGCATCTGCAATGAGGGAGGAGAATCTAATGAAACGAAAGCATATAATAATGTCGGGAATTATAGCAATGCTCCTGTGCCTGATATTCGTATCGTGTAATCAAAATCAGGGTGATGCAAAGCAAAATGACTCTGAAACACCCCAGAAAGTCCTGACGCTCGGACCTAATTGCAGTGAATTGTTTGTCGCTTTAGGTTTAACAGAATATATCATCGGAAACACACTGGATAATCACAGCCGCGGTGCCCTTGAAGAATATCGAGCGGCTTATGAAACGATACCTGAATTGAATTATGGTTCGGCTACCAGAGAGGCGGTATTAAGCAGCGGTGCTGATTTTATTTATGGCATTGACTGGGAATTTGGCGATGAAGGTCTTAATATACAAGAACTCAATGACTATGGCATAACAGTATATGTCAATTCTGCAGCTACGATGGATGAGATATATCAGGAAATATCCGATTTAGGGGAGATATTTCAAGTAAAAGATCGAGCCGAAGCGCTTATCGCGGATCAGAAAAAAAGAATCAAAACTGTAGAAGAAATACTATCTAAAGCAGAACCGGTGAAAGTCCTTGTCTATGACAGCGGCGGCGAGGGCGTTTTTACCTGTGGCGGCAGCAATTTTGAGACGCTGCTTATTGAACTGGCCGGAGGGAAAAATATTTTTGATGATATTTTAGATAAACAGTGGGCTACAGTAAGTTATGAAGAGATTCTGGAACGTGAACCGGATGTCATCTTAATCCATGATTATGACTCCCCTTCATTGGAAGATAAAATCCAAGCTATTAAAAATGATCCCGCTTTATCCAAGCTAGATTGTGTTCAGGAAGAACGATTTGTGTCTATTTCACTGGAAAGTGTTTTGCCCGGCATTCGAATGGCATATGCCGTGGAACAGATGTCAAAAGGATTTCATCCGGAGTTATTCCCGTAATTGATATACCCTGAAGCAGAATCTGCTTTCAGGGTACCTGATAACTTTTATAGATTAGCGCCACAACATCTTTTATACTTCTTCCCGCTGCCACAGGGACAGGAATCATTTCGTCCAATTTTTTTAGTTTGCCGTATATAAGGCTCATTATTGTCTAGTAGGGGCATAGCATCACTAAATAAATCCTCCTCACTCGGGATATCATTAAATAATTGGGGATGCTTCTTTTTGAGTGCCATCATCGCTTTGTAATTTTTCTCTATCAAACGCCTCTCTTTTTTCGGTTCTAACACCAGGTTATAGAATGATTTATTTAACTCAAACAGCAAAGGATACGTCTTTTTTAAATATCTCAATCCTTTTCTGGCCAAGCTTACATTGTCTAAAAATAACGATTCTATGAGAATCTTATCCATCGTACATTCAGGACAATTACAGTTCTCAAGCAGAATATTTGTCATATCTATAATAAAATCGGGAACATTAATATCATTTTCAGCTTCATATAAAGCATATGCCATATGGATTTTTGTTTTTAATTCGATGATGACGTCATTTCCAGGCGTAAGGTTATCTAAAAAGGAAATGATTAGACAATAGTATTTTAAATCCTCTTCTCTTGCTGCCGAACTAAACACATAAGAAAAGAACAAGTGAACAATATCTTCTGCTGCTACAGAACCATTTGTTACACTTTTCTTAACAATATTCAAATGACGGGAAATAGCATCAGAATCTTGCCTGTTTATACCGACAAAAATGGCCTGTATATGTAAAGGTAAATTATCCGGATTGTTTTCCTGGAACTTGCCAATTCCGTTTTCTAAAGTTTCCGAAGCGGTTTCCCAGTCTTCGGAATCTCTATAGAGCAAGGACAAACCTGACCACAGGGATATGTTATCCGAATCCATTGATAAAGCTTTCTGGTATTGGGCAACTGCTTTTTTTGTAAAGCCCCGCATATGGTAAGCGTGAGCCAATTGACCATGATAAATGGCATTGCCTGGTTCTTGCCGAACAAGGCTTTCGAATATTTTTATGGCATTGCCGGAATTGTTGTTTCTTAAGTAAATTTCACCCAATAAACTTTTGATTATCAATAGTTCCGGATGGGATTTAACCACATTCTTCAGCTGCTTAATGGCAGAGTCATAATCTTCATGCTCCATGGCAGCCATGGCAAACTCATATAACTGCTGATATTTTAGCGGAATCTTTGCAAGTCTGTCATACTGTTCTCTTGCATTATTGTCAGTTAATATTTCATATGCTTTCCGGTACTTTTTAAATTCTTCAGGATATCTTTCAGGCGGATATTTTTTAACCATGGAAAAATATGCTTTTTTTATCTCCATTTTTGACGCCTGCTCAGATATCCCTAATTGCCCGTAATAGGTTGCGCTATCCTGTAGATCATCCTCGAAAAGTTCCAATTGTTTATACTCAGTCATATTTCTTCCACCACCTTTTCACGCTATCCCCTTGTATGTTTTTTAAGTAAAGTAACGTATTGGAGTTACTCGTATCCATTTTTAATGCCTCTAAAAAACAATGGACTGCTTTATCTTGCTTGTGCATGATGGCATATAAACAGCCTAAATAATTATATTCACTGACACTTTTATCGGACTCAACTCTCAATCGCTTAATCGCCTTTTTATATTTGAGATTTTTGCTCAATTGACTGAGCTCATCCATTTTATCTTTTTTTTCTAAAACCCAGTGCTCCAGATTTTTAATGTAATACTCTGAACGATTGAAAATGGATTCTACCATCATGTAGTTTCCAAGCCGGTAATAGCAAAGTCCGGACAGCTTACGGCTATTGTCATTATCATTGTTCAGGCCTAGCGAAATGGCGGAATATGAAATTGCTTTTGTTAAATCGTCATCTCTGGCAGCAGCCAGTGCTTTCGAGAAATAATAATCAGATAGTTCTCTATTCATCTTCATCTTCCAAATCCAGTAAGTAATCGATAATTTCTTCCCTTGCATCATCAAGGACTTCAATATTGGCATCTTTGACCAAAGCCTCCTTTAAGGCCCTTATTAAGTCTTTCAATTCATCGGCATATTCTTCGTCTTTCGCAAGGGTTTTCTCGGCACGACGTATGACGGCGGAATATTTTCTGGCATGTCTGCTATTTTTCCAATTGGAAATATCTACTTCTTCAATCATATCACTTCCGGTGGTAGATATTGTGATAGAGGTCTTTTTACCGGTAGAAATGCTTTTAGCATCAACTTGAAGGATACCATTCATATCGTACGAAAAGGCAACGGTTATCCTTTCTTCTCCTGCAGGTCTGGGAGGTATGCCATCCAGAATAAATTTGTCCAGAAAATTATTACGGGCAGGCTCGCTGTATTCTCCCTGGGACACATCAATATCTATGCGGGTTTGCATATCATAGCTTGTCATATACTCTTTTTCAATAGTTGTCGGGATTGTCGTATTTCTCTGGATAATGGGATCAAAATATAATTCACTGCCATACCTTAGGATGGTCATTCCCAATGTATAAGGGCAGACATCGGTCAAAATGATTTCGTTTTCTGAAAACTGTTCTCCAATAATACCGGCCTGGATAGCTGCCCCAGATACGACCGCAAGATCCGGATCAATCAGACGTTCGGGAACTTTGTTGAATATACCAGTGATGAACTTTTCAACATAGGGTATTCGTGTAGAACCGCCAACCATCAATATTAAGTCAATCTCCTCTATATCCATCTGCGCATCTGTTAAAGCAATTTTAATTTGTTCCTGTGTTGCATCTATCTTTTCGCTAATCAGGTCTTCGAGCAGTTCTCTTGTAATGGTTTTATCAACAGAGAGCGGCTTATCTTTGAAATTCGTCAAAAAAGGTAGCGTTATAGTATATTCAAGCGCTTGGCTCAGAGAAATCTTACAGGTCTCCGCTTCCTTTTTCAATCTTGCCATCGCCCTCATATCACTCTGAATACAGACTCGCTGCTTTTCTGGGAATTGACCGATAATATACTCAATAATAGCTTCATCAAAGTCCTTTCCTCCGAGCCGGTTATTTCCACTGCTTGCCCGAACCTCCATAACCCCTTCAAAAATTTCCAGAGCAGTAACATCCAAAGTCCCGCCACCAAGATCATAGACAAGTATATTGGAGCAATCCTCCATATGTTCAAGACCATAGCTTAGTGCTGCGGCAGTGGGTTCATTAATGATTCGCTCTACGGTAAGACCACAAAGCTTACCTGCCTCTACAGTTGCCCGTCGTTGTTTGTCTGAAAAATAGGCAGGCACCGTGATAACAACCCGGTTTATATCCTCGTTTAAGTATGTACAGGCACCATCCACTAAATACTTTAAGATAAATGAAGACAATTGCTGAGGACTGTATGCTGTGCCGTGGGTAGTCAGTTGGCTGTCACTTCCCATTAAACGTTTAACTTCCATAAAGGTGCTGTCTGGTTCTAGCAAAAGTTTTTCTTTGGCCTCTATGCCGACACTAATTTCGCCATCAGGGGAAATAGCGACAACGGAAGGCGTCGTATAACAACCTGCTATATTTGGTATTATAACAGCCTTTCCATCTTCCATGCATGCCACCTCAGATGTTGATGTCCCTAAATCTATTCCAATAATTCTACTCACTTTCATCCTCCAATCTGTTAACTATGACTATCGACTTTCTGTAAACGGTATTGTTATAGATATAACCGCTTTTCAACACTTTGACAATGTTACCATTTGGAAAAGCATTATCACAGGTAGTATTTTCAATACTATTCAACTGCATATTAAATGGTGTATTTTCATCTGCAATGCGGATTAACCCTGCCCCCGTCATCGCCTTGCAAAGGGTGTTCCACATGAGTTTTGACTGGGTAGACAGATTTTCGTCATAATGTTCCTTGTAGTATACGTAAAAATCTTCCACTAAATCAGCGGCGCCTATAAGCGTGTTGACCAAGTATGACTTTTCGTGTTCTAAGCTTTTAATAATGTCTGTCTTCTCATTTTCCTCAAGGATGGAATATATTTCTTCAAGCTGCATGTTCATGGCACCCTGCTTCTTGAAAATCTTGGTCACTGTACCATTTAGTGCCGAAAATCCAACATTTACATCATTCTCACAATTTAGAAATTGGCGATCCAAATCCGGATTTGACAACTTATCTAATTCTTTTTTAAAATCAATCATGATATTTCGTGACTCCTTCTATATCTGATTCATATGGAGCCGAATCAGATGATATAAGAATTTTATCATTTTTTGTCTTGTTAGGCAATAAGGATAAACTAAAAAAGTGGAGAACTTGCATTTTTTTACATATAATTATAAAAGACCAAGTAGTAACTGCTTGGTCTTTTATAACTATCTAATATTCATAATGAATCATATCTTTATATGCATTATATATCTTCTGATTCAATTCATCACCGCCATCCTGGTTCGCACTATAGAAAACCGGCGGATCCGCCACACCTCTTTCTACCAGCTCCCTTACAACAGCTGCTGCGATACTGTTTAACATTGCCGCACCTACTACCGTTGAGGTCGGACTCACTTTCTGCTCCAGACCTTCTATAGAAACACAGGCATCTCCCGGCTCCCCATGGTTATCAAGAACTAAATCACAAACTTCAAATAGCCGCTTCCCTGACGAATGTCTGGAAGTCACCGCCATTGAATAGGTCACATTGGTCAATGCGATGACCTTTGCACCTCGCTTTTTAGCTTCCATGGCGATTTCCACGCTAACACAGTTTCTTCCGGAAACAGAATGTACAATCAGGATATCGCCCTCACGTATCGGAACCTTTTTCATTAGAGCTTCTCCATAACCTTCCAATCGTTCCATCTGGCTCGTATGGGTAATGGGGCTTGTATCCAGCATCATTTCCCTTCCAAAAATCGGATTAATCAAAACCAGACCACCGGCTCTGTAATACATTTCCTCACTCAATATCCCTGCATGACTGGCACCGAAAATAAAAATGGACTTCTTATTCATGATGCCATCTGCAAGCATCATAACCGCCTTTTCCATGGATTCATTTTCATCGCTTTCTATGGCTTGAAGCAATTGCTTAATCTTATTTAAGTAGGCAAACTCCATCATTAAAACAATCCTCCGAATAGTCCGGCTATCAATTTAGCAATCGTACCAAATAAAGAGAAATCATTGCCCCCAAATATCAGCATCCAGTTTTGTATTGTACCGGAATAGATAACTGCTGATATTCCGACAACGGCGACCATCGCCACAGAAGCGACAATCGTTCCAATGACAGAACCTTTAAGACCTCCCTGCCCTTCGCCAATAACTGCGGCAGCGCCACATTCAAAGAACGAAGTAATGACCAGAGGAATTAATACAACACCAAACAAATTGGCAGCATTGCAAATCAACACCAATATTGTAGAAGTAATCATTGCCACAATAAATCCAATAAGTACTGCATTCGGCTTATAGTTGAAAAGAATCGGACAGTCAAAAGCCGGAATCGCATCTGGTACAAGTTTTTCTGAAATACCTTTGAATGCAGGTACAATTTGCGCAATCAACATACGGACACCCTGCAGCATAATAACCAGACCGGCGCCAAAGGTAATACCCTGGGTGATTGCATTGATGATAACATCAAAAATCAACTGACCCATGCCTACAGCAGCTGCTTCTTCGCCTAAAATACTATCCGGGGCAATAAAGCCTACAATAATAAACATAATGATAATAACAATACAACCGGTAATGGAAATCTCCCGGAAAAACGATAGCTTAGGAGATAATTTCAAATCTTCTGTGGATTTCTCCTTATTACCTACTTTAGAGGCTACAAAGCCCGATATTAAGCTCAAAAACCCGGTAGGATGGCCAATTGTAAAGCTCTTATCTCCGGTTACATCAAATACATATTTTCTTAGTACCCAAGGCATAATCGACCAGTAGAGTGCCGAGCATATACTTCCAAAAACAACTAAAGGTGCACCTGTCAGGCCGCCTTCCACGCCGGCTGCCACAAATATAAAGGGGAACCACCAAATCATATGTCCTGTTAAAAAGATGACCTTAAAGGGGGTGAACCGGGCAATGACAAGATGTAAAATCAAACCAAAAAACATCGCCAAGCCGACCTGACCGCCATAGGTCGCCGTGAAACTCACATCATCAAGTCCAACGCCGGCTACTGCTCCGGCCAGATTCTGAAATGCGGAATTAATAGGTACTATCGTTCCTGCCAATAAGTTAACACCTGTCGTTAAAATAAACATACCAAAAGCTGTCAAAAAACTCCCTTTAACAATCTCTGCCAGGCTTTTCTTCTGTAATGCCAGACCAAGTGCCGCAATCAACCCTAATAGTACCGGTGGATTTCTTAAAATATTTGTTGTAACGATATTAATAAATTCAATAAAAGCATTCATATTTCATGATCCCCTTCCAATTGGATTTTTTATACATTCCCCACATCTTTCAAAAACGACTTAGCTGCTTCTTCTACTTCTTCAAGATCCATATACTTTTTCACTGTATACACGGGTGCAGCGGCACTATCTTTAAGCTCCTGATACAATTCTTCGCTTGTAAATATAGCATCACAGCTTTCTCCCCTTGCTGCCGTAATGTCTGTATTTTCAACCTCTACATTCTGATTTAGCTTTTTAAAAGCTTTATCAAGGCTCATTTTTAAAATCATAGAAGAGCCTACGCCAAAACCACAAACTGCTAATACCTTCATTCTTTCACCTCCTCTTCTTCACTTTTTTCCCTGATTAGAGTCATAATCGCATTCTGGTCCCCGGATTTAAAGATTTCCATATTCTTTTCATCATATAAAAGTTCCGTCAGTGATGCCAGGGCTTTTAAGTGAGTTGTATTATCTATACTGGCCAATACAACAAAGAGATGTACCGGTTTTCCCAGCAGATCCACAGGTTCTTTAACAACAAGCAAAGCCATGGAAAGTTCATTAACCCCTTTTTTATTGGAGGCGTGAGGCAGGGCAAACCCATCTGCCAATACAATGTAAGGACCATACGTCTCCACCGCTTTAATCATTTCATCAATATAACTCTGGTCAATAGACCCATCCTTAAGTAACGGTTCTGCTGCATAAGCGATGGCTTCCTTCCAATCCTTTAAGGCATTTACCTTATGAATGCGTTGTTCATTAAATAAATCTTTTAACATAGGCTGCTCCTTCTCCTTTTCAATGTCCTTATAAAATAGTTTATGCAAATCCTTTCTCAATTCTCCCACATCCGTAATCTTGGCATGCTTTCTGATTACTGCAATTACGTCGTCCACATCAAACAATACAATACCGGGTGATGCATTTGTTATTCTTTTGAGCAATTTATCAATATCAATCCTTGTCAAAAGAGGATTGACAACAATCACATTTTTATAATCTGGTATTTCAACCGTAGAAATAATAGTATCATAAGGCTTGTCGTAATCTTTAAGCTCCTTTAGTGAAATGACATCTATAATATCAATCATGGGAATTGCTTGGTAGAGCTGTATCTCAAGATTTTTCGATATCATTAATCCATTAGGGCAAACCAACAGAATTCTGTTTCTGTGGTTTTCGGTAAGCCATGAGCCTTTGATATAACCGCCAAAATAGGCTGCTATAAAGCCAATTTCCTCTTCTCTGATTCCTTTAAATTCAGGAAAATCCTTTTCATCCTCCAGGATATCCTTTGTGATTTTAAAAAGCTGAGAATGTTTATATTTTATCTCAGATAAAATCGGATTATAAATAGGAAAATGAAATTTAATGCGGTAATATGAAGATAATAAATGTCTTTTAATACCCTGCTTAAAGTCCTCTTTGTTAATTAGCTGAACTGCTGTCCTTGCTTCGAATCTGACAATCAGCTTATTGATATACGTCTCAATGATGTCGGCATTCACATTTGAATTAAGGCTCGGACAGGATGCCACATATGCGCTTAAATAAGCCTGCTCATTTTCATCATGTACCGAAATCAATTCCTTTACCCCCGGGTAAAAGTCTAATTCTTTAGCCGCAAGGAAATTAGATTGCTTTTCCAGGAAATGCCCCTCACTGATTCTTCGATTTATAAACTCAACAAACTTTGAAACACTTGATAGAGAATAATCCGTTAAACTTATTTGGTAAGTGCGGTCAAATCGAATAACTTTCTGGTCGACTTCATTCAGCAGATTATTATCCTCCTGCATCAGTAGAAGGAATAAACTTCGAATCTGTCTCTCCTTACCAACAATTTGGTAATAAGGTTTCATCTGCAGCAAAAGCCCCTGCCGTCTAAGCTCTTTTTTTACTTCATCTAAAATCTGGACAACCGTATTACGGGAAAAATCCATTTGATGAGCCAAGTGATCAATCGTTATTTTTTCGTTGTTCAATATCTTATAAATAACATATCGGCACCGCTCATGAGGATTCTGAAACTGCTCTTCATTATGTTTTAAAATTTCCTGAAGCGATTGATAAGGACCGATATACGCAAAACTTCCATTCAGATTTTTAATCTGCCCACAAAAGCGAAGATGGAAATTAATCGATTCAATATCGTAATATAGTGTCCGCTTGGATATCTTAAGCCTATTTAGTAAATCCTTTAAAGAAACTTTTCCTTCTTCGACAATCCATTCTAAAATTTGTTTTTCCCTATTTTTCATAACATCACCCTATTTACTTTTAATTATAATTTAATAGAATTTTAATAACAATGCCAAATGATTGCACAATCCATTGCACAATTAATCTTTACAAAGATAAAAAACCATAAGAACCCTCTAACCGGGCTCTTATGGTTTTTGACTTGCTTTATCTGTTTCCTTAATTTATAATTCACAATTATTTACCGTTCTGGGGAACGGTATAACATCTCTGATATTTGACATTCCTGTCAAATACATGACACATCTTTCAAAGCCCAGTCCATACCCGGAATGGCGTGCCGAACCGTAACGTCGCAAATCCAAATAGAATTCATAATCTTCAACATTAAGCTTCAATTCCTCCATTCTGGCCATCAGCTTCTCCAAATCATCTTCCCTCTGACTGCCCCCGATAATTTCACCAATCCCCGGTACAAGCAAATCCATGGCCGCCACTGTTTTATGATCATCATTCATCTTCATATAAAAGGCCTTGATTTCTTTAGGATAATCCGTTACAAATACCGGTTTCTTAAATACCTGTTCGGTTAGATACCTTTCATGCTCGGTCTGCAAATCCACACCCCAGGACACTTTATAGTCAAACTTGTCATTATTCTTTTCAAGGATTTCAATAGCCTGCGTGTAAGTCACATGGGCAAACTCTGAATTAGTGACACCCTGTAAACGTTCAATCAGGCCTTTATCAATAAATTGATTAAAGAAATTCATCTCCTCCGGCGCCTGCTCCATGACGTAGTTAATAATGTACTTCATCATACTTTCCGCCAAATCCATGTTGTCCTGTAAATCTGCAAAGGCAAATTCCGGTTCAATCATCCAAAATTCAGCGGCATGACGGGTTGTATTGGAATTCTCTGCCCGAAATGTCGGTCCAAAGGTATAAATATTCCGAAATGCCATCGCATATGTCTCACCATTTAGCTGCCCACTTACCGTAAGATTCGTTTCTTTCCCAAAAAAGTCCTGTGTATAATCAACAGAACCATCCGGATTCTTCGGGATATTATGAATGTCCAATGTTGTTACCTGAAACATCTCTCCCGCACCTTCCGCATCACTTCCGGTAATAATCGGTGTGTGTACATATACAAAATCTCTCTCCTGAAAGAACTTATGCACAGCATAGGCAATCAACGAGCGGACCCGGAATACTGCCTGAAATGTATTCGTCCTCGGCCTTAAATGGGTCATTGATCTCAGATATTCAAACGTATGGCGTTTAGGCTGAAGCGGATAATCCGGCGTGGATAATCCTTCTACCGCAATATTCTCTGCCTGAACTTCAAAGGGCTGCTTTGCATTGGGGGTGGCTGCAAGTCGACCTTTAACGATCACTGCCGCGCCCACATTAAGCTTTGATATTTCAGCAAAATTGACCAGGGTATCGTGATAAACCACCTGTAAGGTCTGAAAATAACTTCCATCATTAATCACTAAGAACCCAAAGGTTTTAGAATCCCTGACGTTTCGAATCCAACCGCCGATTTCTACACTTTGATCAATGTAAGTATCCCGATTCTTGTACAAATCTTTGACCGTTATCAATTTCATCCTCTATTCCTCCATCGGTGCCTGAGTTGAAGGCAATCTATTTCATATTCTACATATTTTTTGCGTATTGAAATTTATTATACTAGAAACTTCCCATAAGCGCAAATCTTTTGTATAATAATGGTTATAATGAAAAGTAACACCCAATTGGAAGGAGCAATATACATGGACGAACGTATTAAGACATTAGCACATAACTTAATCAACAATGCCGTTATGGCAAAAAAAGGAGACAAGGTTCTGATACATCATATCGGAGAGACAACCAATGATCTGGCAAGGCAGCTTGTTAAAGAAGCCTATAGCGCCGGCGCAATTCCTTTTATCCACTATACCGATGCCAGGATACAGCGAGAGCTGCTGCTAGGCTGCACGGATGAGCAACTGAAAACTCTGGCGAAAAATGATGGTGATTTAATGAGCCAGATGGATTGCTACATCGGTGTACGCGGTTCTGACAATATATCAGAGAATGCCGATGTGCCTGCTGCCAACCAGTCCCTTTACGAAACTATTTATCAGACACCGGTACACCATGGCATCAGAGTTCCCCAAACCCGTTGGTGTGTTCTGCGCTATCCCAATAATTCAATGGCGCAGTTAAACGGTCAAAGTCTGGATGCTTTTGAAGATTTTTATTTTAATGTATGCAATTTGGACTATTCAAAGATGGGGCAAGCTATGGTTCCCCTCATCGAACTTATGAATCGAACAGATAAAGTCCGCATCACCGGACCCGGTACTAACTTGTCTTTTTCAATTAAAAATATTCCTGCCATCCCCTGTGCCGGGAATATGAATATTCCGGATGGTGAAGTTTATACCGCACCGGTGAGGGATTCAGTGAAGGGAACATTAACCTACAATACACCTGCTGTTTTCCAGGGCTTCACTTACGAGAACATCTCCTTTGAATTCAAAGATGGTAAAATAATCAACGCCACTGCCAACAATACAGAACGTATCAATCAAGTATTAAACACCGATGAGGGTGCGAGATTCATCGGCGAATTCGCAATCGGCGTTAATCCCTATATTTTGACACCGATGAAGGATACTCTATTTGATGAAAAAATTGCCGGTTCCTTCCATTTCACTCCGGGTAATTGTTATGATGAAGCACCCAATGGAAACAAATCTGCTATCCACTGGGATTTAGTCTGCATTCAACGTGAAGAATACGGTGGCGGCGAAATATACTTTGACGACATCCTGATTAGAAAAGATGGCCGGTTTGTTCATCCTGATTTAGAGATTTTAAATCCGGAAAATTTAAAATAATGATTTGCATTTCCTTACTTTGACAGCTTATGTTTATACAGCTGTACCGCATTATATAAGAAATAAACAATATACCCAGACACCATATCACCGAAATCAGTATCTTTCCATCAGGGGATGTATTCATCAATAGTGCGCGTACTGACTCTATGATTGGTGTCAAGGGTTGATTCTCCTTTACATACATAATGAAAGTTTAATAATAGCTATAAAACAAGTTTCCTTTATTTTTAAATTCATCTTTAAAATGTCCATAATTCCAATCACTAACCGTACCCTTTTCGGGATTTGCAACAAATAAATAACTCTCATTATAACCAACAATCATTACATAGGTATTTTCATCTGTCTGGACAATAACCGGGCGTCCTCTCGACACAAAATCCAATACATCAGATAATCCAATGCCATTTAAACTAACAGCCTGCCTGCTTAGATTCGCTTCTAAAGCCTCCATCACCGTCATTCCGGCAGTAATAACCGGAGTCTGCTCACCTTCATAATTGCACAGGGATTCCATAATCATTGTCAGGGAATCACCGGTGCCAATTGTCTCAATGCCGGTATCTGCCTCTGATGCCCGTCCATCTTTCTGCCATAGGATGGATTTATTACTGCTTATAACAGTTCCGGCATATTCACCACCGGCCAAGATGGCCGAAGCGATACTTGTAAATTCCTTGAATAGCCTTCCCCTCGTGAACAAATAGTATCTGTCATTCACAAGTGTGTTTTCAATGATCAGGGAGACATCCTTTCCTGCCGCTAAAGCTCTTGTCACTTGAGTTATCGGTACAGTATCTTTCAGACCAGAAAATTGGATATGGGTTTCATTAAGCCTGATACTATCATATACTTTAACGACCTCTGCATCTTCAACAATCTCCTCTTTGTTATTTAACAGATAATCTTTCGATGTTTCTTCGTAAGTAATGATGCCGTCATTGCTGACCTCTTTGGCTAATTCAATCTCTATAGAGGATTCATTTAAACTTACCCCTATAATATAGGATTCACCGGGGTCATACTCCTTAACTACATTTAACTGGGTATCAATGATATAAATATGGTTCATCGGCATAACGACTGTTTCATCACCATTTACCTGAACTTTAGAAGCTTCTGCAATGCCATAAACAATATCATTGTCATAAAATCCAAATAGCTTTATATCGTTCCCCGGACTTTCAATCATCTTCTCTTCACCGGTCTCCAAATAAAGCACCCTGATTTGTGCAATCCGATCTGTGAGACTGCTCTCGCCGATGAGCAAAACCTTACCATCCTCGGAAAGCATATATGAATCCGTTTCTATTTTTTCAAATGCGACACTAGCTTCTTTGGTTTTATAATCAATCATATAGATGGTGTCACCTATAAGCATATAGATATCATAATCATTATTCATAAATGATAGTTTTTCAATATCGAGCTTTAACATTTCCCAACTTTTTTCAGTAGGAATATATAACAATTCTTCTAAAGAATTGTCTGCATGATTATATTTGTAAACTATCGTGCCTGTCTGCCCTTCATAATCCCCCTCATACATATAACCATAGACAATAAAATAAATATCACCATTAGTATCCATTTTCAAAGTCTTAATGCCATGCTGATTATAGATTCTACTGCCATTTTCCACGGCTTGACTCTCAGACCGGAATACTTGTGTCATCATATTATCTGTCACATTATAACTTAGGAGCTGCCCATTAACAACAAAACTTACATGAGTCATATCCTCGCTTATATAACTGGAAAAATTCAATGTTTCATCAGATACGATTCCTACCTTAAGCACATTATCCGATATGACAAAAGATTCGATATCGGCAATCTCTTCTATCGACCGATTAAAACCTCGTAAATAAGTTTGCTCCGAAGTCAACGCTATTGCGTAGCTTTCGCTCACCATATACTCAGACAGGCTTTCATCTTGATTATCGGTCTGGATTCTATAAGTTAATTGTATCGTTGCCGTATTTTCACTGATTTCTTTAATCGTCGTATAAATATCACTTACAATAACCGGAGCCATATCTCCCCATAATACAGTCGTTATACCAGAAGTAATATCTACATCAGTAAAGGAAGTGTTATCTTTTAGCTTGGAAGTTTCGAGATATTCCTCTATCTCACTCTTATTGTCCTCATTGAAGGTTGCTATACAAAACTCACGGACAAACTGTATTTTCTCATCGACATAATAACCAACCGCCTGCTTTAAACGCGTATAATAATAAAATTCTTCACCTTCACCACTGGTAAGCACGACTGTCAGACAATACTCTTCTCCCTCTTTCAGAGCTTCTGAAATCGTCAGCTTAATCTGGCGGTTGATATCGCTTACTTCTTCTTCAAATGTGTTATCTTGCTCTATCATTGCCTCATTGATGGAATCCCTTAAAACATACCGCACCTGCGTAATATTATGTCCATTCTCTTTGATGACAAAAGAAATTGAGTTACTATCAATAACAGGTGTTATGGAATCTCTTAAATATCCTGAATCTATCTCATTAACATATCCGAACATTTCATTTATTAAATAAGAACCTTGCTTAACATACATGACCGGCATGCCGACAGTGTCACTTTCAACAACTTTATTATTAACCTCACGATTTAAAACGAGACTGGCTATAATCAATGTAGCTATAAATACGATACTATATATCAATACAATTTTTAAAATATTTTTGGCTTTGGCCATTTAATCGGCTCCATTCTATCTGATTTCTTTAAAGGTATTATAGCATTTGATGTTCTGTCTGTAAATCGTTTGTCGGCACATTAAAAAAATAAGCAGTCCCTTTACGCTGTAAAAAAGGGGCTGCTTTTAAAGTATTAGAAAAATTAAAAATTCTCCATTATATCTTTTTTAATTTTAGAATTTCACGAGCCTCATCCGGTGTAGCCACTTCCATACCAAGTTCATGAATAATGCGTACTGCACGTTCTACCATTTCTGCATTACTCTTTAACAGTCGTCCCGGACCGTAAAAGATATTATCTTCCATACCCACACGGGCACCACCGCCCTTCAAAACAGTCATGGCCATACCCGGTACGTGATTTTTAGCCCCTATAGAAATCGTACTATAGTTGACAAAACGATCTTTCGGAAGCTTTTTAATCATAAAATCCAAGTTTTCCTCAGAAAAGGATAAGGCACCCTGACTGAGTTTATCCATACCCAAAACAAAAGACAGGGATACCGGGTCATCCAAAACCCCTTCCGGTTCCAATATATTAAAAACATCCTCGATACTGGTTGGCTCAAAGCATTCCAACTCGGGCTTTATTCCCAAATCTTTCATCATTTTCGCATATTTCAATAGAAAAGGGCGATACCATTCATAAACGAAGTGTCTGTCTCCCCAACTTGTACCAATCAAGGAACAGTCAAGGGAACACATTTCTGGTTTTACCAAATTCTTATCATACAAAAGCTTCATGCCATCCTCGGCCACCGTTCCTTCTTTATTTGCCGGAGCCGTGGAATATTGCAGAATCATCTTACATTTCGCACGGATTTTAGATCCGATTTCACTATAAACTGCCGGATCATTTGTCGATATGCCATCTTTGTCACGCGCATGGATATGTACAATAGAGGCTCCGGCATTATAACATTCATAGGCAGAATTTGCTATTTCATCTGGCGAAAGCGGGATATTCGGGTTTGCCTCCTTTCCGTGAAATGCACCTGTCTGTGCAACTGTAATGATTATTTTTCTGTTTTTCATAAATGTTACCTTCCTTTCATTATATAATTTTATTACTTAATCACATTTAATGATTAAATCTGCTTCCGTTGCCTTTTGGATTTCTTCGATGGAATATTCAGGGTTGCGACTCCGTAAAATCAAGCCTTCTCCCGTGACATCAATAACCCCCATTTCTGTAACGATTGTATTTACTGCTCTTTCTGCTGTTAGTGGCAACTTACATTTGTTCAGTATTTTGGGTGCACCATTTTGGGTGTGAAACATAGCAACAATGACTTTTTTTGCTCCAATACATAAATCCATTGCACCGCCCATACCAACCAACGCTTTCCCCGGAACTTGATAATTGGCAATATCCCCGTTTCTATCAACTTCCATTGCACCTAGAACAGTCACATCAAGATGTCCGCCCCTTATAATTCCAAACGACACACAGCTGTCAAAAAATGCGGCACCGGGCACATATTTAGCAGGAATCCCCGAAGAAGTTATAACATGAGGATCGTTTTCTTCCTCTGGTCGGTAATCCTCACCTAAGCCAAGGAGGCCATTTTCAGAATGCAATAAAATTCCTCTTGATTTATTAACATACCGGGGTACCAAGGTTGGCAGTCCTATTCCTAAGTTCACAACGCTATTATCGGTTAATTCATCGGCAATTGTTCTCGCAATATACTCCTTGGCATCAATTGGCATTTTCAATCCCTCCTTGAACAACATAATTAACAAAAGCAGACGGCACATGGATTGTATCAGGGGCAATGGAACCGGCTTCTACAATTTCTTCAGCCTCAACAATTGTAATATCTCCCGCTGATGCCATAGCCATCGAATGACTGGATGCTGAACCATGAAATACAAGGTTTCCGAGAGTATCTGCTTTTTTGGCAAAAACAATTGCGACATCAGCACTTAAAGGTCTTTCCAACAAATATGGCTGGTTATCCACTGTAACTCTTTCTTTACCTTCCTCTACAGCAGTCCCAAGACCCGTTTTTGTTAAGACTCCACCCAATCCATATCCGCCGGCACGAATCTTCTCAGCTAAGCTTCCCTGGGGCACCAGCTCCACTTCCAGTTCTCCCGCTCGTTCCATTTCCCGGGCTTCTCTATTAATACTAACAAAAGAAACAATTGCTTTCTTAATCTGACGATTATGCACTAGGAGACCGGGGCCTTCTCCTGTCGGACCTAAATCATTACTGATAAGAGTAATGTCTTTAATATGCTTTTTGGCGATTGCATCAATTAATTTTTCAGGAACAGCACAACCTACAAAGCCACCAATCATCAGTGTGCAGCCGTTTGTTATTTTATTGGCAGCTTCCTGCAATGTAATTACTTTGTTCACATTACGTTACCTCACTTTCTTGTGTTTTGATATTTTCCATACGTATAATAGATTTAAACAGCAAAAACCATGCCAAAATGATTAGAGGCATTTTTCTCTTTGTTTACGCTTAAATTCTTCTCATTAACCTAAATAATGTGTATAAAAACCGCAACATTGATTGACTAAGTGTATGATAAATGATACGATTTATTGGAAAAACAGGAGGGGAAATGTAATGAAAAAGAAAGAGCAGATTTATATTGATCCAGAGTTGGAAAAAAGCAAGCTTTTCAAATTATTGAAGAAATCCTTTGGAAAAGTAGGCGGGATGCTACTTGTTGATGAGAATGGTAAATTTCTTATGATGAATGAAGATTATGCCCAGTCCATGGATATTTCCGGTGAAAAAGTCATAGGGAAGAATATTGCCGATGTCATTGAAAATACACAAATACCTGCTGTACTAAAAAGTGGAAAGGAAACCCTGGACATCATTTTTCAGAGAAATGGAAAGAACTATTGGATTAACCGTTATCCCATATATGAAGATGATGAATTGATTGGTCTGTTTGCTTTTTGTGTCATGGTAGATGACCAGAATTTTAGTTTTATGCGGAAACGGCTGCAATATCTCACTAAAGAACTCAATTATTATAAAGATAAAGTGAAGCTGCTATCCAGCAAGCCATATACCGATGACAATATTGTCACCCAGAATCCAACTGTAATAGAACTAAAAGAAGTAATCCACCAAGTGGCACAGACCCGGTCTTCAGTGCTTTTAACCGGGGAAAGCGGAACTGGTAAGGAGGTTTTTGCCGGAGCAATCCATGCATTAAGCCCACGCAAAGATCATCCTTTTATCAAAATCAACTGTGCCGCCATACCGGATAACCTTTTGGAGGCTGAATTGTTTGGCTATGTAGGAGGTGCATTTACAGGAGCCATTAAGGGTGGAAAAATAGGTGATTTTGAAGCCGCTAACGGTGGAACGGTATTTCTGGATGAGGTGGATTCCTTAACACCCAATATGCAGGCGAAGCTATTGCGTGTACTTCAGGAGAGAGAAGTTAAAAAAGTAGGCAGTACAGCAGTCACAGAGATTGATGTCAGATTCATTTTTGCTGCCAATAAGGATTTGCTGGGGCTGATAGACACAGGTAAGTTCCGTGAAGATTTTTACTATAGGATTAACGTTATCAATCTGCAAATACCACCGCTGCGTGAACGCAAAGAGGATATACCTCTTTTAGTAAACCATTTTATCAGTAAGTATAATCGTGATTTCAATATGAATGTTACCGGTATTGCTCCATCTCCTGTTTCCATGCTGCAAAATTATGACTGGCCCGGAAACATCCGTGAACTGGAAAACTGTATTGAACGCGCTTTTAATTATGCAAACAATGGAATGTTGGAGATTCACCATTTCAAAGGGAGTCAATTTGAAATACCAAAGGTGGGAGTGAATTGGTCGTTGAAAGAGGCACGGGAACAGGCAGAGATAATGACAATTCAGCGTGTGTTGAAAGAAACCGGTGGTAATAAAAAGAAAACAGCAGAAATCTTAGGTATTGAGCGAAGTCAGTTGTATAGTAAAATCAAGAAATATGATTTATGATTATCCTCTCAATTCCCGAATTGTGTATTAAAAAATAGACATAAAAAAATTGAAATTTTATAAAAACATACATAACTTATATTAGAACAACTTAGGAAGATGTTTGCCATCTTCCTATTTTTGTTGAGAATTTTAGCAATACAAACGATAATTTGATTTTTGTGATGTATTGGCATGAATTTTGCGTGTTAATTGAGTTGAGATGGCAGCACACCCATTAGTAAAAACATTTTCCATACGTATATTTGCTGCCCGATTTCTTCAGACTATCAGGGTTTTAAATAGCTGCTGGGTCTACAACAAATTATGTAGAGAGAGGTATTTGTTATGAAGCAAAAATTTAACATGGAAAAATCAATGCTGGTAAAACTTGCTGTATGTTTTGGTATTATCGCAATTTTTTGGATTTTACCGCCTGCTCCGCCGCTTACACAAGTTGGCATGCGCGTGATTGGCGTATTTATTGGAACTGTATTACTGCTTTCCCTGGTAGACACAGTCTGGCCGGCATTGTTGGCGGTTGCAATCTTGTCCCGTACCGGAGTAGCAACATTAAACGAAGCAATTATCGGTTCTCTTGGAAGCTGGGTTATCTATTTTATTTTAATGAGCTTTATTATGACTCACGCATTAAATGAATCTGGCTTTACAAACCGGCTTGTAGCTAAATTTATGGGAATAAAATTTGTCAGTAAAAACCCATGGACATTTACCTTTTCCATTGGTTTCTTCGCCATGATTTTAGGCTGCTTTATGGATCAGATACCTGCCACAACATTTATGCTGGCTTTTGTTCAAACGGTCTATAAGGAACTGGGTTATAAAACCAGTGATTCCTATCCCCATATAACCAATATTGTCACTGTTTTCAGTGTAAATATCGGCGGTGCCATGACTCCCATATCCCATGCTCTGACGATTATAGGCCTCGGCATTTACGAAAATATCACAGGAAAACCTCTTAGCCTGTTTGCCTATCTGGCATTCGGCGTACCAACCGGATTAATATTATTTATCCTGATGTGTATTGCTGTTCGTATTTTTGCAAAACCGGACTTTAGTAAATTTGAAGGATTTGATATTAAAAAAGTTATTGCTACACAAAAGAAAGTGGATTTACGTGAAATATGTACAGTCATCGTATTTTTCGTAACCGTTGCACTGTGGATTGCACCGGGTCTCTTAATGATGTTTACAGATGCAGCATGGGTTTCTACATTTAACAGCTATGGAATCACTTTCTGGGCCATACTTTCTGTCATTATCATGGCTCTTGTACATATTGATAGCAACCCGCTTGTTAATGTGAAAGAGGTCGTAAATAATAACATCAACTGGGGAATCCTGCTTTTTATCAGTATTGGAATTTATCTTGGAACCGCAATAAGCCTGGAAAGTACAGGGGTCACTGAATTCATACAGACGAACATTACACCCTTACTGTCTACCCTGCCTTCCGGTCTTGTGGTATTCTTCATTGCATTTGTAGCAGTCTTTATGACAAATTTTGCATCCAACGTTACGACAATTACGGTTATGACAGGCGTAGGGGTTACGTTAGCCATGAGCAGTGGTGGTATGATTAATCCCATCGGTATTGCCATGGTCACAACCATGTGTGGCTGCTGTGCTTATTTACTTCCTTCGTCCTTTGGTACTATCGCTTTACTTCATGGCAATTCATATAGCAGTAAAAATAAAATATATATATACGGTATCATAATGATGATACTTTCGGCTCTAATTATCGGATTTGTTGGCTACCCGCTTGGTGTGGCAATTGTAAGTTAGGGTAAGAACTTAGCAGTATTTATATGAATAAAGAAAAGGAGTAAATATAATCATGAAAGACTATAAGATTGTAGCAATTAATTTAGGCTCTACCTCGACAAAGATAGCCTATTATCATAACGATAAATGCGAATGGAAGGAAAACATCGCCCACGCAGCCAATGATTTAAAGAATTTCCCGACAATCTGGGATCAACACGACTACCGTAAAACAGCAATTGTTGACTTTCTTACAAATAAGGGATTAAAAATAAGTGATCTAGATGCTATTGTCAGCAGAGGTGGCCATACCCGCCCCATTGTCGGTGGACTATATCGAATTAATGAAACCATGCTAGCAGAATCAGGAAGTGAACAATACGGAAACCATGTGTCAGATTTGGGGTTAAAGCTAGCGTATAGCTTTACTTCCCAAGGTCTGCAGGCATTTACGGTTGATCCTCCCACGACAGATGAATTCGAGCCCTTAGCTCGCTACAGCGGGCTGCCTGAATTGCCCCGTAAAAGCAGCTTTCATATTTTAAATCACCGTGCAGTAGGCAAACAATATGCGAAGGACATTGGAAAGAATTATAACGATTTGAACCTTGTAGTTGCTCATATGGGCGGCGGTATTTCAGTAGCCGTTCACAAAAAAGGGAAATTAATAGATGGCAATAATGCCCTCGACGGAGATGGACCTTTTTCCACAAATCGTTGCTGCACCGTTCCTGTAGGTGGACTTGTTAAAATGTGCTATTCTGGTGAATACACTTATGACCAAATGCGTAAAAAATTAAACGGTAATGGTGGTATGATGGCTTATCTGGGAGAAAATGATGTGAAGGCAGTATCAGAACTTGCAAAAGCAGGCAACGAAAAGTGCCGGGAAGTACTGGATGCAATGTATTACCAGACTGCAAAAGAAATAGCCGCCTGTTCCTCTGTTCTTTTCGGGATAGTAGATGCTATACTTTTAACAGGTGGTATTGTCAATGGTGCTGAAGTTGTTGCTGCCATTCGGGAAAGAGTAGAATTCATCGCTCCTGTAGTTGTTTATGCCGGTGAGCTGGAAATGCAGTCTCTGGGATTAACGACATATGCAGGACTCATAGGAAAAGAAGAAATCAAAGAGATGTAACCAGTTGGGAGGAATATGGTATGTTTACAAGTTTTTTAGACATGGAAGAATATGTGAAAAAGAATGGTATTGTGAAGCGGATTGCTCTGGCAAGTGCACACGACGATGATGTTCTGGAAGCCGTAACCAATGCCAGGAAACGCGGTGTTGCTTCCGCTATCTTAATCGGAAAAAAAGAAAAGATAAAAGAGCTTCTTACTTCTTTTGATGAAAAAGAAAGTGATTATGAAATTATAGATATGGAAGATGAAAGAGACTGTGCAAGGTTAGCTTGCTCTCTTGTAAAGGAAAGTAAGGCTGACATTCCCATGAAAGGCCTGATGCAGACTTCCACATTTATGCGTGCGATTTTAGATAAGCAATCTGGATTTTTAAAAGAAGGAACATTGTTAAGCCAAGCTAGCGTTCTGGAATTAAAAAATGAAAAACGACTAATAATCGTTACTGACTGTGCAGTAAATATTGCCCCAAATTACGGGGATAAAGTTAAAATCTTAAATAATGCGGTTACCTTGGCGAAGAAACTGGGTATTAAAACCCCAAAAGCCGCCGCCATTACACCGGTTGAAGTAGTTAATCCAGCTATTCAGGCAACGATAGATGCGGCTATGCTAAGCAAGGCCGCCGAGAGAAGGCAGATTAAGGACTGTATTGTTGATGGTCCCTTAGGACTGGATAATGCTGTTTCAAAGGAAGCCGCCAGACATAAAGGCATTGAAAGCCCTGTAGCAGGTGAGCCTGACATCTTGCTGATGCCTGATTTAAATACCGGTAACGTGTTCACAAAGGGATTAGTCTATTTTAGTGATATCCCGTCCGCAGGTACATTAAACGGAACCACCAGTCCCGTTGTCATGACCAGCAGAACGGATCTTCCCATCAATAAATATTATGCCATTTTGACGGCAATCCTTCAAGCACAATGACGGGGATGGATAAAAGAAAGTGTCTGGGACTGGCAGCCGGTTTAGTCCTGACACTTATTATCTGGAATTTAGACCTGGGACTGTCGCCGGATGGGCAGAAATGTCTTGCACTTAGCTTAATGGCTGTAGTCTGGTGGGCTACAAAGGCTATGGACTCGGGAATTACTGCGGTTGCTCTGCTAGTTTCGTTTGTCCTTTTCCTAAATCCCGAGACAGTTTCGCCTTCCGTTATATTTGGGATATGGACAACACCCACCATATATCTGGTTATCGGTGGCTTCCTTATTTCCGGGGCAATTCAAAAATCCGGCTTAGGAGAGCGGATTGCCTGTTATTTTATTAAAATATTTGTTCGTTCTTATAAAAGCGTTATTATTGCCTGCTATGTACTTGGGCTTTTACTAAGTATTATGATTCCCCATCCGTGGCCTAGATCCTTTTTACTGATGTCCGTTATGACTTTTGTCATTCAATCTTCCAAATTGTCTAAAAAATATGCAGCTCATATAGGACTTGCCATATTTGCAGGGTCAATACCCACTTCTATGATTCTGATTACCGGAGACAGCACCTTAAATGTTGCAGTGGCCGATTTTGCAGAAACCACCATGTCCTGGGGACAATGGGCACTTTATATGGGAATTCCCGGAATTCTTGCTTCGGTTCTAACCTGTATTGCCCAGCTCGTGCTGTTTGATAAGCCAAAAGAATTTAAGCTAGACCAAATAATAATTAAAGAAAAAATTTCTAATTTAGGAAAACTCACCAGAAAAGAGGTCATGACAATACTTGTCATGGCTCTGGCTATAGGTATGTGGATGACAGATTCCATACACGGCATCCACTCTGGTTGGATAGCCCTAGGTGCGGTAGTCCTGCTGGCCACACCTGTCGCAGGCATTATCACAAAGGAATCTTGGCGTTCAGTCAGCGTCAGCACCCTGCTATTTGTGACTGCTGCTCTGTCCATTGGCTCCGTAGGGAAAATAACCGGTATGAATCAATGGATTTCAGAAAGCCTGCTGCCGAGTAGTTTACCGCCAAATCCCTTTCTCTTCGCTCTGGTGGCCTGCGTTGTCTGCATGGTGATGCATCTTCTGCTAGGAAGTACTCTTGCTGTATTGGGAATTGCTGCCCCCGCAATTATCACCTTTGGAACATCACTGGGTATTCCCGCCCTTGTATCGGCAATGATTGCTTATACCGCTGTCTGTCTACATTGGCTGCTTCCTTTCCATCATATGAACTTATTAGTTGGATTAGGTGAGCAAGGTGGCGGTTATATGGAAAAAGAAGTATTGAGATTAGGTCTGGCACAAACGGTAATTGTTCCCCTCATATGTATGGCGGAAATACTATGGTGGTCGGTCATCGGTCTACTATAAAAAGATATGGGAATTGGCAATGCCAATTCCCATATCTTTTCCGTTAATAGAATCTTCTGCGCCGCTTATAGTATCTTCTCCGCCGATGATGCATTTCATCAAATAAAATAATTGAAACCATATCCCTGAGCCAATTACAATTCCCCCGGCGGCTCATACAGTGATCCATGGCTTCCACATCGTCATCTTCTTCCATCGCCGGCTTATATACATTTTCCAAATGTTTTACAGAATCGTGAATACGGTCTACCATTGCCGAAATCCCTATTTTATCCGGATATTCATCGAACATGACACTGCCCTCGTATTCATTTTTATCACACTCGTCCCTGACTGCCTCCAATATTTCCATTGCCATAGGCGGGTACATTCTCCTCATATATTCTATATCTTTTGAATACTGCTCATCATCATACTCCGCCATATAATTATGCAGCCAGTCTTTCCCTTCATCAAATAATGCATCGATGTCCATTTTATTAACATTGTACCTCTCTTTTTTATGTTTAAATGCACTATATGGCGGTGTATAAAAATATCTTTGTTTAATATCCATAACCAGACTCCTTTACTTTATTCATACTATAATATATGCTGTATATACATTCCGTTGACACTAAAACTTTCACTGCTGCTTTAGCTGCATATAATAACCTATCGAATATGGGGGTGTTTAATTTGGATTTACTTATACTTGTCAATCGCATAAATTCACTGCCGCCCGATTATGTCCCGGGAGATTTGATGAGACCGGGTGTCTTTTTTGATACTAGCGGTGATTTAGAAAGACATTACTTAAGAAAACCGGCAGCGCTGGCTCTGGAAGACCTTTTTGTCCATGCTGCCAGAAATGGTTTGTATTTAGCCGCTGTATCCGGCTATCGTTCCTTTTCGCGTCAAAAAGAAATATATGAAAACAATCTTAAAACTAAAGGATTTGAACATACCAATATGTATTCGGCAAAGCCCGGCCAGAGCGAGCATCAGACGGGTCTGGCCATGGATATTTCCACCCGCCTGATTCACTATGATTTAGTTGAAGCTTTCGCCGATACCGAGGAAGGCAAATGGGTAGAAAAGAACTGTCATCATTTCGGCTTTATCCTTCGTTATCCTAAAAATAAAACGAAGATTACCGGCTATGCCTATGAGCCCTGGCATCTGCGTTATGTCGGTTATAGGTCCGCTGTTAAAATACGTGATATGCATTTGACTTTAGAGGAATATCAGGCTATATTATAATAGATATATACCCTCAGTTGACTGAGGGCATCAACGCTGAAGAAGAGGTGACCAGATGTTACGCGTTATTTTCGTTGCAATTTTTCTTTTACTGTTTTTTATCATAAGTATTCCGCTTTACTTAATAGAAATGCTCATCGGCTTATTAAGTAAAGACATTAAAGCAAGAAGCTCACAATGGATTGTTATTCAGGCTTTTAAATTCATTCTTTTCATATGCGGAACTAAGATTGATGTTACCGGCTTAGAAAATGTGCCTAAGGATACGCCGGTTCTTTACGTCAGTAATCATCGAAGCTATTTTGATATCGTTATCGGATATACATTGGTCAAAAACAACACCGGATTTCTTGCCAAGAAGGAAATGAAGAAGCTTCCCTTTATCAATATATGGATGATGTTTCTCAATTGTCAATTTTTAGATCGTGACAATATTAAGGAGGGTCTAAAAACAATATTACAATGTATTGAATTGATTAAAGCCGGAACTTCTATATTTATTTGTCCGGAAGGCACCAGAAGCCCCGGAGATGAGATGATCCCCTTTAAAGAGGGAAGCCTTAAAATCGCTGAAAAGACCGGATGTCCTGTAATTCCCGTGGCCATAACCAATACTGAGCAGATATTTGAAAATCATATCCCTCGAATTGAAGCTGCCAAGATTCGTTTCCAGTTTGGCGAGCCTATTTATCTTAAAGACTTGGCAAAGGAAGATAAAAAACACTCCGGTGCCTATGTTCAAGATATTATTAAAAACATGTTGGAAAATAATCAAAAAAATGATACAATCTAATATAGCACATAAGAAGGAGGGTCTATCGTGACTATTACACCACTTGTATCATTTTCTTTATCTCCGGTGGCAATCGTCTTAATTGTTATTGCCGTTATCTTAATCGGAGTCCTTATTTTTCTGGGTATCTGGGGTTCCAAACAGCAGAAAAAGGCGGATGCTCAACAGGCCGAATTGCAGGCTGCAGCTCAACCCGTATCTATGCTGGTTATTGATAAAAAACGTATGAAACTTAAAGAAGCCGGTCTGCCCAAAATAGTCGTTGATTCAACGCCTAAATATCTCCGCCGGGCAAAGGTTCCGGTTGTCAAAGCTAAGGTCGGTCCTAAAATCATGACACTGATTTCTGATGAAAAGATTTTTGACTTGATACCTATTAAACAGGAAATAAAAGCTTCCGTCAGCGGTATTTATATCATTAGCGTCAAGAACCTGCGCGGACCTGCATTGACTGCACCGGTGAAGCAAGGATTCTTTAAAAGGATGAAAGCTAAAGTAACCGGAGGTGCCGATAAATAAGAATATGCAAACCCGTCTTGGTAATCAGATACAATTCTTGATTAGCAAGACGGGTTTTTTCAATCTTCAGATCTTTCATTTAACAACTAACTTTTGCTTTTTATTATTTGTTGCCGATACAATTAAAACAATGATGGTGCATAGATAGGGCAGCATCGCCAAGAACTGTGATGGTATAGGGAATTTCTGCATTCTTAAGTGAATTGCCTCGGTAAATCCAAAAAGCAGTGAAATCAAAACACATAATGCCGGATTCTTTTTAGCAAACACAAATATCGCTAATGCAATATAGCCTCTGCCCGCAACCATATCTTTACTATAAAAGTTCAATTGGCTTAAGGATAAAAATGTACCGCCAATTGCTGCAATTGCGCCACAGGCTGCTACCGATATATATTTAATTAAACCAGAACGTAATCCCAGGCTATCGACAACCTCCGAGTTAATTCCTGTTGCTCTAAGTCTAATTCCTATTGGTGCCTTATAAATAACAATCCACGCTATAATCATCACCAGAATCAAGAAATACGCCAAACCCGTATATCCAGAAAAAATATCTTTAATAATCGGAATATTTTTAAGTATAGGTATGTCTAATTTTTGTAATGATGGAACCAACTCAGATTTACCCTTACTTCCAAAAATTGCAATCATTAATACAGAGACAAGACCTTCTGCAATTATATTCATACCAACACCTGCTACCACCTGATTTGATTTCAATTGAATACAGAAAAATCCAAAAATCAGCGCAAAAACCGCACCGGCACCTGCTGCCATAAGGATTCCCAACATCACATTTCCGGTATAAAAAGCTCCCAATACACCCATGAAAGCACCAATCATCATAAAACCTTCCAACCCCAATGCCAGAATACCTGCCGTTTCCGAAATAGAACCTGCTATAGATGCATAGCCCAGAGGAACTGCCAGGCGAATTGATGTGGATATAAGACTCAAAATACTATTCATATTTCTTCCTCCAAACCTGCAAATAACGTACCAACATTGGAGCTGAAATAACCAATATGATAACACCCTGTAAAATAGATACCAATTCTGATGGGATACCCTCAAACATAGCCATATATAAACTTCCGGTTCTTAATCCACCAAATAATATGCTGGAAAAAAGTACGCCGATTGCTGAATTCTGACCCAGTACGGCAATGGCCATACCATCAAATCCATAACCTGATGACATGTCCAGGACAAATCGGCCATATGTAGCGCTAACCAGCATGGCACCTCCTAAACCGGCTATTGCACCTGATAAAGCCATGGATAAGATACAGGTTGAATTCATCCTTATTCCGCCTGCCTCTGCCGCCTTAAAGTTAATCCCTGTCGCAATCATATTGTATCCTGTCACCGTATATTTATAGAATAAAGCAATTACAATTAAAAATACCAAGGCTATCACGCATGCCCATGTAAGTTTGGAGCTTCCCGGTATAAAAGGTATCATTTTACGCTCATCTAAAGCGTTACTTTGTGCAATCATACCTTCCGCCATAAAGGGGCCTGCTACCAAAAACTCTGTAAAATAAATAGCAATATAATTCAACATAACCGTCGTAACTACTTCATTTGCATTTCTGGTTACCTTTAATATGGCTGCTATTGATGACCAAAGTGCACCTGCAAGCATTGCCAATATACTACATACTAATATATGTAAAGGCATTGGCAGCCACTGCAGTTTTAATCCTATAAGAGCATAGGTAATCGCCCCCATAATTAGCTGACCTTCAATTCCGATATTAAACAAGCCACACTTAAATGATATCATTGCTGCTATTCCACAGAAAATCAGTGGTATACTTTTCTCTAATGTTGTCATGAGCAGCGCCGGTGATCCAAAAGCGCCTTTTAATAATGCCGTATAAGCCAAAACAGGTGAATATCCACACAAACCAATGACAATACTGCCAATGATAACCGCAATCACAATAGATAATAAAGAAGTTCCCATCTGATGGATATACTTTCTATTTTTCATCTTCGTTACCTCCACCCATATACAGACCAAGGCGTATGGGCGTATATTCCTCTGCTCTCCCCTCTGTGACAATTTTCCCTTCAAACATTACTCCGATTCTGTCACTAAGTTGGAACAACTCATCAAAGTCTGCTGTAATCAACAAAACAGCGGAACCGTTTCTTTTTAATTCAAGAATATTCTCACGAATAATCTCACATACGCCAATATCTACACCTCTGGTTGGATGTGCTACGATAGCCAGTCGTAGATGACGTAAAAATTCCCTTCCGATAATAATCTTTTGCTGATTTCCGCCTGAAAAGCTCTTCAAAGGCATATCAACATTGGCTGGTGTCACCTGATACTGTTCAAATATTTCACTTGCTGCAATTGCTGTTTTTTTATAATCTAACAATTGATACTTATTTTGCATCTGGGCGCTAAACTGGTTTCCAAGTAAGACATTCATCTTTACATCCAGATCTAGCAGCAATCCCCTCTCCGTCCGATCAGAATGTATACAGGAAACGCCCATTTGGATAATTTCCTTGACACTCTTTTGTTTGATATTTTGATTCAGGATTTCTATTTCTCCGGACCAGCCTTTCATAATACCTGCAAGAATTTCAAAGAATTCAAGCTGTCCATTCCCTTCTATCCCTGCCATACCATAAATTTCACCGGATCTAACCTGCAGGTTTAGGTCATCCAAAACCTTAGCACCCAGTTTGTCATAGTATGTAAGGTTCTTCACGGATAATGCTTCTTTGCCTGGTGCTTTAGGTTCTTTCACAAATTCTTTAGGTTCATGATCCACCATCATCTGGCTCAATTGATGGACATCGGTGTCCTCTTTATTAACAAATCCGTTCATGATACCATGACGCAAAACAAAAATTTCATCTGCAATTTCAATTGTCTCATGTAATTTGTGAGTGATGATAATAACTGATTTATCATCCGCCTTCAGGCGCCGAATCACTTTAAACAATCCTTCTGTTTCCTGAGGTGTCAGTACAGCGGTGGGCTCATCAAGTATTAACACTTTCGCACCCTGATATAACGCTTTTATGATTTCTACTTTCTGCTTTTCACCAACTGATAAATTCCCTACCTTTTCCTTTGGATTAATCATAAAACCATAATTGTCTGAAATTTCATTGACTAGCCGCTGTGCCTCTGTCTTTGAGTAAATACCCATTCTTTGTGGCTCTTTACCCATAACGATATTCTCTGCCACTGTTAATTCATCAATAATCATAAAGTGCTGATGAACCATTTGAATACCTTTTGAAATTGCATCTCGGGGAGACTTAAACCTTACTTTCTTACCATCAAACAATATTTCCCCGGCATCCGGTCTATATAGCCCATAAATCATCTTCATCAAAGTAGACTTGCCGGCACCGTTTTCGCCAAGCAGCGACGTAACAACACTTTCATCACACCAGAAGTTAACGTTACTATTTGCTGTAAAATCGCCAAACATTTTTGTCAAATTTTTTGTTTCAAGCAAATGTGACATTTTTAGTCCTTTCCTTGACCTATTTAGCTTCTGCTAAAAAAGAATCAACATCTTCTAAGGTTGTGGGAAGTGTGATTTCTCCATTTATCACTTTGTCAAAGTAGCTATTCATCTCTTCCTTAACCACTTCACTTACTTCTACATTACTATCTTCAAATCCAACTTCCAAGGTTCCTTCTTTAATCCCATAAGTAAGCGTTCCGGCCGATAATTCTCCGGCAATAATTTTAGTGCCAACATCCGTCATAACTGCTGTCCAATCTCTGATTCCCGATGCAATAATGTTATCCGGTGCATTTGAGTTTTGATTCATCTCAATACCAAATGCATAACCATCATTATCCCCGGCTGATGTGAATACCCCCAGCCCTGAGCCGCCTGCACAGGCAAAAACAATATCACAACCATCTTCATAAAGTCCGGTTGCCAGCTCGGTAGCCGTTGTTGGATCAGCAAAACTGCCTACATATGCAATCTGAACATCGACATCCGGATTTACAAGTTTTGCGCCTGCCTCATAACCTGCCGCAAACTGATTGATAACCGGAATATCCATACCGCCGACGAATCCGATTTTTTGCTCATCATTTAAAAATGGCAATGCATTTTCTTTTTCCAACAATCCCGCTAAAACCCCCAACTGATATCCTGTTTCTTCCGCTCTAAAAAATACATTTGTCACATTATCTGCTTCTATTTCTGAGTCCACTAATACAAATTTTTGTTCCGGATACTTCTTGGCAGATTTCGTAAGCGCATCTGTCTGATCACTGCCAATACAGAAAATAGCATCATAACTTCCTTCTTCTGCAAATAGTCCCTGCAGGTTAGCAAAATCAGAAGCATCTTTTGGCTCAACGACGTCGATTTTCACGTCTTTGCTTTCCAATGATTTTAATCCCTCATAAGTAGCATCATTCATATTTTTGTCGCCCAACCCTCCGGTACCGGTGATAAAACCAAATTTTGCACTGACGCTTCCTGAATCTTGTTCTGTATTATTCGTTTCTTGTGTATCTTTAGTTGTTTCTGTACTCCTGTTGTTTGTGCATCCGGTGAATATTGTTGTTACCAATACAACTACCAATAAAACCATAAAACTTTTTTTCATGTTCATTCCTCCAATTTTTACATTTTTTGTTACTGCAGCCTTTGATTTCAATAATAGCCTTCTCATCACCCCTTTCACCATTCGATCAACTGAAGCAATTTTTTATATTGTTCTTCACTAATCACAATCTTCCCATATCGAATACTTACGTAAGATTCTTGTTTTAATTTCTGAACTGCCCGATTTACCGTCCTGATGCTAATGCCTATTTCGCTTGCCATCACTTCACGCGTTTTTGTTATTTTTGCATAATTTCCTTTAATGTTATCTTTTTCATAGTTCTTAATCAGATAGGTGGCGACTCTGTCTAAGCCAAATTTGAATAGGTTGTTTCCTCGTTCATATGAACTTCTATACATCTTTTTGGCCATTGCCGTTGCTACATATTGTAAAAACCCATGATTATTTTCTAATTCTGTCACAAAGAGCTTAATGGGTATGCGTAATGTCAAGCTGTCTTCTGATGCAATCAAAGTCGCCGCATTAATAAATTCTCCTGACAAGACTTCCAAATCAGAAATGATTGACCCTTCTTGCAGTTGGGAAAACTGATATACACTTCCATCTAAAAATTCAGCTTGAACATATAATTTCCCACTTACAATAAAGTATGCATATTCGGTTTTCTCCCCTTTACTAATGACTATACTATTTTTCTTAAAAGTAATTGGAACTGCCTTTTCCAATAGAATATCCGGTATCTTCATAAATAGCTTTTGTACCTTTTCATTTTTCGTCATTATATCACCCTCCCATTTTCAAAAAAAGGTCAATTGTCCTTTTTTTGAAATCCTATATTATTTATAATGCACACACAAGCAAGTTATTATTTTAACAAATTATTATTTTAAGAAGGGAGATTGTCGTCATGAAAATTGCTATTGTAGGCTGCGGTAATATCGCAAATACTCATGCACAGGAGCTAACAAATATGGGGTTCACTATTTCTGTTGTTGTTGATAGCGCACCAGAGAATATGAAACTGTTTGCTAAATCATGGAACGTTCCTGAATGTACAACAAAATTTGAGCGCATATTAGAAGATGATATTACCGTCGTACATGTATGTACGCCACCAACACTTCACTACGAAATGGTCAAGAAAATTATTAGTGCCGGTAAAAATGTTATTTGCGAAAAACCTCTTTGCTTAAAGTCATCAGAAGCAAAAGAGCTTTTAGATCTGGCAAGAAAAAAGGGGGTTATTACTGCCGTTAATTTTAATGTTCGTTATTATGATGCATGCAACAGAATGAAGACGAAAATCAACAAAAAAGAATTTGGAAATATTTGTCTGATTCATGGTACCTATCAACAGGAATTCCATGCTCTTCCCGCCGACTATATGTGGCGCTATCAGGAAGATTTAGCCGGTCCAATGAGAGCTACTACTGAAATCGGATCACATTGGATTGATTTGGTACGTTTTTTGACCGGACAAGAAATTATTGAGGTGAGCGCAACATATGGTAAGTTCTACAAAGATAGGTATGTCAAAGATCATATGATGTACCGTACAGAAGTCAATGGCTCTCATAAAATTGAAGTGAATTCAGATGACGCAGTCATTGCTGCATTGCGCTTTAAAAACGGCGCTCTTGGCAACTTGTTTTTATCAGAAGTAACTCATGGTAAAAACAACTTTATTTCCATGGAAATAACAGGGACAAATAAAACTGTCCGTTGGGAAAGTGAAAATCCATACAAAGTGTATTCCAGTGGAAAATTCACCGGAGAAACCTGTGATATCAATTCGTTTACAGGTGGATTCCCGAATACATTTTCTGCTTTCTTCCAGGAAGTTTATAAAAGTATGACATCGGGAAATCAATCTGAGCTCCCATCATATCCGACTTTTTATGATGGCTATATTAATGCTGCTGTTTGTGAAGCAATCTTTAACAGTGCAAACAATCATTCAACATGGACGGAGGTAAAATAAATGTTTGACTTTAATCAAAAAATTGTATTAGTAACCGGAGCCGGCGGTGGTTCCGGAGAAGCAATAGCGAGAAAATTCTTAGCAAACAACGCCATTGTCATTGCCGCTGATTTAAAGGCTCCCGCCTGGAGAGAAAAAACAGATGCTTTTCATCCGGTAGAAATGGATGTTTCAAATGAAGATACCGTCAATAAAACTGTTCAGGCGTATTGTGAAAAGCTTGGAGGTATTGACATTTTAATAAACAATGCAGGAATTGCTATTGAATCTCCTTTAATAAAGTTCTCCTTTGAAACATGGAAGAAGATTTTTTCTGTAAATGCCGACGGAACTTTCTTATGTACTAAGGCTGCTGTAAAAAGCATGGTTGCCCACAAAATAGAAGGTCGTGTTATCAATATCGCTTCTATTGCCGGTAAAAATGGCTTTCCTAATTCCTCTGGTTACTGCGCGTCTAAGGCAGCAGTTATCGGATTCACTAGAGCTTTAGCTGCAGAATTAGGTCAATATGGCATTACTGTTAATGCTATCTGCCCAGGATCTGTTGCGACGCCAATGATAGAATCTGTCATTGATACCATTTCTGCAAATAGTGGTCTTGACAGAAGAGAAGTCCGCCGCTCGATGGAATCAGGTATTGCTCTGAAACGTTTCCAACAACCAGAGGATGTCGCTGATTTAGTTTGTTTCCTGGCTTCTGATTATGCCAGAAACATTAATGGTGAATCGATGAATCTGGATGGCGGCGTTGTCAGAGATTAATTTATCCGTGCTAAAGGTAAAACTCCCGGAATTTTGCCTCCCGGGAGTTTTACCTTTCATTCAAAAAAATACGCTTTCTCATTAAATATCGCAGGATCGTCCTTCACTTTTAAGGCCAACTCCTGAAGATTTTCCTTTGTATTCAAGCTCTGGTCATCAATGACCATTTCCGTAAGCCGATCCAAAAGATGGCCGATTATCGGTCCCTGACGGATTCCCATATTCATTAAATCCTGTCCGTTAATTTTAAGACCGCTGACCTGAAAACACTGTCCTTCTTCTATAATATTATCAAAAAAGACTTTTTTTCTATATAAAGCACTTAGCTTTCCTGGGATAACCAGAGGATTTTTCGCCATGACATCGGCAACCTGAACCAAAATAAATTCGGGGAAAATATCATCGCCCACTCGATTCAATGCCCGTCTGACACTGACATAATCATCGGCATACTTCAGCCCATGCCACTTGATTAGTCTTAAAACTTTATGGGTCGTATCATTATCAAATTTCAGCCGTTTTAATATTTCTTTGGCTAAAATCACACTGACTTCAGGGTGCTTATAAAAAATATCCCTGCCATTCTCCAATGTTTTTTTCACTGCCGGCTTTCCAAAATCGTGCATCAGCATTGTCAGACGAAGTACGGCGTCAGCCTCGATGCATTCCATCGATTTTATTGTATGCTCATCAACTGTATAAATATGATTGGGGGTATTTTGTTCAACCCCTACAGTTGCATCGTATTCCGGCAATATAACCTTTGTAATGCCCAATTCCTGAGCCATCCTTATGCGTCCCGGATTGTCTGATACAATTAAAGCCATCAGTTCCATCTGGATTCGTTCTGCGCTTATCTTCTTTAAATTCTCAGCATTGGCCATAATCGCTGCTGCCGTCTGCTTTTCGATTTCAAATCCCAGCTGGGCACTCAACCGAACCGCACGAAGCATTCGCAATGCATCTTCATCAAATCTCTGGTGAGGATTGCCGACACACCTGATTCGTTGATTCTTTAAATCCTCGGTACCATTAAACAAATCGACCAATCCTGTTTTCGGATTATAGGCCATGGCATTCATTGTAAAATCTCTGCGTTTTAAGTCTTCTTCCAGACTGCCGGTGAATTCAACAGCTTCCGGATGCCTTGCATCTGTGTATTCCCCGTCAATTCGGTAAGTCGTTACTTCGTAGCCGATATCTCCCAACATAACAGTTACCGTGCCATGCTGGATACCGGTATCAATTGTACGCCCAAAAATCTCCTTAATCTGATTCGGTTTCGCCGGAGTTGTGATGTCCCAGTCCTTCGGCTCCCGGTTAAGTACGCAGTCTCTGACACAGCCGCCTACCGCATAAGCTTCAAACCCATGATTTTCCAACTCAGCCATGATATAACTCACTTTTTCAGGAATCTCGATTTGCACCCAATCACCCCTTACCTTTAATCGAATAATTAATAGGCTTTCCCCCAATATACCATAGTTTTGGCCGGTTTACCACAGCAAATACAGGTATCTGATATATTTTCTTGTTCAAATGGCATACATCTGGCAGTTGCCGTGGTATCTTCTTTAATTTTCAGTTCACAGACTTCATCACCGCACCACATCGCTTTGACAAATCCCGGTTGATGGGCAATTGTATCCTTAAATTCATCGTAAGTCACTGCTGTATAGGTATGCTCGTCACGATGCACTCTTGCTCTCTCAAGCATATCATTTTGCATCTCATCCAGTATTCTCTCAATTTCCCTTTCCAGATTATCTAAAGACACTACCTGTTTTTCTCTCGTATCACGGCGGACAACGACTGCCTGATTCGCTTCAATATCTTTGGGACCAATTTCAATACGAACAGGAATCCCTCGCATCTCGGCTTCGGAAAACTTCCATCCCGGACTTTTATCTGAGTCATCAACCTTGACTCTAAAGTTTGCTAATCTTTCCTTTAACTCTGCGGCTTTTTCCAAGACACCTGCTTTATGTTGGGCAATCGGGATCACCATCACCTGCGTTGGTGCTATCTTTGGCGGAAGAACAAGACCGCTGTCATCACCATGAACCATAATAATTGCCCCAATAATACGTGTAGACATTCCCCATGATGTCTGATGAACATATTCTAACTTATTTTCTTTGTTCGTATATTGAATTCCAAAGGCCTTGGCAAATCCATCGCCAAAGTTATGGCTCGTCCCGGATTGGAGGGCTTTCCCATCATGCATTAAGGCTTCAATCGTATATGTTGAGTTTGCACCGGCAAATTTCTCTTTGTCGGTCTTCTTCCCTTTAATCATCGGGATAGCCAGAACTTCTTCGCAGAAATCAGCATATACATTAAGCATCTGTATCGTCCTGTCCTCGGCTTCTAAGGCTGTGGCATGAGCCGTATGACCTTCCTGCCATAAAAACTCCGTAGAACGCAGGAATGGTCTTGTGGTCTTTTCCCAGCGAACGACCGAACACCATTGATTGTAAAGCTTAGGCAAATCTCTGTGGGATTGAATAATATTCGCATAGAGATCACAGAAAAGGGTTTCCGAAGTCGGACGCACGCACAGACGTTCCGTCAATGGTTCCATACCACCGTGAGTCACCCAGGCGACCTCAGGAGCAAAACCTTCGACATGATCTTTTTCCTTTTGCAAAAGACTTTCCGGAATAAATAAGGGCATGTAAACATTCTCCACCCCGGTTTCTTTGAATCTTCTATCCAGCTCCTTTTGGATATTCTCCCAAATTGCATAACCGCCGGGACGCAAAATCATACATCCGCGGACACTTGAATAATCAATCAACTCTGCTTTTTTTACAACATCCGTATACCACTGGGCAAAATCTTCTGACATAGAAGTTATTGCCTCAACTAACTTTTTTTCCTTGGCCATTCTATTCTCTCCTAGTATAATAATGGTGTAGTCAATAAGACTACTTGGTTAACAAGTTTCTATATCAGATAATAGAAGAAGGGGTTCTCCCTTCATCAGATATTATCATAAATAAATATCATGTCTGACGGTTCCCT
>Ga0153922_1000060_pt1 | contig 42292 bp, 47 predicted proteins | sample TSNJ006MetaG_FD_104723 | JGI IMG/M metagenome (GOLD analysis project Ga0153922, IMG submission 104723) | Attine ant fungus gardens microbial communities from New Jersey, USA - TSNJ006 MetaG | ecosystem: Host-associated > Fungi > Mycelium > Unclassified | place: USA: New Jersey, Brendon T. Byrne... | reverse complement strand
GTGTCGTAGCAGTGGATGCACGCTCGCGGCGCGGGCTTCGTTTATCCCCGCTCGCGCTTCTTGTACGTGGAGGGCCACGAGATTCGAGATTCGTCTCCTGTCAGCGGAGTCCCTGCGCCACCAACTTTGACGTCGTATGCCTCCATTCCGGCACCGACTTCGCGATTGGCGTGTTCCTGGGCGAGGTAGTACAACTCGTCGATCGTGGCTTCCGAGTACGCGACGAATGAGGTATTACGGACGACGTCCTCGGGGTCGGGGGCCATCCGGTCGGGCAGAATCCGTGACGCGAAGGTCGCCAGGCCCAGCAGCGAGAACGGTATGACCCAGTAGCACACGAACGACAGCGGTGTCTTCGTGTCGAGAATCGTGGCTTTGCCATACACGATCGGCGGGATCGCGGACGACACGGTCATGCCGGCGAACGCGGCCACCCAGATCCACGTCAGCAGCGCGGTGATCCGCCGGAACGGCTCGCTCTCGGTGACCTCGGGAGGCCGGCCGACTTGGGCGAACTCCCGCACGAACGGCTTGCCGATCAGCACACCGGTCAGCGCAACGACGAAGATACCTGCGTTGCTCAACGGCTGAATCCACCGCTCCATGAACGACTCGTTCAGTGTGAACGTGAGAACTGTCAGGACTAAAAATATTGCGACAGCGCCGATTTCGAGAGTGCGGCCAGCGGAACCTTTGACCCGTCCAATCACAAACGACAGCACAGCGACCGTGAGCGCCACCAATACCGCAGTGGTGAAAGGCACGTTGCCGACAAGGACCCAATAGACGATCCACGGCATCAAGCCGAACATGATTCCCACGACGGGTCAGTGTAGGTAGTCCAGTCATCGCCGCGTGAGTCTGCCGAGGCACAATCGCCGGATGATCGAACGTGTCAACGTGACATCGGAGTCGGCCTACGAGTCAGCGGCCGGCTATTCGCGCGCGGTGCGGGTCGGGCGGCACATCGCCGTCGCGGGCACAACCGGCAGCGGCGACGACGTCGCCGCACAGACCCGGGACGCATCGAGGCGCATCGAGGCCGCGCTAGGCGAACTCGGCGCAACGCTGGGTGACGTGGTCCGCACCCGCATCTTCGTCACGGACATCACGAAGTGGCGGGAAGTAGCCGCGGTGCATGCCGAGGCATTCGGCGACATCAAACCCGCCGCGACGATGGTGGAAGTGTCCGCCCTGATCGACCCCGCGCTCCTGGTCGAGATAGAGGCCGACGCTTACGCGCCCGAAAGCTGAACCGGCGCGAACCGCCCGTCTTCGCCGGGGCGATACTCGGTGACCGCGATCACAGCCGACGTCGGCACCGGGCCATACAGATGCGGGAACAACATCGGCGCCGGGTCCGCGGCATCTCCTGGTTCCCAGCGTAACGGCGCCTCAAGCCGCGAGGTGTCGATGTGCAGGAGCACTAGGTCGGTTCGGCCGAGGTAGAGACGGTTGGCGGGCAGATGCACCTGCTCGGGTGTCGACAGGTGCACAAAGCCGGCGTCGCGAAGGGAATCGGGCCGGTGCTCGCCGCGGCGCTTGGCCCGCGCCCACTCCCCTTGCGAACAGATATGTAACAACACCGACATGCGAGTAACCATCCGCCCACCTAGGGCGATGCAAAACGTGAGACATGACACACCCGTAGACGGCGTTGGAACAACGCTGAACCGGAATGCGTCTGTCACAGTAGAGGAACGCAAAGGCGGCCAGCCGCTTACGCGAGAACGGAGACGCCATGAACGCAACGCTTGCCCTTTCGGAACTAACCAGGGCTGACCGCTGCGATCGCTGCGGCGCCCCTGCTCGCGTCCGTGCCAAGTTGCCGTCCGGAGGTGAACTGCTGTTCTGCCAGCATCACGCCAACGAACACGAGACAAAGCTGGTCGAACTGGCGGCTGTGCTGGAAGTCGGCACTCGCCTCGAGAACTGACCAGGGAGCCGTTTTCCAGGCAGGAACGCGATCGTTCAGCAATGCTTGAGCGGTCATGACTGCACACACACCGCTGAAACCGTCGAAGCACCACATCGTGCGCATCCTCAAGCGGACGCTGGCAAAGGCATGGGACGACTCGATCTTCTCTGAGTCCGCCCAGGCCGCGTTTTGGCAGGTGCTGTCGGTGCCGCCGCTAATGCTGGGCCTGCTCGGCAGCCTGTCTTACATTGCGCCGCTGTTCGGACCCGAGACGCTGCCCCTGATCGAACACCGGCTCATCAGTGCGGCCAACAGCTTCTTCTCCCCGAGCGTGGTCAACGAGATCATCGCCCCGACCATCACCGACGTCGTGAGGGCCGCGCGCGGCGAGGTGGTGTCCATCGGCTTCGTCATCTCGCTGTGGGCTGGCTCGTCGGCGATCTCGGCGTTCGTCGACTCAGTCGTCGAGGCTCACGACCAGACGGAACTGCGTCACCCCGTGCGCCAACGCTTCTTCGCGCTGGGCATCTACGTCGTGATGTTGGTTGTGGCGATCGGGCTGCTGCCGCTGATCGCGCTCGGGCCGGAGAAGGCCGCCCATTGGATCCCCACCAGCTGGGACAACGTTCTGCAGTACGGCTATTACCCGGTGCTGGGCCTGGGCCTGGTGCTGATCGTCACCGTGCTCTACCGGGTCTCATTGCCCTTGCCGCTGCCGACTTACCGCCTGGTGCTCGGCGCCGTGCTGGCGACGGTGGTCTTCCTGCTGGCCAGCAATGTGCTGCGGCAATACCTGCGGTGGATCTCCAGCACCGGCTACACCTACGGCGCGCTGGCCACCCCGATCGCGCTTTTGTTGTACGCGTTCTTCCTGGGTTTCGCGGTGGTGATCGGCGCGGAGCTCAACAACGCGATTCAGGAGGAATTCCCGGCCGTGATGCCCCGTGGGCGCCGATTCCGGTGGCGGCCGAAGGCCCGGGCCCCGGAGATCATCAACGGCGGACCCCCGGCCGATACGACGGACGAGCCTGTCAGGTCGGAGCGGGTCAGCCCTTCTTGAGTTTCTCGTAGATCCGCTTGCAGTCCGGGCATACCGGCGACCCGGGCTTGGGCGATCGCGTCACCGGGAAAACCTCGCCGCAGAGTGCCACCACGTGGGTGCCCGTCACGGCGCTCTCGGCGATCTTGTCCTTCTTCACGTAGTGAAAGTACTTCGGAGTGTCGCTGTCGGTCCCGTCGTCGACGCGTTCGTCGGTCTTGGTGCGTTCGATCGTCTGCGTCTGCATGGTCGCCATTGTGCCCGGTGAGACCGCCATAAGAAAATAGCTCCCCACCTTGTGCCCAGTTGTGAAACAGTAGAACAGTAGAGGGATGAAACACGGCCACGAGCTGAGTTTCGACGACGAAGGTCGGCCCATCCTGATCACCGCCGCCGCCCTGCCCTACGAAGAAGAACAACGGCAGCGGGTGCGGAAGTACCTGACATTGATGACGATTCGCATCCCGGCGCTGCTGCTCGCCGCAGTCGCCTACGGCATTTGGCACAACGGATTGATCTCGTTGCTGATCGTGGCGGCCTCGATTCCGCTGCCGTGGATCGCCGTGCTCATCGCCAACGACCGCCCACCACGGCGGGCCGAAGAACCGCGCCGGTTCCAGAAGACCCAGCGATCGACGCCACTGTTCCCCACGGCTAAGCGAGCAGAACTCGAATCGGGTACGGGTTCCCCACCGCATTCCGGGCCTTCGAATCCGGCTGAGTCCGAGCCCAATTAGGACACTCTGGCTTTATTCTCAGCGCATTCTCAGATCGTTTCCGAATAACTGCACTTCAGAGCGGTTGCCCCGCGGGTCGGGCGGGAACTTCATCGGTGCCTCGGGCGTTGCTATTCATGAGTGTTCGAGGTGATCAGGAGGGGCAATGGCAAACGCCACCATCAGCCGACTCGACGGCGATCTGGACGCACAGAGTCCGGCCGCCGACCTTGTGCGGGTGTATCTGAACGGCATCGGCAAGACCGCGTTGCTCAACGCGGCCGACGAGGTCGAGTTGGCCAAGCGGATTGAGACCGGGCTGTACGCACAGTATCTGCTCGAGACCCGCAAGCGCCTCGGCGAGAGCCGCAAGCGTGAGCTGGCCATGGTTGTTCGCGACGGCGACGCGGCGCGCCGCCATCTCCTCGAGGCAAACCTTCGGCTCGTGGTGTCGCTGGCGAAGCGCTACACCGGACGCGGCATGCCGCTGCTTGACCTCATCCAGGAGGGCAATCTTGGGCTGATCCGCGCGATGGAGAAGTTCGACTACGCCAAGGGCTTCAAGTTTTCGACCTACGCCACCTGGTGGATCCGTCAGGCGATCACGCGTGGCATGGCCGACCAGAGCCGCACTATCCGGCTGCCTGTCCACCTCGTGGAGCAGGTGAACAAGCTGGCCCGGATCAAGCGTGAGTTGCATCAGAAGCTGGGACGCGAAGCCACCGATGAGGAACTGGCCGCGGAGTCTGGCATTCCGGTGGACAAGATCACCGACTTGCTGGAGCACAGCCGCGACCCGGTGAGCCTGGACATGCCGGTCGGCAGCGAGGAGGAGGCGCCGCTCGGCGACTTCATCGAGGACGCCGAGGCGATGTCCGCCGAGAACGCGGTGATAAGCGAGCTGCTCCACACCGACATCCGCAGCGTCCTGGCCACGCTCGACGAGCGCGAGCACCAGGTGATCCGGCTGCGGTTCGGCCTCGACGACGGGCAGCCCCGCACACTGGATCAGATCGGCAAGTTGTTCGGTCTTTCCCGCGAGCGGGTTCGTCAAATCGAGCGCGAGGTCATGGCCAAACTGCGTCACGGGGAACGCGCCGACCGGCTCCGGTCCTACGCCAGCTGAGCTCCCCTCCCGAGTGCGGCCCGTCTCGCTGAGGCGGGCTGCACGTTTTCGGAGGCTTTTCGCATGCGGTCGCTCAGCGTGTCCGGTGCCAGTTCGCCCGCAATTTTGCGGCGTCGACACACGGGCCCGTGGTACCAACTGCAACACCGTTGTGCCAGCTAGACCGGTAGACTCTGGCCGACGGAAGGTGCACATGAACGATCTCGTCGACACCACTGAGATGTACCTGCGGACCATCTACGACCTCGAAGAAGAGGGCGTCATTCCGCTGCGGGCCCGCATCGCCGAGCGCCTCGAACAAAGCGGGCCCACCGTCAGTCAAACCGTGTCGAGGATGGAACGTGACGGGTTGCTGCATGTGGCCGGCGATCGCCATCTCGAGCTGACCGAGAAGGGCCGCAATCTGGCCATCGCCGTGATGCGCAAACACCGCCTCGCCGAGAGGCTCCTGGTCGACATCATCGGATTGCCGTGGGAAGAGGTCCACGCCGAAGCGTGCCGCTGGGAGCATGTGATGAGCGAGGAGGTGGAGCGGCGGCTGGTGCGGGTGCTCAACCATCCGACGACGTCGCCATTCGGCAACCCGATTCCCGGCCTTGCGGAGCTGGGCGTCGACCCGACGGCCGCGCCCACGCGCGGCGATCTCGTCCGCCTCACCGAATTGCCCTCCGGCGCGCCGGTAGCGGTGGTGGTGCGCCAACTCACCGAGCACGTGCAGGGCGACGTCGAGCTGATCACCCGGCTCAAAGACGCCGGCGTCGTGCCGAACGCCCGGGTCACCGTCGAAACCAGCCCACGCGGCGGGGTCACGATCGTGATCCCCGGACACGAGTACGTTGAGCTGCCGCATCACATGGCTCACGCCGTGAAGGTGGAAAAGGTCTAACCCGCCCGCCGACCGAACACTCGCCGCGGCGGCAGGCTGATGCCCAACCGATCCGCCACCCGGTAGCCGCTGTCTGCCAGCTCCCGGATGTCCGCGGGGCGCAACCCCGACCGAAGCGCGGTGTCGAGCATCGACGCCATCCGATGTCCACCGCTGTTCCGCACGGCGGCCTCCAGCGCGACACCCGCAAGCGGCCCGTCACCACGCGCATAGGCCGAAAATGCCAGCAGCACAAGTGCTTCGACTCGCCACGGCTCGGGCAGCACCCGCGAGAGCAGCGCCCACAACGTCTCGGCCTCAGCTGCCTTCTCCCCGACGGCCAACGCGAACAACGTGTCTCGCACATTGATGTCGGTTAATGCGCACGCCAACTCCGCGGCCTCGGCGTCAGCCAGCGCGGCGCCGTCGCGCACTCGTTCGGCAACGGCGATTGCCATCTCGACATCGCGTCGGGCTGATTCGTCGTCGCGTTCCGTGCGCATCTTGAGCTGCTTGCGAATCCGCCGCGCGAGCCGCTGAACGCGTGCGGTGTCCGTGACTTCGATGACTTCCAGAAGCTCCTCACGGCGCGCGTAGAGGCGACGGCCGTCAAGCACCGCAGCCATCGCCAGCGGTGACGACAAAGGGTCGTCGACAGTGCCGCGCGCGCCACATATGTCGGCGCAGTGCCAGCTGCCCCCGGCAGCGATGCGGTCGACAACGTGCACCGCGAGCAGCGTAATCTGTTGCAGCGCAAACATATCCGTCAGCGCCCGGCTCAGTTCGCGAAAGTCCTCGGCGCACCCCGGGCAAAGCGCTCCGTCGGCGTCGACGATGACCGCGATCACCGCGTCCGGCCTGACCGCGGCCATTACCTCGGCGATTCCGTCGACGGTGTCGGCGAGCCGCGGCGACAGGTCGACGCGCATCACCGCGCCCATCTCGCCGCGGTCGAGGGTGACCAGCACGAGTGATTTCTCGGGAATGAAGCCGAGCACGGCAGGTAGGGCCGCGATCAAAGCGCCTGGCCGATTGAACATGAAGTCGGGCTGTGAAGTGGTCATGCCCAGACGATGACCGGGGGCACCGTCGGTGACGACGCCCCGGCGGCCGACAACGCCGCCGGCTGTGGATGAAGGCGCGGCTGGGGATGAATTGCGGCGCTATCGCGCGCGGCGCAACGTCTGCACCTGGCTGGTAAAGACCTCGTCGAGGACCGCGGGGTCGAGCTGCTCGGCCCCCGAGCCAATCGCCTGGGCCATCACGCGAACGTCACCAACCTGTCCCACCAGAACCAAGGCAGTGAACATCGATGAGCCCGTTTGCTTCTGGTCGAACGCGAACGCGTCGTCGACGTCGACAACCGGTGGCGGCATCATCTGCTCGCTGACCGTCCACATTCCGGCGGTGTCACTCGTTGCGGAGAAGGACGTGCAGCGAGCCACCTGGTCGCGTCGCGTGCTCAGCGACCCGACACCCCGCGCCAAGACCAGCCGCAACGCGGTCCCATCCCACCGGCTGCCCTCCACCGCGACGATCTCGGTGGGCACCGGCGGCTCGCACTCGGCAGGTGTGACGCGGCCGCCCGGGGGTACCGCATCGATCGCGGCCATGGTCTCTTGTGCGTGACGCGCTGTGAGCGTCCTTGGCGGGTAATCGGACGGCCACCGCCATCGGTCCAGCAGCAACTCCGACAACGGTGTCGCCGCCGCGACGGCGCCGGGCTGCGCGTCGGATTCCATGACGGCCGTGCCGGCGATCGTCCAGCCACACCCGACCAGGCCGCCCGCTGCGATACAGCAAACCACCATCGCGGCCATTGGCTTGCACGTAAGGGCGCTGATCATCGACGCGATGGTCTCATCGGCCACCCCGGCGCAGGCACCAGACGCGCGCAGCGCCATGGTTTGTTCACGCGGAGTTGATGCCGTCGGCGTGCGAGAATCCGTAAAACGGCGTAGACCTCTTTTCATGGCTATGGAGTACGACCTCGTCGTCATCGGGTCCGGCCCGGGTGGGCAGAAGGCCGCGATCGCGGCGGCAAAGCTGGGCAAATCTGTGGCCATCGTCGAGCGGGGCCAGATGTTGGGCGGCGTGTGCGTCAACACCGGCACGATCCCGTCGAAGACACTGCGCGAGGCGGTTGTCTACCTCACCGGCATGAGTCAGCGCGAACTCTACGGCGCAAGCTATCGCGTCAAGGACAAGATCACGCCGGCGGATCTGTTGGCGCGCACGCAGCACGTCATCGGAAAAGAGCAAGATGTCGTGCGCTCACAGTTGATGCGTAACCGCGTTGAGCTGTTCACCGGGCACGGCCGCTTCGTCGACGAACACACGGTGATGGTCGAGGACCCGAACCGCGGCGACCATTGCGCGGTGAGCGGTCAATACATCGTGATCGCCACCGGCACCAAGCCCGCCCGTCCGCCCGGTGTCGAGTTCGATGAGGAGCGGGTGCTCGACTCCGACGGCATCCTCGACCTGAAGATGCTGCCGACGTCGATGGTTGTCGTCGGCGCGGGCGTGATCGGAATCGAGTACGCATCGATGTTCGCCGCGCTGGGCACAAAGGTGACCGTCGTGGAGAAACGGGACTCGATGCTCGACTTCTGCGATCCCGAGGTGGTCGAGGCGCTGCGATTCCACCTGCGCGACCTCGCCGTCACGTTCCGGTTCGGCGAGGAGGTGACCGCGGTCGACGTCGGCGCCGCAGGCACCGTCACGACATTGGCCAGCGGAAAGCAGATCCCTGCCGACACCGTGATGTATTCCGCGGGGCGGCAGGGCCAAACCGATCATCTCGATCTGCCCAACGCAGGCCTGGAAGCCGACAGCCGCGGCCGCATCTTCGTTGATGACCGGTTCCAGACCAAAGTGGATCACATCTACGCGGTCGGCGATGTGATCGGTTTTCCTGCGCTGGCCGCGACGTCGATGGACCAGGGCCGGCTGGCCGCCTACCACGCCTTCGGCGAGCCGGCGTCGGGAATGCCCGAACTACAGCCGATCGGCATCTACTCCATCCCGGAGGTGTCTTACGTCGGCGCGAGCGAGGTGGATCTGACCAAGGACTCGATCCCCTACGAGGTCGGGATCTCGCGCTACCGCGAACTGGCGCGCGGCCAGATCGCCGGCGACTCCTACGGGATGCTCAAGCTGCTCGTGTCGACCGACGACCTCAAGGTGCTCGGTGTGCACATCTTCGGGACGAGCGCCACCGAACTCGTGCACATCGGCCAGGCCGTGATGGGCTGCGGCGGCACCATCGAGTACCTCGTCGACGCGGTTTTCAATTACCCCACGTTCTCGGAGGCGTACAAAACCGCGGCGCTCGACGTCATGAACAAGATGCGAGCGCTGAACCAGTTCCGCACGAATTAATCAGCAGCCGTTCGCCGCCGCCTCGGGCGCGGTGTCGGCCGGGCCGCCCGCCTCGGCCCGCCCTAGCAGATCGACGATCCGGCCGTCGAAAGGTGGCGAGTAGGAGACGGTTTCGTCGCATCCACCGCCGTTGAGGCCACCGGTCAGGCCGACGACATTGGAATCGGTGCGCCACGGCGCGCCGCTGGTCCCATCGCTTAGCCCCGCGCACTGCATCGCCGGGAAACCCCGCGCCGAGGTCGCCGTGGCGGCGCGGCAGCCGATCGGCTCCCCGCCGACACTGAGCGGATAGCCGGTGATACGAACGACGGTTCCCGGGCTGGGCGCCGTGCCCAGGGTGAGGCCCTTCCCCGCCGCGGACTCGACCGAGCGGCCGTCCTCTCGGCTCACCCGCGCGATGGCAAAGTCGGCGACGGGATCCTGAGCGGCCAGCCAACGCGGGTCGAGGTAGATCGCGTCAACGGTCCATGTGGCTGCGGGATCGGTGCGCCCGCTAAATCCCGGTGAAAAGGTCGCCGAATCGTTGGACGCGAGGCAGTGAGCCGCCGTCAGGATCAGGTTGCCGGCATGCGAATGCAGCACAGATCCGGTGCAGGTGTGCAGGTCGGAGGCGCCCAGAAACACCGCGCCAACCAGCGGGTCGGCAACCACCGGCGTCGCTCTGGCCAGCATCGCGACTGACGGTGGCGCAGGAGACGATGCGCGTTGTGGGTGCGGACCGGCGCAGCCCGGCACCCAAGAAGCCGCGCTGAGCACGATCACCAAAGCCCACCGGAGACGCGTCACGGTCGACCATCATGCCCCAGCCAATCCCAGGAAGCTCACCTTGCGGGCCGCTGTGGAACGCGGCGCCCGGCGTGCCACGTTGTTGGGATACGCGCGTTCGCAAAATCGCGGCGTTCGGTGGCGCTGGTCGCGTACCCAAGCGACACTAGACGTCACCGGGCCTGGCGATTGCCGTCGCGCAAAGAACAGATGCCCGGAAGGAGGGCGGCACAATGACTGATCACCGCGACGAGGACCGGCCCGAGCAGACCGGCATGTACAGGCTGCAGCTCCCCGCGCCGCAATTGTCGACACCTGACGGCCGCGGTCCTGTGATGATCCACGCACTCGAAGGTTTCTCCGACGCGGGCCACGCGATCCAGCTGTCGGCCCACTATCTCAGGGACGCGCTGGACACCGAGCTCGTGGCGTCGTTCGCGGTCGACGAGCTGCTGGACTACCGGTCCCGCAGACCGCTGATGACGTTCAAGACCGATCACTTCACCAGGTACGAAGACCCGGAGCTGAGCCTTTACGCGCTGCACGACAGCGTCGGAACGCCGTTTCTGCTGCTGGCCGGCATGGAACCCGACCTGAAATGGGACCGGTTCGTCACCGCGGTCCGGCTGCTGGCCGAACGCCTCGGCGTTCGTCAGACGATCGGCCTGGGCACCATTCCGATGGCGGTCCCGCACACTCGCCCGATCACATTGACCGCGCACGCCAACAACAAGGAGCTGATCGTCGAACATCGGCCGTGGGTGGGTGAGGTGCAGGTCCCAAGCAGTGCATCGAACCTGCTGGAATACCGGATGGCTCAGCACGGCCACGAGGTGGTCGGGTTCACAGTCCACGTCCCCCACTACCTTGCCCAGACGGATTACCCCGAGGCCGCGGAGGCACTGCTTGCCGAGGTCAGCAAGGTCGCTTCGCTGCAGATACCGCTGGCTGCGCTGTCGGAAGCCGCGGCGGAGATCCGGACGAAGATCAACGAGCAGGTGGACGCGAGCCCCGAGGTCGCCCAGGTGGTGGCGGCGCTGGAGCGCCAGTACGACGCGTTCATCTCCGCACAAGAGAACCGGTCGCTGTTGGCCCGCGGTGAGGAATTGCCAAGCGGCGAAGAACTCGCTGGAGAATTCGAACGCTTCCTGGCACAGCAGACCGGAGACTTCACGGACGGTTTCCGGGAAGGCGACGAAAAGGACTAGTCGAGGCGGGCCACAGGCCCGACGTGGAGGCGGGCCACAGGCCCGACGTGGAGGCGGGCCACAGGCCCGACGTGAAGCGGGCCACAGGCCCGACGTGAAGCGGGCCACAGGCCCGACGTGAAGCGGGCCACAGGCCCGACGTGAAGCGGGCCACAGGCCCGACGTGGAGGTGGGCCACATGAGCGCTCGCAAAGCCAACCTGCGGCCGGTGCGGGAAATGCAGTCGACGTTGCAGTTCCGGACCATCCACGGTTACCGGCGGGCGTTCCGGATTGCCGGGGACGGGCCTGCGATCCTCCTGATCCACGGCGTCGGCGACAACTCGACGACCTGGGACTCGGTGCAGACCAAGCTGGCGCAACGGTTCACGGTGATCGCGCCCGATCTGCTCGGCCACGGCAAATCCGACAAGCCGCGCGCCGACTACTCGGTGGCGGCCTACGCCAACGGCATGCGTGACCTGCTCGCGGTGCTCGACATCGAGCGGGTGACCATCGTCGGCCACTCCCTCGGTGGCGGTGTCACGATGCAATTCGTTTACCAATACCCGCAACTCGTCGAGCGCGTCGTGCTCGTCGGGACGGGCGGGGTGACCAAGGACGTGCACTTCGCGTTGCGGGTGGCGTCGCTTCCGTTGGGCAGCGAGGCGCTGGCGCTGCTGCGCATGCCAGGTGCGGTGCCGGCGCTGCAGATCCTCGGGCGAGCCGTAGGAATCGCGCTGGGCTCGAGGGGATTCGGGCGCGACCTGCCCGAAGTTCTGCGGGTGCTGGCAGAGTTGCCGGAGCCGACGGCCTCGGCAGCGTTTTCGCGAACGCTGCGCGCGGTGGTGGATTGGCGGGGCCAGGTGGTGACGATGCTGGACCGATGTTATCTCACGCAATCCGTTCCTGTGCAATTGATTTGGGGCGAAGACGACTCGGTGATCCCGGTCAGCCACGCGAGGATGGCCCATGCGGCGATGCCCGGCTCACGGCTGGAGATCTTCTCGAAATCGGGGCACTTCCCATTCCACGACTACCCGGACCGCTTCGTCGAGGTCGTCGAGGGGTTCATCGATTCGACCGAGCCCGCCGTGTACAACCAAGAGCTGCTTCGCTCACTTTTGCGCAGCGGATTAAAAGAGGACACCATCACCGGTTCCGTCGACACGCGTGTGGCGGTCCTCGACGCGATGAGTGCCGACGAGCGCAGCGCCACCTGACCGCCGCCGCGCGAGCGCTCATCGCGGCATAGAGTCGGCTCATGGGTACCGGCGTCTCCGTGGTACGGGTGTTCACCGACTCGGAAGGAAACTTCGGCAATCCACTCGGCGTGGTCGACTCCAGCGCGGTCGCGCCGGCCGACCGGCAGGCCCTCGCGACCCAATTAGGTTACAGCGAAACAATTTTCGTCGACCTGCCGACGTCGGGCTCGACCACGGCACACGCCCGCATCTTCACGCCCACGATAGAACTGCCGTTCGCCGGTCATCCCACCGTGGGGTTGTCGTGGTGGCTCAAGGACCGCGGCCTACCGATCCGCACACTGCAGGTGCCGGCGGGCATCATCGCCGTCGGCTACGAGGGCGATTTGACCACCGTGCGCGCCCGCGCCGACTGGGCGCCGGAGTTCATTCTCCGCCAACTCGCATCCCCCCGGGACGTGACGAATGCGGACCCGGAGGAATACTCCGACTTCGCGCACTACATCTGGGCATGGACTGACGAGCCGCGCGGGCAGGTGCGGTCACGAATGTTCGCGCCGGAGTTGGGCGTTGCCGAGGATGAGGCTACCGGGGCTGCGGCGGTGCGGATCACCGATAGCCTCAGCCGGGACCTGACCATCACCCAGGGCAAGGGCTCCATCATCCACACCTGGTGGAGTCGGGAGGGATGGGTGGAGGGATGGGTGACAGTGGGCGGCCGAGTGGTCGACGACGGCACCGTCGACGCGGGCTGAGGCCTACTTCGATGCGCTCACGTTGCGGTGAGCGCGAAGCGCGGCGATCTCGCGCTCGAAGTCGGCGGCCGACGAAAACGACCGGTACACCGACGCGAACCTCAGATAGGCGACCTCGTCGAGCTCACGCAGCGGCCCCAGGATTGCCAGCCCCACCTCGTGGCTGGGCACCTCGGGCGAACCCGTCGCCCGGACGGTGTCCTCCACCTGTTGCGCCAGCACGTTGAGCGCGTCGTCGTCGACATCGCGGCCCTGGCAGGCTCGACGCACGCCACGGATCACCTTCTCCCGGCTGAACGGTTCGGTGACGCCGCTGCGCTTGACCACCGCGAGCACAGCGGTCTCGACGGTGGTGAACCTGCGTCCACATTCGGGACACGAGCGACGACGCCGGATCGCTTGGCCTTCATCGGTTTCGCGGGAGTCGACGACCCGGGAGTCGGGATGGCGGCAGAACGGACAGTGCATGACTGCTCCTTCGCCTCCTTCGCCGCGACGATAATCCGTCGAGTCGAACGCCTCCGAGGGTACCGGTGCGCGCAAGGTCGCGGGCATCAGCCGACCGGGGCGATCAGCGTCTGCCCCGTGTCCAGGGCCGCCGAGTCGAGTCCGTTGAGCTGCCTGATCCGATCGACGACGCTGCGGACGGGCAGGCCGGGTGCGACGCGGCCGGCCAGTCGTTGCAGATTCTCGCCGGGCTGGACCTGCACCAGCGCGATCTGCTCAGGTGCGGCCGTGCCCGTCGCGTCGGCGCTGCGCGACTGCGCCAATGCCACCAGCCAGACCGTGATCAGCGCCGCAACGGCGGCGAGAAGGACGGTCATCGTGACGCTGACCGGCCGCGGCCCATGCGGCGCGCGCGACAACCGCACCGCGGTGCCGCGATAAGCCACCGCAGCGCCGGGAGGACGCACCCGCATGCCGGCCCTGCTTCGGTACACCGGGGTCCGAACTGGCCGTCGACCGGCGTCGATCACTGCTGTCATGTGCGCCCCTTCCATCGCCATTTTTCGCTCCTGTGTTCGAATATAGTCGATCATGCGTTCGATGCCCGAACATTTGATCGATGTCTATCAGAGGGCACCGACAGGTCCGCTTCGCGCGAGGTCACGAACGCGACACACCTCGAACACATGTTTGAATATGTCGGCGGAGGGGGTTACATTTGCTCGCATGAGCGACAGCAGCGGCAACCCCCACCCGGGGCTCACAGACCGACAACGCACCATCTTGGACGTGATCCGAGCGTCGGTGACCACCCGGGGGTATCCGCCGAGCATTCGTGAGATCGGCGATGCTGTCGGCCTCACATCCACCTCGTCGGTGGCTCACCAGTTGCGCACGCTGGAGCGAAAGGGCTATCTGCGCCGCGACCCGAACAGGCCGCGCGCTGTCGACGTTCGCGCCGCCGACGAGGGGGTGGCTCCCGTCACCACCGATGTCGCCGGATCCGACGCGCTTCCCGAGCCGACGTTCGTGCCGGTGCTGGGGCGCATCGCAGCCGGCGGGCCGATCCTCGCCGAGGAAGCGGTCGAGGACGTTTTCCCGCTACCCCGCGAGCTGGTGGGAGAAGGGTCACTGTTCCTGCTCAGGGTCATCGGTGAGTCGATGGTCGACGCAGCGATCTGCGATGGGGACTGGGTGGTGGTGCGTCAGCAGAACACCGCCGACAACGGCGACATCGTCGCGGCGATGATCGACGGGGAGGCCACGGTCAAGACGTTCAAGCGGCGAGGCAATCAGGTGTGGCTGATGCCGCACAATCCGGCGTTCGATCCAATTCCGGGCAATGAGGCCGCCGTTCTCGGCCGGGTCGTGACGGTGATCCGCAAGATCTAGCCGCGCACGCGTGGCGGGTGCATTGTGGTCGTATGGACGCCGCGCGACGTCGAGCTGTCCGCCTGATTTCGGCCGTGGTAGTTCTGGCCGCCACCACCATTGCGCCCGCAGTGTTGGCGTCGTCCGCTGCGGTGAACCACGTCGCGACATGTCCGCCGGGGATGGTGGCCAATCCCGGCGGGTACGGCTGCGTGCCGGACCTGGCACCAGGGGGCGGCTTTGTCGGCGCGCCGAGCCAGGACCTCCTCACACGGTGCAACGGCAACTACTACATCTGCATCTGGCCATACCCTGTCCCCTGACGGGCCCGTCGGCAGGCGTTTCGCCGACACTGCAACCACGTCGGCGACACGCCGAAAACCGCCGCACTGATTGCAGTTTCGACGCGACGGGGTCGCCGCTAGACGCCCATTGAGCGGCCGATGATCTCCTTCATGATCTCCGTCGTGCCGCCGTAGATCGTCTGCACGCGTGAGTCCAGGAACGCCCGCGCGATGCCGTACTCACGCATATAGCCGTACCCGCCATGCAACTGCAGGCAGCGGTCCACCAGCCGCACCTGCGCCTCGGTGGCATACCACTTCGCCATCGCGGCCTGCTCCACCGTCAGCTTCTCGTCGAGGTGCAGCCGGATGAACTCGTCGACCATGATCCGCACCGCTGTGGCCTCGGTCGCCAGCTCGGCGAGGACGAACCGGCTGTTCTGGAAGCTGCCGATGGGCTTGCCGAAAGCCTTGCGCTCCTTGGTGTATTGCAGCGTCGACTCCAGCACCTCTTCCATCGCCGCGGCCGCCATGATCGCGATCGAGAGCCGCTCCTGCGGCAGGTTCTTCACTAGGTACACGAAACCCATGCCCTCTTCGCCAAGCAGGTTCTCGGCCGGCACACGGACATTGTCGAAGGACAGCTCGGCGGTGTCCTGCGCGTCCAGCCCGATCTTGTCGAGCTTGCGGCCGCGTTCGAAGCCCTCCATTCCCCGCTCGACGACCAGTAGCGAGAACCCTTGTGACCCCTTGTCGGCGTCGGTCTGCGCGACGACGATCACCAGATCCGAGTTGATCCCGTTGGTGATGAAGGTCTTCGCACCGTTGAGCACCCACTCGTCGCCATCCTTGACGGCGCGGGTCTTGATGCCCTGAAGATCGCTGCCGGTCCCAGGTTCGCTCATCGCGATGGCGGTGATCAACTCGCCGCTGCAGAAGCTCGGCAACCAGCGCTGCTTCTGCTCTTCAGTGGCCAGCCGCAGCAGATACGGCAACACCACATCGTTGTGCAGGCCGAACCCGATGCCGCTGTAGCGGCCCGCCGTGACCTCCTCGGTGATGATCGCGTTGTACCGGAAATCCGAATTGCCCCCACCGCCGTATTCCTCCGGCACGGCCATACCCAGAAAGCCCTGCTTGCCGGCCTGCAGCCACACGCTGCGATCAACGATCCTGTCGCGCTCCCACTGCTCGTGATGCGGCGCGACGTGCCGATCCAAGAACGAACGGAACGACTCGCGAAACAGCTCATGCTCGGGCTCGAACAGCGTGCGCTGATACTTGACGGCAGTACCCATTTGTGCTCCTTGCGTGCGCGCCCCACACCGGACCTCCGGTATCGGAAACTTGCCGCCCAAGATATACCAACCGGATGGTTGGTTTGTCATCGGGCGACCGCCTACAGTCGGCGTCGTGGCCGACACGATCCGCGTTGAGGAGCGGGGCCGAATCCTCGAGTTCTCGTTCGACGACATGATGCGCTACCACGGAGGAGGCTCGCCGGCCGGCGTGGCCAATGCGTTGAAGGTGCTGCAGCGCGCGTTCGGGGTGCTGTCACCCGACGAGCCGCCGCAGCGGCGATCCGTCGTGGTCCGCACCGCATTCCGCGGACCGGGCGCGCGCGACGGCGTCGAGCTGGTGACGCGCGGCGTCACCGACGGTCGCTACACCGTCGACCCGGCGCTCTCCCGTCCCGACCTCGGCAGGCTGCGCGAAAACTTCGTGTTCGACGTCGGCATCGGCGACAAGTCCGTGACCCTGCTGTTGCGCGACGGGTTCGTCACCGAAGAGTTCATCGATCTCGCCCAGAGGGATGGCCGCACAAAGGAGGATGAGACCCGCCTCGACGAACTCAAAACAGAACTAGCGCAAAGGATTATGGCTGTCGACGCGGACGACGTCTACGAGACCGACCGCTAGCATTACATCGAGGCGAACTCGCGCAGGCTGGCCGCCAGCGCCACCGGAACGCGCGCGCGGATCCGGGTGCCCTCGGCATTGTGCTGAGACTCCTGCACTCGCCCATCGGCGTGGACCCGGGCCACGAGATCACCGCGGTGATACGGGATCACAACGTCGATCGCGGTGTCGGTCGGCGCAGCCAGTTCGGCCATCCGCCGCTGCAGCGCGTCCAACCCTTCACCCGTTCTCGCGGACACGAACAGCGCGCCGGGCAGCGCACGTCGCAGCTTCGCCATCCCCAGATCGCTTGTGACATCGGCCTTGTTGACCACGAGCAACTCGGGAATCGGGGCTCCGGTGACGACGTCGCGGATCACCGCGCGCACGGCGTCGATCTGCGCCAGCGGGTTGACGTCGGAGCCGTCCACCACGTGAACCAGCAGGTCGGCGTCGACGACCTCTTCCAGTGTCGAGCGGAACGCCTCGACGAGCTGGGTCGGCAAATGCCGGACGAATCCGACCGTATCGGTCAGCACGAACGGGCGTCCGTCATCGAAATGTCCACGGCGGGTGGTGGGTTCGAGGGTGGCGAACAGCGCGTCCTGAACCAGCACGCCGGCGCCGGTCAGCGCGTTGAGCAGACTCGATTTGCCCGCGTTGGTGTAGCCGACGATCGCAATCGACGGAATGTCGCTGCTCAACCGGCGATCACGCTGGGTGTCGCGGGCCTGCTTCATCCCCTTGATGTCGCGGCGCAGTTTCGTCATTCGTTCACGGATGCGCCGACGGTCGGTCTCGATCTTGGTTTCACCGGGACCACGCAGACCCACGCCGCCGGTGCTGCCGCCCGCGCGGCCACCGGCCTGACGCGACATCGACTCGCCCCAACCACGCAGCCGGGGCAGCATGTACTCCATCTGAGCCAGTGAAACCTGCGCCTTGCCCTCACGGGTGTGGGCATGCTGGGCGAAGATGTCGAGGATCAATGCGGTGCGGTCAATGACCTTGACCTTCACGGCTTTCTCGAGCGCGGTGAGCTGGGCAGGACTGAGTTCGCCGTCGCAGATGACCGTATCGGCGCCGGTGGCCACGACGACCTCGCGCAATTCGCGGGCCTTTCCCGACCCGATGTACGTCGACGCGTCGGGCTTGTCCCGGCGCTGGATCAGGCCGTCGAGAACCTGCGATCCGGCGGTCTCCGCCAGCGCCGCCAACTCGGCGAGGCTAGCCCGGGCGTCGGCGCCACTGCCGTCGGTCCAGACGCCGACCAGCACGACACGTTCGAGCCGAAGCTGTCGATACTCGACCTCGGAGATGTCAGCAAGCTCCGTCGACAGGCCGGACACGCGACGCAGCGCGGAACGGTCTTCGAGAGCCAGCTCGCCGGAACTGGGGATGTCTTCAGCGAAAACGTCTGGAAATTCTGGATGTGTCATAGGCAGTTACACATGGTGCACCGCAATACGCGGTCGCGCACCTGAATTAACGCTCCTGAGCACGCCACCATTCCTCCGATATCTCTCCGCGGGCCACCAACACCGACGGGCCACGCAGGTAGCTGGTCGCGGCGTTGACAGTGACGTCGACGTCGCCGCCGGGGACGCGGATCGTCAACGAGCCCGTCGACGCGCCGCCGTGCGCCAACCCCGCAACGGCCGCAGCAACGGTTCCCGTTCCGCACGACCGCGTTTCACCAACACCTCGTTCATGTACCCGCATCCACACCGCACCATCGACCGGCGCGGTGAGCACTTCGACGTTGACGCCCTGCGGAAATTGCTCGCGGTCGAATGACACCGGTGCGGCGACGTCGAGTTCGGCGAGTGCCTCGGCGGTCAGGTCCTGGACCACGCACGCCAGATGCGGATTGCCGACATCGACGGCGAGGCCGCGGAAAACCCGGCCGCCGACCACCGCTTCGCCGGAACCGAGCGAGTTTGTTTTGCCCATCTCCACCGTGACGTCGGCGAATGTGTCGTCGGCGCGGTGCAATTGCACCGGACGCGGCCCGGCCAGTGATCCGACGACGAACCCGTCGCGCGAGTCCAGCCCGCTGACGCGCAGGTAGTGCGCGAACACCCGCGCGCCGTTGCCGCACATCTCCGCGATCGAGCCGTCCGCATTGCGGTAGTCCATGTACCAGTCGCCGGCGCTCAATCCCTCCGGCAGCCGCTCGAGCACGCGGGCGCCGACGGCCGCTTGTGCGGTGGTGACCCGCAGCACCCCGTCGGCGCCGACACCGCGGCGGCGGTCACAGAGCGCGGCGACGGCCTGGGGCGTCAGCGAAAGCTTCGCCTCGACGTCGGGCAGCACCACGAAATCGTTCTGGGTGCCGTGCCCCTTGGCGAAGATCACCCGCTCAGGATACGTGCCGCCACGCCTGCAGCGTGTCCTCGAGGTTCCCTTCGCCCACACCGTCCAGCCAGCAGATCCGGTGATCGCGACGAAACCACGAGCGCTGGCGGCGCACGTAACGCCTGGTCGCGACATATGTCTGCGCACGCGCGCGGGTCAGTGCGTCGGGTTCGGGGTCGTCGAGCGCGGCGATCACCTGGGCGTAGCCCAGCGCCCGCGACGCCGTCACACCGTCACGCAACCCTTTGTCCAGCAGTGTGACAACCTCGTGGACCAGGCCGTGATCGAACATCTGCTGGGTTCGCGCGGCCAGGCGCGCATCGAGTTGTTCTGTCTCCCAGTCCAATCCGATGATCGCGGTGTCCCATCGTGGACTGCCGATGGTCGGCGCAGACGCGGCGAACGGGCGGCCGGTCAGTTCCACGACCTCCAAGGCGCGGACGATCCGCCGGCCGTCGGAGGGCAGGATTGATTCCGCAGCGACGGCATCCACCTTCGCCAGCTCGCGATGCAACTGTTCGACACCGACCTGCGCGAGCCGTTGTTCCAGCCGCGCGCGGACCGCGGGGTGCGTGGCGGGAAACGCCCAGTCGTCGAGCAGCGACTGGATGTAGAGCATCGAACCGCCGACGATCACGGGCACCGCCTCGCGCCCCATGATCGTCTCGACGTCCGCGGCCGCGCCGCGCTGGTAGCTCGCGACGGAGGCGGTCTCGGTGACATCCAAGACGTCCAGCTGGTAGTGGGCGATACCACGCCGCTGCTCGACGGGCAGCTTCGCGGTGCCGATGTCCATGCCGCGGTAGAGCTGCATCGCGTCTGCGTTCACAATCTCGCCGCCAATTCGTTCCGCGACCGCGAGCGCCAGCTGGGACTTGCCCGTGCCTGTGGGCCCGACGATCGCGATCGGCCTGGTCACGTCTTCGATTCCCGGGTCGTTCCCGTGCCCTTCGGGCCGGACGCGCCCGCAACGCGGCAGCCCTGCGGGAGCCAGACGCCAGCGAAGTACCCCACCCCGAACGGCGCACCCCGGTACAGCTCTTTCACTGAGCGCGGGGTAGCGCCGGCGAGCCCGGCGAGCACCTGCCACGCGACTCGGCCGGTGATCGACGGCGGGAGCCGGCTCAGAGCACCGACATCGCCTGCGGCCAGCGCGTCGTCGAGGGCGGACTGGACCGCGACGGAGGCGGAATCATGTCCTCCGGGCGCGCGGGGGGTGAGAGTGTTGGCGCCGTCGGCGACGACCAGCACACCGACAGGATCATCGGTGTCATCGATGGCCGACCGTAGCTGCGTTCCGCGCCGGATCGAATCCTCGGCGCTGTGATGAGCGGCGAACACGTGCGCCTCAGCGCTCGCGGACGGCCGGACCTCGGCACGCACCCACGCCGTGATCAGCGAGTTCAATTGCAAGTCGCGGACCTCATCGGCGTCGGGCGACAGTCCGACCTGGACGTCGACCCCGTACCCGGCGAAGGTGCCCGCCGCCCGCGGACCGACGACCTCGTCGGCGGCGCCGACGCCGATCGCCAGCCAGCGATCGGGAAGCACGCTCGCGGCGGTGAACACGGCCCGACGCAGGTCGGCCAATTCGGCGGCCGCAGCGCCAACCAGCTGCGGCACGAGTACCGGCGCCGACGGAATGAGCGCGATGGCCGTCAACACGCCTTCACGCTAGCTGTGCGGCTTTCACGGCCGCCGTCACGCCGGCACGGCCCCACGCGAGGACGCGACCGCTCCGCTTGGTCATGAACGTCTCCTCCGGAGTCGCGGAACGTGACGGCACGCAACGCGACGACCTGATTCAATAACGAGGTCGGGACGATTGCGGTTTCGACGATAGCTATCAGGCGCCGCGCCGCGCGGCAGTCGGGCGGGCTTCGGCCCGCGGAGGTGCACCAGATGATGGCAGGCGAAGCAACACCCGAGGCGGAAGGCCGCCCACATCCCACACCGCAACCCAGGCCGGTACCGAAGCCGGGACCGGCGCGACCGGCAAGTCGCCCGGGACACTCCGTTGCCGCGGGCAGCGATCCCCATCAGTTCGGGCGGATGGACCCCGACGGCACCGTCTGGCTGAGCACCTCGGCCGGTGAGCGGGTCATCGGATCGTGGCAGGCCGGTGACCCGGAGGCCGCGTACGCGCATTTCGGCCGCCGCTACGAGGATCTGTGCACCGAAGTGGAACTGCTCGAGCGTCGGCTTGCCTCGGGCACCGGCGATGCGCGAAAAATCCGGTCGTCGGCGACCGCGCTGGAAGAGGGCCTGGCGACCGCGGCCGTTCTCGGTGACGTCGACGCGATCGCGGCTCGGCTCAGCGCAATCCGGGAGCGGGCCGACGAAACCGCGCAGACGGAGAAGGCCCGCCGGGACGAGCACCGCTCGGCACAGGTCGCCCGCAAGGAGGCGTTGGCGGCGGAGGCCGAAGAGCTGGCGGCGAATTCGGTGCAGTGGAAGGCCGCAGGTGACCGGCTGCGGGCGATCGTCGAAGAGTGGCGCACGATCACCGGCGTCGACCGCAAGACCGACGACGCGTTGTGGAGACGGTATTCGGCAGCCAGGGAGACGTTCAATCGAAGGCGCGGATCGCATTTCGCCGAGCTCGACCGCGAGCGTGCCGGCGTGCGCCAGATCAAGGAGGGATTGTGCGAGCGCGCCGAAGAACTCGCCGATTCGACGGACTGGGGCGCGACGGCCGCCTCCTTCCGGCAGTTGCTCACCGAATGGAAGGCGGCGGGACGCGCAGCGAAAGACGTCGACGAGGCACTCTGGCGGCGGTTCAAGGCCGCCCAGGACACGTTCTTCGCCGCCCGCAACGCCGGAACCGCGGGGCGGGATGCCGAGTTGCACGCCAATGTCACCGCTAAGGAAGAGTTACTGGCCAGGGCCGAGAAGATCGACACCGGCGACCTTGATGCGGCCCGGGCCGAGCTGAGGTCCATCACCGCGAAGTGGGACACGCTCGGCAAGGTGCCGCGCGACCGTTCGGGTGAGCTGGAGCGCCGACTCAAGGCGGCGGAGAAACGGGTGCGCGATGCCACCACCTCGGACTGGAGCGACCCCCAGGCCGAGCAGCGAGCCGAACAATTCCGTTCTCGCGCTGAGCAATTCGAACAACAGGCGAATAAGGCGGCAGCGGCGGGCCGCACCGCAGACGCGGAAAAGGCGCGCGCCAGCGCACAGCAGTGGAGGGAGTGGGCGGAGGCGGCCGCCGGTGCGCTGGAGAAGAGGCGCCAGCCGCGTTAGTCGTGGCCGCGATCGTCTGTGCGATCTTCTCGATCGTCTCTGCGATCTTTTTGATCTTCCTTCTGATCGGGGTCGAGACTCTCCAGGAGAGTCTTCGACTGCCGTTCGGCAGCCGAGCGACGGCGCTCCTCCTCGGCGGCCAAGTGCACAGCGGTGCGGCTCCAGACCACACGTGCCCAGTGAAATGTCAGTAAAATCACCGCAATCCACGCGACGATCAGCCCGATCCCCGGCCCCGGGTGACCGGCGCTGGCGGTCTGTCGCGACCACACCGCGAACATGCCTTCCACACTGGCCACGGCGGATCCGGCGAGGGCGATCCAGGCCAGGACCCAGCGCCGGGTCAGCAGCGCCAGCATCGAGAAACCGACGCTGAACACCAGCGCCAACCAACTGAACACACGCGAGGGCAGCGCGACTGCGGCCTTCGCCGCGGCCGGGCCCCCGACCAGCGCATCGAAGCCTCGCGCTCCACCTGTGTGCGGCAGAGCGAACGACGCGAGCACGACAAAGACCAAGATTGCGACGACCAATGCCCTTGCACCTGGCTCGATTTCGCCGGCAACCCGACGCTCGGCCGCGTCGATGTCTTCCTTGAACGCCTCGAAGTCGTTGTTGTTGGTGGTCACGGCGCCCCCACGCCGGGCAGGCTGAGCCCAACCCGCGGCAGGCCGAGCCCAACCCGCGGCAGGCCGAGCCCAACGGATTTCGGCCGCCGGCCGGCTTCGTGCGCGTCGCCTGCCCGGGTGCGCCGATGGGTGAGTGTCGGGCCGTCGGCAATCAGGTGGTGCGGTGCCGCGTCGGTGACGACGGTGGTGACGACGTCGCCCGGGCGGATCGATGCGCGTGAAACGAGCGCCGCGTCGATGCTTTCCCGCGGAGGAGCGAAGTGCACCAGTCGACCGTCGCGGGCGCGCCCGCTCATCCGGCTGGTGCGGTCGTCCTTGCGACCCTCCCCCGCGGCCACCAGTAACTCGACGGCGCGGCCGACCTGTGCGCGGTTCTCTTCGAGCGAGATTCGCTCTTGCAGAGCGATCAGCCGCCCATAGCGTTCCTGCACAACGTCTTTGGGCAACTGCCCGGGCATCTCGGCGGCCGGGGTGCCGGGACGTCTCGAGTATTGGAACGTAAACGCGCTGGCGAACCGGGCACGCTCGACCACGTCGAGGGTGGCCGCGAAATCATCCTCGGACTCCCCGGGGAATCCGACGATCAGGTCGGTGGTAATCGCGGCGTGCGGCATCGCGGCGCGCGCGCGGTCGATGATCCCCAGGTATCGCTCCACCCGGTATGACCGGCGCATCGCGCGCAAGACGCGATCCGAGCCGGACTGCAGCGGCATGTGCAGCGCGGGGCACACGTTCGGTGTCTCGGCCATCGCCTCGACGACATCATCGGTGAACTCCGCCGGGTGCGGCGACGTGAACCGAACCCGCTCCAGCCCGTCGACGCGTCCACAGGCGCGCAACAGCGACGCGAACGCTCCGCGGTCTCGCGGCAACTGCGGGTCTGCGAACGACACACCGTAGGCGTTGACGTTCTGCCCCAGCAGCGTGACCTCGAGCACGCCCTGGTCAACGAGCGTTTGGACCTCGGCAAGAATGTCGCCGGGACTGCGGTCGACCTCCTTGCCGCGCAGCGACGGCACTATGCAGAACGTACAGCTGTTGTTGCAACCCACCGAAATGGAAACCCAAGCTGCATAGGCGGATTCGCGTGCAGCCGGCAACGCCGACGGGAATTCTTCGAGCGCCTCGGCTATCTCGACCTGAGCGGTTCGGTTGTGGCGGGCGCGTTCGAGCAGCAGAGGCAGAGAGCCGATGTTGTGGGTGCCGAACACGACGTCGACCCACGGTGCCCTTTGCAACACGGCGTCGCGGTCCTTCTGTGCCAGGCATCCGCCGACGGCGATCTGCATGCTCGGGTCGCGGTGCTTGCGGGGCGCGAGGTGGCTCAGGTTTCCGTAGAGCTTGTTGTCGGCGTTTTCGCGGACGGCGCAGGTGTTGAAGACCACCACGTCTGCGTCGGACCCGTCCTCGGCCTTGACGTATCCGGCGGCTTCCAGCAGGCCGGCGAGGCGCTCCGAGTCGTGCACGTTCATCTGGCAGCCGTAGGTGCGGACCTGGTAGGTCCGGGCTGCCACCGATGTCCGAGTCACCTGCCCATGGTACGGAGGGCGCGGATCCTTCAATTCGATCACCGGGTCAAACCGGGCGTCAGGTCGTTGTGGTCGGCCCGTGCTCGGTGCCGCTGTCGCTCGGCTCCCCTAATCGCGCCGTGGGCCGTCACAGGTGGCCCTTCGGCGAACGGGTTACGTGCGCCGGCGCTCCAACTCCAGGGCCAATTCGGTCCTCACGACGTCAAAGCACAGCGTTTCGCTGTAGCCACGCCGTGCCAACAACCCGACCAGTCGCCGGGCCACCTTCGCCTGGTCGCCGTCGAGGTTCTCTCGTCGCAACCGGGTCCGCACCAGCTTGGCCGCCCGGTCGTGCTCGGTCGCCCCGCCGATTCCGCTCAGCGCAGCTTCGATCACGTCGTCGCCGAGCCCCTTGGTGCGTAATTCAGCGGCTAACGCGCGATTGCCCTTCCCTGCACTGCCGCGTCGCGAATGCACCCACTGCTCGGCGAAGTCGGCGTCGTTGACCAGACCGACCTCTGCAAGGCGGTCGAGCACCCGCGTGGTGACGTCGGCTCGATAGCCGCGCTTCTTCAGCTGACCGGCGAGTTCGGCCCGGGTGCGCGCCTGGGCGGTGAGCAGGCGCAGACATAGCGCCCGCGCCTGCTCCTCGCGTCTCTCAGAAGTCGACGGGGGCGGGCAGGACGTCGTCATCGGTCACCACGGCGCCTATGCCGAGCTTCTCTTTGATCTTCTTCTCGATCTCGTTGGACACGTCGAGGTTCTCCAGCAGGAACGTGCGGGCGTTCTCCTTGCCCTGCCCCAGTTGCTCGCCCTCGTAGGTGAACCACGACCCGGACTTGCGGATGAAGCCCTGCTCGACGCCCATGTCGATCAGCGAGCCTTCCTTGCTGATGCCCTTGCCGTAGAGGATGTCGAACTCGGCCTGTTTGAAGGGTGGCGAAACCTTGTTCTTGACGACCTTCACCCTTGTCCGGTTGCCCACCGCATCCGTGCCGTCCTTGAGGGTCTCGATCCGCCTGACATCCAAGCGAATCGAGGCGTAGAACTTCAAAGCCTTTCCGCCTGTGGTCGTTTCGGGACTGTTGTGCACCATCACGCCGTCGGCGAAGTAGTTGTGCGAGCCTTCGACTTCGATGTCGAAGCGGTTCATGCTCTGGTAGTTCGTCTTCGACTCTATCTCGGTGACACGCGCCGGCATCAACTGCATCGTCGGCTCAACAATCTGCGGCTCCACATTGAACTGGCCCCGGAAGCGTGGGAGCAACTTGTACGCCATCGACGGATGTACGTACGGCGCAATCAACTCGTGGAATGTTGCACTGGCTTTGGTGGAGAACACCAGAATTGCGTTACCTGCCGAGCCGGCCCGCCGCAGTCTGACATCGAGTCTATGAACGTCGCGCAGATAGTCGCACAGGCGAGCTTGCGATCCCTCGCTCATTGCCTCCACGCAGATTTCGATGCGGCCACTGCCGCCAGCAGTACGCTGCTGAATTCCCTTCGAGCCCAATGCGAATGAACCGTCATCCATGTACCAGATCGCCAGAGCCAACGGTGTAAGCGCCTTCAGATACTCCTCGGAGAGAAACTTCTTGCCATCACCTAGGTAGATGGCGCTTCGCAACTCGTGCAGTTCCGCGAGCGGCGTGAAGTCAGCGAACACCGCGCCTTTGTCATTACTAGTGAGGCAATGCGGAATGTTCTCGAGAAGAGATACTTTCCAGTCGAGATACTCCGACTGCTTCGCCCCGTGGCCGATGCGTAGCCGAGCGCTCTCGGAATCCTGCCGAGCGGGTGGTGAAAGACATCCATCACCCAGCAAGGAACCCAACACGACTTCCCATTGCTGATCACTGAGCAGGCTTGGCTGGGCCAACATCACTCGATCGCCGACTTGAATGTCTTCTGCTTCGCGCCAACCGCCCGGCGTCCGGATGAGGTGGTTGCGAGTCATCGCCAAGCTGGCGTGGCCACGTCCCGTTCCGCCCCCTGCCCGATCAACCTTGAAGTGCAGGAACTCCTTGGTCTTTCCATTGTTGAACCAATTGGTCACCCTGCGAGGCAAGATGCGACCAGTCTCGAAGTCGTAGGACAAAACTTCGACGTCCATTTTGTGGTTCACAATCTTGCCGAGCTTTTCGGTTGATCCGTCGGCGAGTGTGACATTGGTGTACCAGGATCCGCAGCCGAACATGACGCCGATTTTTTCGCGCAGCTGGTTGATGAAGATCGCGGTGGTGCCCGAATTGTTCAGCGCGCCGGTCATTTTCCTCAGTGCCTGACTCATCAGCCGGGCCTGCAGACCGACGTGGCTGTCGCCCATCTCGCCCTCGATCTCCGCGCGCGGCACCAACGCCGCCACCGAGTCGATCACGATGACGTCCAGCGCGCCGGAGCGGATCAGCATGTCGGCGATCTCCAGCGCCTGCTCACCGGTGTCGGGCTGGGACACCAGCAGCGAGTCGGTGTCCACACCCAGCTTCTTGGCGTAATCCGGGTCCAGCGCGTGCTCGGCGTCGATGAACGCCGCGATGCCGCCGGCGGCCTGGGCGTTGGCCACCGCGTGCAGCGCCACGGTGGTCTTACCCGAGGACTCCGGGCCGTAGATCTCGACGATCCGGCCGCGCGGCAACCCGCCGATGCCCAGCGCTACATCCAGCGCGATCGAGCCGGTGGGGATGATGGAGATGGGCTGGCGCACCTCGTCGCCGAGGCGCATCACCGAGCCTTTGCCGAAGTTCTTCTCGATCTGGCCCATCGCCAGCTCAAGAGCCTTTTCGCGGTCAGGGGCCTGCGTCATGAGTGATGCCTCTCTCAGGTAGTCGTGTTCGGTTGATCGCGGTTTCGATCAGTTGGCCGTGACGCTAGAGGCAGGCACCGACAAGTCGGTCTGACCAGCATCTCGCCGCCGCATACCGACCACATTAGACGAACAAGTGTTCGACTCAAGCTGACACGCCGCGCAGCGTCCGCTCGCTTTCCTGGATGTCGGACACGGTCATCAGCTTGTTCACCCGCTTGGGCACCGGCACGCCCCGGTACTCGAGCGGGACCGGGCCCAGCGGCTGGAGAAGTTCGATGTAGGCACCGTGCGGGAGCCTTCGGATGACGCCGGTCTCCACGCCGTGCTCGAGCACCTCACGGTCACTGCGTTGCAATGCGATCGCCCACCGGTAGGCGATGAAGTACACGATCGGCGGCAGCACCACCATGGCGATCCGGCCGATCCAGGTGGTCGCGTTCAATGAGATGTCGAACTTCAGCGCGATGATGTCGTTCATCGCGCCCAGGGTCAGCACCATGTAGAACGCGATCGCCATCGCGCCAATCGCGGTCCGCACCGGCACATCTCGCGGGCGCTGCAGCAGGTTGTGGTGGGCGCGGTCGCCGGTGGCACGTTTCTCGATCCAGGGATATGCGAACAACAAAAAGACCACCGTCCCTAAGATGACAACGACCCCGACAGACGCCGGGATGGTGTAGTCGCCGATATACACCTCCCACGCCGGCCACAGGCGCATCAAGCCTTCAGTCCACATCAAGTAGAAGTCGGGCTGGCTGCCCGCCGACACCTGCGCCGGTTGGTACGGGCCGAGTTGCCAGATCGGGTTGATCTGCAGCAGACCACCCATCAGCCCGAGGACGCCGACGACCATCGCGAAGAACGCACCGGACTTGACCGCGAACACCGGCACGATCCGCACACCCGCGACGTTGTGCTCAGTTCGACGCGGTCCCGGAAACTGCGTGTGCTTCTGGTACCAGACCAAGGCAAGGTGAATACCGATGAGCGCCAACATGATCGCGGGGAACAACAACACGTGGATTATGTACAGCCGCTGGATGATGCTGCTGGGAAAATCGCCGCCGAAGATCGCCCAATGCAACCACGTGCCGATCACCGGTAGTCCGAGTGTGATCGACGACAGCGCGGTACGCAGGCCGGTTCCCGAAAGCAGGTCGTCAGGCAACGAGTAGCCCACATACCCCTCGGCCATCGCGAATATCAGCAGCAGCGAGCCAATCACCCAGTTCGCCTCGCGCGGCTTGCGAAACGCGCCCGTGAAGAACACGCGGGCCAGGTGGACCATAATCGACGCGGCGAACATCAGCGCGGCCCAATGGTGGATCTGGCGGACGAACAGTCCACCGCGCACGTCAAAACTGAGGTTCAGCGCGCTCTCGTACGCGCGCGACATCTGGACACCACGCAGCGGCTGGTACATGCCGTTGTAGACGACCTCGGTCGTCGACGGGTCGAAGAACAGGGTCAGGTACACGCCGGTGATCAGCAGCACAACAAAGGAATACAGCGCGATCTCACCGAGCAGGAACGACCAGTGGGTCGGGAAGACCTTGTTGATGTGCCGTCTGAGTCCAGCAGCGAGACGGTATCGCTGATCTATCGGGTTCGGGCTCATCGGCCCTCCTACTACATACTGTAGTACCTATCAACTACAGACGGTAGTACGAAGCGGTCGTCAAGTAAAGGGCAAACCTTCCGCAGGAGGGCCTAATGTGTTGCTCGCAAAAGCGTGAAATCGGATTACGGCGGCACGATTCCGGTTCGAAGGAGCAACGCATGTCTACCGGATTTCCCCCGATCGGTGGCCCGGGCACCGGCCGGCGACGGCCGCGCGGATTCTGGTATGCGATTGGCGCGGCTCTGATCGTGATCGGAGTGATCGCCAGCATCACGTTGTTCGTTGTCGTTCTCCTTCACCTCATGGGGCGAGCGCCGACCGACGAGCACACTTTCGGTAACAAGGAGCAGACGAGTGTGCACCTCGACGCCGGTGCGTCGAAAACGATCTACGTCACCAAGGGCACGTACGCCCCCAGCTCAAGCTGCACGGCTGCGAGCACCGATGGGGGCCCGAACCCCGACCTCAGCTCGTACAACGCCACGGTCACCCTCGGCAATTGGCGAGCACTGTTCAGTTTCTCCGCCCAGAACGACGGCGATTACATGATCAGCTGCTCCGGGCCAGTCTCCGATGCTCGCTACGGCGTCGGGGACCACATCAGTGCCGGCGATATCGCGTACCCCTTCATGGGCATCGGCGCGGGCGCCCCGTTTGTCATCGCTGGCATCGCGGTGTTGATCGTGACGGGTGTCCGCCGCAGCCGTAGCGCCCGGCAGCAACCGTTTAGCTGACAGGCGGCGTGGTCGCCGCGCTACCACTGGTCGCGAGGCACGTCGAAATCCATGCACAGCGCCCGCCACACATCGCGCGGATCGACGCCTTCCTCGATGGCCTCGGCGGCGGTCCGGCCCCCCAGTGTGCCCAACACGTGGTCGGCCAGCACCGACGCCCCATACGCAGCACCGAACCGGCAAGTGACGAGTTCGTGGAATTCCGTCAGCCGCATCAACTTCAAATTACGCCAACGCGTCGTGGCAGACCCGTACCGGATCGGCGACCTCGGCGACAGTCGCACTCGCCCGCCGGGCGGCGTCCCGATAGCCCGGCGACGCCAGAACTTCACCCACCTCAGCGACCAACACCTCGGAGCTGAGCGGCCGGATCAGCCGGCCACTGCCTTGCCGCGCAACGCGATTCGCAATCTCCCACTGATCGCCGCCGCCGGGCACAAGAACCATCGGCACGCCCGCCAGCAGTGTCTTGCTGACCATTCCGTGCCCGCCCCCGCAGATCACCGCGTCGGCGACGGCGAGTACCCGGTCCTGGCGCCCCAGCCCGATCGCCGCCCACGGCGGAGGCTTCGTTTCAGCACCCGCGAGCCGGGACACCACCAGCCGGGAGCCCTGGGGCAGCGTCTTTCCCGGAATCAGACACTCCAGAGCTGTCTCGGCCAGGCCGTGCACGCCGGTCGAGGCCGTCGACGGCGCCACGACCACGACGGGCCCGTCGCCGCGCGGCACACCAAGCTCGGCGCCGGTCGGCTCGAAGTGCAGCGGGCCGACTACCTGTGCTTCAGCCGGCCAGTCCGGTCGTGGTACCTCCAGCGCCGGCAACGTCGCGATCAATCGCCGCCGGGGCTCGACGCCGACGGCCGGCAGCCCGATCCCCAGGCGGGCCGTGGTTCGCTGCCGCAGACCGTCGCGCAGAGAACGTGCCGTCAGCCGGCGCATTACCGAGTCCCGTAACCGGCCACGCAGCCCCACACCTGGTGCCAATCCGCTTCCTATCGGCGGCAGGCCTTTTGACGGCAGATACAACGGATGCGGACACAGTTCCACCCATGGCACGCCCACGATTTCCGCGACGAGTGCGCCGCAAGCGGTAATAACGTCGGACACGATCAGGTCCGGCGCCAGTTCAGCCAGCTGCGGCCCGTTGATTACCGCCATCCGGGCGGCTCGCTGGTGGATTTTGGCACCGGCGTCGCGGTCGTCGTCTACCGGAGTCGGATCCAACCCAAGCAGCTCGATCGCGTCGACGCCGGCCGCACGCGCCGTGTCAAGCCACTGCACCCCAGTCAGGAGCGTCGGTTCGTCACCGGCGGCCACGAACTTCAGACACAGCGCGATCGCCGGAAACGAGTGCCCCGGATCCGGTCCGGCCACCACGGCCACACGCACCGGCCTACCCTGCCACAGGCCAGGGTCACTACGCTGATGGGCATGACCGACCAGCTGCCCGACCGCTCACTGATAACCGACCCGGCGCGTGTCGTCGAAACCTTCCTGTACGCGCTGCGTGATAAGGATTTCGACGCAGCAGATGAGGTGCTCGATGACGATCTGGTGTACCAGAATGTGGGCCTGCCCACCATTCGAGGCAGGCAGCGCACGCTGAAACTGCTCCGAGGGTTGAGCCGGCCCAGCGCCGGATTCGACGTGAAGATCCACCGCATCGCCAGCGAGGGTTCTGCCGTGCTGACCGAACGCACCGATGTGCTCATCTTCGGGCCGTTCCAGGCCCACTTCTGGGTGTGCGGGGTTTTCGAGGTGCGCGACGGCCGGATCACCTTGTGGCGGGACTACTTCGATTTCCTGGACATGGTCAAAGCCAGCGTCCGCGCGCTGGCCGCGATCGCAATCCCGGCGCTGCGGCGAAGCCTCTAGCCGATCAGACGACGCGGCCCGCTGAGCTCGTCAAACGCCTGCGCCCAACCAAGCAGACGGTCCGTGGCGCCGACCAGCTCGCTGCGATACTGCTGGCGCGACATCGCCGAGTTCGACGTCGACACCAATTGCGCTGCGGCATTGACCATTTCGTTGTACTGCCGCACCCCGTTGTCGAGCTGCACCGCGAACGCATTGATCGTCGGAGTCAGAGACGACCGCGACGACGGAGTGGCGCGCACCGCCTTCTCCATCGAGACGATGTCGGTGGCCGTCGCCGACATCGTCGCTGCGGCCTCATTGGCGGCCCGGGTGACTTCCCGAATCTCGCCGGCCGGCAACAACTCCGCCCGCTCGATGACACCGAGCAGCGAGAACATGCCCCGCTCGGCGGCGGCCAGCGTGGCCATCGGTCCCCTGGCGGCGGACCCCAACGCAGGCAACCGCCGCACCACACCGGGCCGGGGCGCCGGCAGCGGTTCTTTGCGCAGCCAGCGGTAGCGCAGCAACCACAGGGTGGTGGGCACGGCCGCCCCGGCCGCGAATGCTCCCGGAATGATGAGCACCCAGGCCGGAGTGCTCCCCGACGCCAGCAGCGCGGTGACGAACACCCAAAACACGCAGGTGACCGCCGAAAAGAGACCCAACCGCAGCGCCCAGCGACGTTTGCGGATCAGCCGGGCCCGCGGGTCAGCCGCCCGCCTGATCGTGTCGGCGGCGATGTCGGCGTACTCACTGGCGGTGTCGATACCCCGCTGCAAAACCGAGCGGTGTCCGCTTGAGCCGCCGGTGCTGCCGGGTTTGAGCGCCATCTTCGAAGCTTCTACTGCTGACTTACGGGATTCTGCGGCGCGGGCTCCGAGGTGGGGATGGCCGGTGTGGCCGGTGTGGCGGTACCGCCGGCCGGCAGTGCGTCTCCGCGCATCGATGCCCTGATCTGCTCGAGCCGTGAATGTCCGGCCATCTGAACAGTGGCCTGCTGCACCTCGAGCATCCGCCCCTGCACCGAGTTCTGCGCCAACTCGGTGGCACCCATCGCGTTGGCGTATCGGCGCTCGATCTTGTCGCGCACCTGATCGAGAGTCGGCGTGTTGCCCGGGACGGCCAGCTCGCTCATCGACCGCAGCGAGGCGCTGACCTGCTCCTGCATCTTGGCCTGCTCCAGCTGGCTGAGCAGCTTGGTCTGCTCGGCGAAGTGCTGCTGCAGCACCATCTGGTTCTGCTCGACCGCTTTCTTGGCCTGCGTCGCCGCCTGCAGCGCCTGATCATGCAGGGCCTTCAAGCCCTCCGCGCCCTGCTCTGCGGTGATCAGCTGCGCGGCGAACGCCTCGGCCGCGTTGTTGTACTCGGTGGCCTTCGCCGCGTCGCCGGTGGCGGTGGCCTGATCGGCGAGCGTCAGGGCCTGACGGACGTTGACCTGCAGCTTCTCGATGTCGGCGAGTTGTCGGTTAAGACGCATCTCGAGTTGGCGCTGGCTGCCGATCACCTGGGCGGCCTGCTGAGTCAGTGCCTGGTGCTGGCGCTGGTCGTGCTCGATGGCCTGTTGAATCTGAATTTTCGGGTCGGCGTATTCGTCGACCTTCGAGCTGAACAGGGCCATCAGGTACTTCCACGCCTTCACGAACGGGTTGGCCATGAGTTGCTTCCGCCTTTGTGTCGAGTACTACCGGACCGTCTGGGCCTGTGCCCAATTTATCCGTTCATGGCGGTTCGCCGCATGCGGTCAGGCCACCGCCATCGACGCCACCGGGGGAATCACGACCTTGGTGCTCGCGTCGATGGTGGCCGAGGTGACAGCCCGGTCGACCCGCTCGTCTCGCTCCATCTGCATGCCGGCATCGATCAGCACCCCGGACAGTGGGACCTCCAGCGCACCGCAGATGGCTGTCAGCAGCTCGCTTGACGCCTCTTTGCGGCCCCGCTCAACCTCAGACAGATATCCCAGACTCACTCGCGCCGAGTCGGAAACTTCGCGCAGGGTCCGCCCCTGCGACGTGCGGACGCCGCGAAGCACGTTGCCGATCACCTCGCGCAACAACGCTGCCATGGTGCACTCCTTCGCGTGAGCGGATACCTACTCACTGGCAACGTCGGCCGCAGGTCGGTTGGTTCCCGTCACTGACCAGCGGATCGGCCAAGGGTGCCCCTGACCGCCTGCACCACGTAATCGATCCCCGTGACGACTGTGAGCACGATCGCGATGCCCATGATCACGACCGCGGCAGTGTGCCACACCCCGGGCAACGGCAAGATGATCAGCCCGATCGCGACCGACTGAACCAGTGTCTTCAGTTTGCCCCCATGACTCGCCGGGATGACGCCGCGGCGCAGGACGGCCAACCGCAGGACCGTCACCCCGATCTCCCGCACCAAGATCACCACGGTCACCCACCACGGAAGTTCCCGCAGCAGCGATAACCCGATCAACGCGGCGCCGATGAGCGCCTTGTCGACGATCGGGTCGGCGAGCTTGCCGAATTCGGTCTCCATGCCGTAGTTGCGGGCCAGCACCCCGTCGAACCGGTCAGTGATCACCGCGACCGCGAAGACAACAAAAGCGGTTATGCGCCAACCAGTTTCGTGCCCGTCACCAGCGAATAACACAACCAGGAAGACTGGCACCAGCGCCAGCCGCGCGGTGGTCAAAAGGTTCGCGATGTTGACCAGCCGCGCCGCCGGGGCCGTCATCGTCGACCCCGGACCGGTGAGAAACGCGCTGGCACGGACTCAGAATATCGGTTGCCGAGGTGCGTACTGTGCAGGTTGTGACTCCTGCGACTGATGCTTCGTGGCCGGAGGGCTCATCTGCTCGCTGGCCGGAGGGCTCATCGCTGCGCGCCGGCCGCGACGAGGAACTTGTGATCCGGCGGGCCCGAACATCTGACGTACCCACGATCAAGGCTTTGGTCGACGTCTATGCAGGCAAAATCCTGCTGGAGAAGAACCTGGTGACGCTCTATGAAGCGGTGCAGGAGTTCTGGGTCGCCGAGCTCGACGACGATGTCGTCGCCTGCGGCGCGTTGCATGTGATGTGGTCGGATCTCGGCGAGGTGCGCACCGTCGCGGTTCATCCCAAGGTCAAGGGCCGCGGCGTCGGGCACGCGATCGTCGACCGGTTGATCGAGGTAGCCCGCGAACTTGCACTCCAACGGGTCTTCGTGCTCACCTTCGAGACCGAATTTTTCACCAGGCACGGTTTCGTCGAGATCGAGGGCACCCCGGTCACCGCGGAGGTCTACGACGAGATGTGCCGCTCGTACGACACCGGGGTCGCGGAGTTTCTCGACCTGAGCTACGTCAAGCCCAACATCCTCGGAAATTCACGAATGCTACTGATGCTCTAGGCGAATTCGTCGTCCGCATTGTCCACGCCGCGGATCGATGCCAGCGTCGCCGCCAGCTCGTCGGGCTTGACGAGCACCTCGCGGGCCTTCGAACCCTCGCTGGGCCCGACGATCCCGCGCGTTTCCATCAAATCCATCAATCGACCTGCCTTGGCGAACCCGACTCGCAGCTTGCGCTGCAGCATTGACGTCGAGCCGAACTGGCTGGACACCACCAACTCAACGGCCTGAAGGAACACGGCCATATCGTCGCCGATGTCCGGGTCGACGTCGGTGCGCTCAGAGGTCGGCTTGGTGGCGGTCACGCCATCGGTGTACTGCGGCTCCGCCTGATCCTTGCATGCGGCAACGACGGCATGGATCTCGTCGTCGGTGATGTACGCGCCCTGCAACCGGATCGCCTTGTTGGCGCCCATCGGCAGGAACAGCCCGTCGCCCATGCCGATCAGCTTCTCGGCGCCCTGCTGGTCCAGGATCACGCGACTGTCGGTCAGGGACGACGTGGCAAAGGCCAGCCGGGACGGCACGTTCGTCTTGATCAGGCCGGTTACCACGTCGACCGACGGCCGCTGGGTGGCCAGCACCAGGTGGATCCCGGCGGCGCGGGCCTTCTGCGTGATCCGCACGACCGCGTCCTCGACGTCGCGGGGCGCGGTCATCATCAGGTCGGCGAGCTCGTCGACGATCGCCACCACGTACGGATAGGGCCTGTACTCGCGCTGACTGCCCAGCGGTGTGGTGATCTGGCCCGCCTTCAGCTTGGAATTGAAGTCGTCGATGTGGCGCACCCGCGAGGCCTGCATGTCCTGGTAGCGCTGCTCCATCTCTTCGACGAGCCATGCAAGCGCCGCCGCGGCCTTTTTCGGCTGGGTGACGATGGGCGTGATCAGGTGCGGAATGCCTTCATACGGCGTGAGTTCCACCATCTTCGGATCGATCAGGATCATCCTGACCTCGTCCGGCGTGGCGCGGACCAGCAGTGAGACCAGCATCGAGTTGATGAAGCTGGACTTGCCCGAGCCTGTAGAGCCCGCAACGAGTAGGTGCGGCATCTTCGACAGGTTCCACGAGATGTACTCGCCCTCGATGTCCTTGCCCAGCCCGATCACCAACGGGTGGTGGTCACGTCGTGTCGACGGGTCGGTCAACACGTCGGCCAGCCGTACCATCTCGCGGTCGACATTGGGCACCTCGATGCCGACGGCCGACTTGCCGGGAATCGGCGCCAGCATGCGAACGCTCTCGGTGGCCACCGCGTAGGCGATATTCCTCTGCAGCTGGGTGATCTTCTCCACCTTCACGCCCGGCCCGAGCTCGACCTCGTAGCGCGTGACGGTCGGGCCGCGGGTGCAGCCGGTGACGGCGGCGTCGACCTTGAACTGCCCCAGCACCGACGAGATCGCATCGACCATGTGGTCATTGGAGACGCTGCGTCGCTTGGGTGGATCGCCGGGTGTCAGCAGGTCGAGCGCCGGCAGCGTGTACGGGCCCTCGACAACCCGGTCCAGGCCGGCGACGTCGCGCGCGGGCTTGCGCCCACGGCGGCGGGAGGGCTTGGTGTCGGGCTGCCCCTCCGCGAACGCAGCCGAGTCGGGGATGGTGGGCGCGTCGTCCTCGAGCGGCTCGCCGTACGGCGCGCGCTCCCACGCCTGCGCCTCGTCGTCATATTCGTCATATTCGTCGCGGTGGCCATCGCGGTGGTCATCGTCGGGGTCATCGTCGGGGTCATCGTCGGGGTCATTGTCGGGGTCGGCGGGCGGCGCAGCGGCGAACCCAGGCACGCCGAACATCGCCCGCAGCGTCGACGGCACTTCACGAACCGTCGTGCCGGACAACAGCAGGACCCCGAACAGCACACCGATGAACAGCAGCGGCGCGGCGATCCACACCGTCACGCCGTCAGACAGCGGCCCGCCGATCGCGAAACCGATGAAGCCCGCCGCATGTTGGCGGCCCGCGGGTGTTCCCGGCGAGCCGGCCCAGAGGTGCCACAGGCCCAGCGTCGGCAGCGAGATCATCAGCGAGCCGAGCACCCGGCGCGGCCGCGACTCCGGATCGGGCTCCGACCTCATCAATGCCACCGCCACGGTAATTGCGGCGACGGGCAGCAGCACGACGGCCGAGCCGATCAGCGTGCGCAACAGGGAATCCACCCACTGCCCCACCGGTCGGGCCGCGTCGAACCAGCTACTGGCCGCGGTCACCACCGCGACGCCCAACAGCGCCAGCGCGATGCCGTCGCGACGATGCCGCGGCTCGATGTCGCGAGCGCGGCCCACGGAGCGGGCGGCCCTTCCGGCGCCCCTGGCCACCATCAGCCACGTTGTGCGCACGCCCCAGCCGGCAGCGAGAACGCCGGACGTGAGCGAACCCCGGGAACTGCGCCGTTTGACGGACTTTCTGCGCGGCCCCGACCGCGAGCCGCTTCGTGAATTGGCCTTTGACCTGGTCGTTCGGCCGCCGGAGCGGGCGGCGGTCTTGCTCGGCATGCACGCAAGCCTAGTCGCATGTGCCTCGATCACACCATTCGCCACACCCGTCACACGGGTGGCCGAGTGGCTTGTCAGGCTCTTCCTGGGCTCGTGCCTGCTCTTCTCGGCTCTTCGTCGTCTCGGCTCTTTCTGGGCCGGCGGCGGTTATGCAGACTTGGCGGTCACGATGTCGTCAGCAAGCGGGGCGATGGCCGCGAGGATCTGTTCGACGATCTGGGCGGGTATGCCCGCCCCCTCGAGGGTGTTGCTCAGATGCATCGCGACGAGGTTGAAGTGATGCATCGCAATGCCGCGGCCCTGGTGGACTTCGCGCATGGAAGGGCCTGAGTACGGGCGGGGCCGCCAAGCGCCGCCGAGAAGAATTCGACCTGTTCGCCCTTCAAACGAGCCAGGTTGGTACCGCTGAAAAAGCCGGCCAATTCCGCATCACCGAGCACGCGATCGTAGAAATCGTCGACGACCGTTTCAAGGGCCTCTGCTCCCCCGATCTGCGCGTAGATGGTGGACACTTCGGTTCCCTTCCGTGAGCGGTGTGTACCTGCGTGCGCAACATCGGTGTGCGACATTCCGCGTGCAACTGAGGAAACATCGACGGCGTTGCCGTTCGGTTTTCGCATCGTCGCCGACACGCTACGAAGTCGTCATGTCGCACAGATCCCCCGGTGAGGTCATAAGGGCAATCGCTACCGTGTAGCAGTTACGTCTGACCAAAGGAGTTGACCGGCATGCCCGTTGTAGTCGTTGCCACCCTGACCGCCAAGCCCGAATCCGTCGACACAGTGCGCGAGGCGTGCAAGCGAGCCATCGAAGCGGTGCACCAAGAGCCGGGCTGCGAGCTCTATGCGCTTCACGAAGCCGACGGAACGTTTGTGTTCGTGGAGCAGTGGGCCGACGCCGAGGCGCTGAAAACCCACAGCACAGCGCCCGCAGCGACGAGAATGTTCGGCGAGGTGGGCCAGCATCTCGACGGTGCGCCCGACATCAAGATGCTGCAGCCGGTCGCCGCCGGCGACCCCGCCAAGGGCCAGCTGCGTCCCTGATGGCTGCACTCGAAGGCAAGGTCGCGTTCATCACCGGCGCCGCCCGCGGGCAAGGGCGCGCTCATGCGGTGAAGCTGGCCTCCGAGGGCGCCAACATCATCGCGGTCGATCTCTGCGATCAGATCGCGTCGGTGCCTTATCCGCTGGCGACGCCCGGCGATCTGGCGGCGACAGTGAAGCTTGTCGAGGACACCGGCGCACGCATCGTCGCCCGCCAGGCCGACGTGCGGGACCGCACGTCGTTGAAGACAGCGTTGCAATCCGGACTCGACGAACTGGGCCGACTCGACATCGTGGTCGCCAACGCCGGCATCGCCCCGATGGCGGGTGACGATGCGTGGCAGGACGTGATCGACGTGAACCTGACGGGCGTGTATCACACCGTCGACATCGTGATGAAGCCGATGATCAAGCAGGGCGCCGGCGGAGCGATCGTGCTGACGAGTTCGGTGGCCGGGCTGGTGGGTCTGGCGGCGCCGGCCGCAGGTTCACTCGGCTATGCGGCGGCGAAGCACGGGATCGTCGGGCTGATGAGGGTGTACGCCAACCTGCTTGCACCGCATAGCATCCGAGTCAACTCAGTTCATCCCGCCGGCGTCAGCACGCCGATGATCGACAACGAGTTCACTCGAAAGTGGCTGGAGGGGCTGGCCGAGGAGACCAAGGGTGGGCCCGATATGGGCAACGCCCTGCCGGTCCAGACGCTGGAGCCCGAGGACATCGCCAACGCCGTGTTGTGGCTGGTGTCCGACGCCGCGCGCTATGTGACCGGCGTAGCGTTGCCGGTCGACGCGGGGTACGTCAACAAGCGCTAGGAGTGCCGTTGCGCCGAGATCGAATTCCAGGTCGTGATTTCGGGCGGCCAACAGCCTGGAATTCTATTTCGGCGCAATTGCAGCCTCAAATCTCGATGACGGTGGGCACGATCATCGGCTGCCGGCGGTAGGTCTCACCAACCCACTTACCCACGGTTCGACGCACCGCCTGCGCGATGCGCGGCGGATCGGTAACCCGCTGCTTCGCAAGCAGTTCCAATTCATCGTCGACCTTGCGAGCGACGGGTTCAAGCGCCTTGGGGTCGTCGGAGAAACCACGCGAATGCAGATGCACGGGCGCCGCTGGGTGCCCGGTCCCGCGCCGCACCACGACCGTCACCGCGATGAATCCGGATGACAGAACCAGTCGCTCGCCCAGTGTTGCGTCACCGACGTCGCCAAGCACCAGACCGTCAACGAACATCTTGCCCACGGTGACCGCTCCGGAGATATGGGCGCGACCAGCGACAAGATCGACACTGACACCGTTTTCCGCCAACAGGATTGACTCCTCCGGCACACCGGCCCGCGCGGCGAGTGCGGCGTTGGCACGCAGATGTCGCCATGTGCCGTGCACGGGCATCACGTTGCGGGGACGCACCCCGTTATACAAAAACAGCAACTCCCCCGCATGTGCATGGCCCGAAACATGCACGCGCACCTGGTTGTTGGTCACCACCCTGGCGCCGATCTTCGACAACGCGTCGATAACGTTGTACACCGCTTCCTCGTTCCCAGGAATCAGCGATGACGACAACACGACCAGGTCGCCAGGGGTCAAGGTGATGCTGCGGTGCTCGCCGCGCGACATCCGCGACAGCGCCGACATCGGCTCGCCCTGGGTGCCCGTGGTGATCAGCACCACCCGTTCGGGCGGCATGAGTTCCGCGGCGCCGATGTCGAGCACGACGTCGTCGGCGACATTCAGAAAGCCAAGCTCGCGCGCGATGCCCATGTTGCGCACCATCGACCGGCCGACGAACGAGACCTTGCGGTCCAGCGCCACCGCGGCGTCGATGATCTGTTGCACACGAGCAACGTTCGATGCGAAGCACGCCACGATCACGCGTCCATCGGCCGAGCGGATCAGCCGGTGCAGCGCGGGACCGATCTCGCTCTCCGACGGCCCGACGCCGGGCAGTTCGGCATTCGTCGAGTCCACAAGGAGCAGGTCGACGCCGCTGTCACCCAGCCGCGACATGCCGGGCAGGTCAGTAGGTCGACGATCCAGCGGCAGCTGGTCGAATTTGATGTCGCCGGTGTGCAGAACGGTGCCGGCGCCGGTATGGATCGCGATGGCGAGCGCGTCCGGGATCGAGTGGTTGACGGCGAAAAACTCACAGTCGAACACACCGTGGGTGATGCGGCTGTTCTCGGCGACCTCCACGAACACCGGCTTGATTCGGTGCTCGCGGCACTTCTCGGCGACCAGCGCCAACGTGAACTTCGACCCGACAACGGGGATGTCGCGACGAAGCTTGAGCAGGAACGGAATCGCCCCGATGTGATCCTCGTGCGCGTGGGTCAGCAGCAGCGCCTCCACGTCCTCGAGCCGGTTCTCAATGTGGCGCAAGTCGGGCAGGATCAGGTCGACCGCAGGCTCGTCATGCCCGGGGAACAGCACGCCGCAGTCGACGATCAACAACCGGCCGAGGTGCTCGAAAACAGCCATGTTGCGGCCGATTTCGCTGACACCGCCGAGCGCGGTGACCCGCAGGCCCCCTGGCGCCAGTGGGCCCGGCGGAGTCAGCTCGGGCATCACCAGAGCCCCCGGGCAAGCGACATTGCGATCAATGCAGTACCGCGGCGGCCCGCATGTCGGCTGCCAGCACCTCGACCTGATCCGCGGTGGCGGGCACCTGTGGGAGCCGTGGATCACCGACCTCGATGCCCTGCAGACGCAGGCCCGCCTTGGCCATCGTCACACCGCCGAGCCGTTTCATCGCGGCGCACAGCGGACTCAACGACACGCTGATCTTGCGGGCGGTCGCGATGTCGCCGGATTCGAAGGTCGACAACAAGTCTCGTAGTTGCCCCGCAGCCAGGTGCGAAATCACGCTGATGAATCCCGTCGCCCCCATCGCCAGCCAGGGCAGGTTCAGGGGATCGTCGCCGGAGTAATACGCCAGTCCCGTCGAAGCAAGGACATCCGCGGCGCCAGGCAGGTCGCCCTTCGCGTCCTTGACGCCGACGATGTTCGGGTGATCGGCCAGCGCGCGGATCGTATCGAACTCGATCGGCACGACGGACCGCGGTGGGATGTCGTAGAGCAAGATGGGCAAGGCCACCGCATCGGCGACGGCGGTGAAGTGAGCGAGCAGCCCCGCTTGGGATGGTCGGGAGTAGTAGGGGGTCACGACCAGAAGACCGTGCGCACCTTCGGCTTCGCAGGCCCTGGCCAGCCTGACGCTGTGGGCGGTGTCGTAGGTCCCCGCGCCCGCGATGACGCGGGCCCGGTCGCCGACGGCCTCCAGGACGGTGCGCAACACCGCCAGTTTCTCGTCATCCGAGGTGGTCGGCGCTTCTCCGGTGGTGCCGGACACCACGAGCCCGTCGCACCCCGAGTCGATCAGGTGGGTGGCAAGCCGGGCGGCGGCGTCCAGATCGAGCGCGCCGTCAGCTTCGAAGGGGGTCACCATCGCGGTCAGCACAGTGCCAAGTCGCGATCCGACGTCCATTCCGCTGGAGCTCACAGGCTTCAAGGTTACCCGGCGGCCGCTACGTCTTTTCGCCTGTGCTTTATGGCCACCTCCGCCCTCCCCGGCTCCGCCGCCTCAGGCTTCGGTGGCTGTGCTCGATGGCCACCTCCGCCCTCCCCGGCTCCGCCGCCTCAGGCTTCGGTGGCTGTGCTCGATGGCCACCTC
>Ga0153922_1000059_pt1 | contig 42492 bp, 33 predicted proteins | sample TSNJ006MetaG_FD_104723 | JGI IMG/M metagenome (GOLD analysis project Ga0153922, IMG submission 104723) | Attine ant fungus gardens microbial communities from New Jersey, USA - TSNJ006 MetaG | ecosystem: Host-associated > Fungi > Mycelium > Unclassified | place: USA: New Jersey, Brendon T. Byrne... | reverse complement strand
TATCGCTCCCACTTCCATTTTACTGGCCGAATGGCCATGATGGGGTGCTGTAAGTGCTTCCGTTTTACTGGCCGAATGGCCATGGTGGGGTGCTGTAAGTGCTTCCGTTTTACTGGCCGAATGACCATGGTGGGGTGCTGTAAGTACTTCCGTTTTACTGGCCGAATGGCCATGGTGGGGTGCTGTAAGTACTTCCATCTGCCGGGCACAAATACTCTGTGCAATAAAACCGGATATCATCCCTGTTAATACATCTCCACTTCCTGCGGTGGCCATTCCACTATTCCCGCTCAGGTTAATAAAACATTCTCCATCGGGCTGAGCGATTACGGTTCTTGCGTCCTTCAACACGCAAACCACCTGATATTTTTGGGCAAATGAAATAGCTGCTGCGATGGGATCTTCTTTTATCTCATTGGCTTTCTTTCCTATCAAACGTGCCATCTCCCCGATATGCGGGGTTACAATGCAGATTCCTTTATGATTTTTCAACTGTTCCATGTTTTTGCCCAATAGATTCAGGCCATCTGCATCGATGATCAGTGGTTTGTCCGTGCTTTGAAGCAAAAAGGATATTATCTCCTGGGCAGCCTGTCCGGTGCCGAGTCCCGGTCCGACACCAATTACGTCACACCAATCAATTCCCTTTTTCAATTCCTGATAATCGGCATGTTCCTGGTATTCTGTGTATTCACGATATTCTGCGTACTCCCTGAATTTTGTACCGTTCCCATCTTCGCCGCACTCCTGATATCCTTCCCTGTCCTGATAGGTAGACAGCATCGCTTCCGGCAACTGTTTTTGCAATATCCTGCGGTTTGATTCCGTAGTATGAATCTTTACCATCCCTGCGCCAGTATAAAAGCACGCTTTTCCGCAAAGGTAAGCGGCACCACTCATATTATATGATCCGGCGATCAGCAATACTTTTCCAAAGCTTCCTTTGTTGCTGTATTTTAGCCGCGGGGGCAATAAACTCATATCAGACTTCTGAATCACATAGATTCTGGCTTTTTCTGAAGACTCATACTCGTAAATCCCAACATCTTTTATGATAACTTTTCCGGCATAGTTTGCGCCAGGATATAATAACAGTCCTGGTTTTGCGTATGCGAAGGTAACAGTTGCATCTGCTGATACTGCCGCGCCCATAACCTGTCCATTATCACCATGAATACCGGAAGGAATATCCACTGCCAAGACTTTGGCTGCCGCATTATTAATCTGGTGGAATAATTGCTGGTATTCATCTGTCAATATGCGGGATAATCCTATCCCAAAGACAGAATCTACTATAGTAGTATATTCACTAAGCTTCAGGTTATTAACAAAGGTTGTACCATAATTTTCTGCTATTTTCTTCTGTATCTTGTGTTCTTCGCTGGTTTTTTCTGTATTTCCCGCCAGATAGACATCAGCCTTAATTCCAGACAGGTGGAGCAGTCTGGCAATAGCGAGACCGTCGCCGCCGTTGTTGCCGGTTCCGCATACTATTAAAACCTTTGATAGATTGAATTTTTCGGTTTTTAGAACATCAACTGCCGTTAGGGCTGCTCGCTCCATTAATAAAAGGGAGGGCATTTCCATCACATTGATCGTGTAGTTGTCCAGTGCTTTCATTTGAAAATTCGTTACAATTTTTTTCATAGCGTTACCATTTCCTTTCTTTGATCAGTTATGGTTTGGCTGATTTTGTTTACAGTTTAGCCATGGCTAAACTGTAAACAAAATCAGCAGCGGAACCCCGCTGCTGATCAACTAATTATCTTCGCTTTCATTTTCAGAATGTGTCAGCCTATAAGACAACTGCATCAGACTCTCTGATAAATGCACATTCTCTACGACGACATCGGAAGGAACCTTTAGATTCAGATCAAGGTGCGCAAAATTCCATATTCCCTTAATGCCATGGGAAATCAGAGTTTCAATTACATCCAGTGCACTTTCTTTGGGCACTGTTAATGTGGCAATTTCCACTTTATTCTCTTTCAGAAATTCTGGCAGTTCGTCCAGCATCTGGACTTTGATACCACGTACCAGATGTCCTTTCAATTCCGGATTCACATCAAAGATACCGATAATTTTAAATCCGCGCTTTTCAAATTTCACATAATTCGCTAGCGCCTGTCCTAACTTACCTGCACCGATGATAATTACCGTATGCACCCGATCTACTCCTAATATTCTTCCGATCTCCCCATACAAATAACGAACGTTGTAACCATATCCCTGCTGACCAAACCCACCAAAGTTATTCAGGTCTTGCCTGATCTGGGATGCTGTTACTTTCATCCGTTCGCTTAATTCATTCGAGGAAATCCGTTCTACACCACTTTCGATTAATTCACCCAGATAGCGGTAATACCTGGGGAGTCTTTTTATGACAGCTTTTGAAATTTCTTTCTCGTCCACCCTCGAGCCTCCTGTATTGTTTCCAGTCATTTTACTTATTATTATATCCATTTGATATATCTTTGTCAATTTATCTAAACTTTTTCTTTTCATTTTCTCTGACATAGTTGTCAATATTCCTTTTTTATTATAAGATAACTAATGTATTGTCGGGTATAACATACTTCAGGAGGACCACATGATACTTTCATGTCAAAATATTAATAAATCGTTTGGAACCAATAAAATTTTAGAACAGGTTTCTTTTCATATTGAAGAACGGGAAAAAACAGCTTTAGTGGGTGCCAATGGAACGGGCAAATCAACGCTGTTAAAAATCATAGCCGGTCAGATGTCGTTGGACAGCGGTAAAATTACAATTGCCAAAACGAAAACGATGGGTTATCTGGAGCAACATCAGGAAATGTTTGAGAATCGTTCCATATACGAAGAACTTTTAGAAATCAAACGCCCAATTATCGAACTGGAAGAGCGTATCCGTGAAACAGAAGCAGCAATGAAACAAGCCGCCGGAAGTGAATTAGAAAGCTTGCTCTCTTCCTATACACGAATGTCCCATGATTTTGAGATGCAAAATGGATATGCGTATAAAAGTGAAGTGATCGGCATCTTAAAGGGACTGGGCTTTGCTGCGAAAGATTTTTCCAAACCCGCTTCTGCCCTTTCAGGGGGACAAAAAACACGGGTTGCGCTGGGCAAACTGCTTTTGCTAAAACCAGACATTCTGCTGCTGGATGAGCCGACTAACCACCTGGACATGGACTCCATCGCCTGGCTGGAAAACTTTCTGCTGCATTATGATGGAGCCATTATTATCGTTTCCCATGATCGGTATTTTCTTGATAAAGTAGTTACCAAAGTCTTGTCTTTAGAATTCACCAAACTTTCTACTTATACCGGTAACTATACGGCTTATGCCGAGAAACGTGAAATGATTCGAAATTCACAGCTAAAAGCTTACCTGAACCAACAGCGAGAACTAAAGCACCAGGAAGATGTAATTACCAAACTCCGTTCCTTCAATCGGGAAAAGTCCATTCGCCGGGCAGAAAGTCGGGGGAAAATGATTGAAAAAATGGATCGTCTCGAAAAACCCCAGGAAGCTTCTGATGAGATGCGGATTACATTGGAGCCAGCAGTTGTCAGCGGAAATGACGTTCTCTATGTGGAAGGATTAAGTAAATCTTACCCTAATCTTACACTTTTTACGGATCTCTCTTTTGATATAAAAAAAGGCGAACGAGTTGCTATTATCGGACCAAATGGCGCTGGGAAAACAACGATTTTAAAACTGCTGAACCATGTTATCCAACCAGATGCCGGAAGTATTCAGACCGGAAGCAATGTGTACATCGGATACTACGACCAGGAACATCAGATACTTCATCCTGAAAAAACTGTTTTTGATGAAATCTCAGATACTTATCCCTCTTTGACAGGAACGAGGATCCGTAATATTCTGGCCGCTTTTCTCTTTACGGGAGATGATGTATTCCAAAGGATTGAAACTTTAAGCGGCGGTGAGCGGGGGCGCGTATCTTTGGCAAAGCTTATGCTTTCCAATGCCAACTTCCTGATTCTGGATGAGCCAACTAACCACTTAGATATTGTTTCCAGAGAAATTCTGGAAAATGCATTAAATCATTATACCGGAACGGTACTTTATGTATCTCATGACCGTTATTTTATTAATCGAACTGCTACCCGGATCCTGGATCTAACCAATCAAACTGTAGTGAATTACATTGGGAACTATGACTATTATTCAGAAAAGAAAGATGAACTTACCGCTGCATATGCACCTTCTTTAGAGAATGACCTTCAGGAAGAATCTTTAAGCGAAAACAAACAATCCTGGCAGCAGCAAAAAGAAGAACAGGCGAAAGAACGCAAACGACAGAATGATTTAAAAAAGATAGAAGTAGAAATTGAGGAATTGGAAACACGGGATAAAGAGATTGATGCTTTGTTGGAAGATGAAGCGGTCGCCAGGGATGTGGTTAAATGTGTGGAATTAAGTAATGAAAAGGCATCTATTGGGACACGGTTGGAGGATTGTTATAGTTTGTGGGAAGAATTAGCTTAAGGCATGGAACCCGGACGGAATCAGACGGAACCCGGACGGAATCAGGATAATCCAAAAACTTTCTTTACTCAGACGCAAGCGATTCGACAGAAAGTATTTGGATTATCCTGATTCCTGGTTATTCATGTAGGTTAGTCTGTTTTGCATACACGCTAAAATTGCATATTTTATCCCTGGTTCTTTATTGGCTTGGTGTGCACGCTGGCATTGGCTTTTATCATGACAAAACTTCCTAAGCAGATAAAAACAGCCTGAAAATTTTTTCTTCTGGCTTTTTTTAACATACTCACTATGGAGCATTTACTTTTTAAATTTGAATACACAGAAAGCAGGGGACTGCAAATACTTTCTGGCGAATCGCTCGCGTCTGATTTAAAGAAAGTTTTTGCAGTCCCCTGCTTTCGTTCGGGTAACTAAAATTAGTAATTTGTAGTACTTGCGCAAAGGCTCGGAATTATATTCATGGAGATATCAGTAACCAAATTACCCTTGCGCATCCCTTTTTTGATATCCGATATATCCAATAACGATGCATACAACAGCAATTATCGTCAGGACTGTTAGTGTTGTGTAATTAATCTTATCTACCGGCAATTCCGGTATATGGGCAAAGGGAGAACATTTCTGCAGCCATTCGGGAAACTGCATGATCTTGCCAAAATAAACTACCACAAAGGAAAATCCCAGGTATACCCAACTCAACATCGCTTTTCCTGGCAGAACCCCAATCAGCAGCACAGTCAATCCAATCATAATCCACACAGCCGGCAGATAAACCATCATTGCCTTGAACATCGACATAAATGGAATCGGATCATCCATCACACTGCTGCTGGCAATCCACAATCCGGATACTGATATGAACAGCATAATAAAGCTTGCGATCATGGCCAGTACAAAGTATCCACTCAACAGTCGGCTCTTAGAAACGGTACGCGAAAGCAGATGCTCGGTTCGGTTGTGCTTTTCCTCGCTGTGCAATTTCTGAATCATCGAAATACACGGAATAGTTGCTCCCATTGCGATCACAGACATCAGCATGGTAATGAACAGCTCTGTCATGGAGTATTTATCAGAGATCATGATCGCCTGTTTTAATATCTGATTATTTTCCAGGAACCCTTCCAAATCTCCCATGATGGAACCATAGGAAGCTCCCAGCATAAACAAACCAATCACCCATGCGATAATGGTATTGCGCAGTAATCGCCATGATAATCCCAGCGATGACTGCAGGAATACAGATGCTGTCTTTCTGCCTGGTCTTGCAGGAATAAAGCCCTGCCCCATATCTCGTCTGGAATTCAGGTAAAAGGCTAACAAAGCTATAACCAAAGTAATTGCCAGCACAATCGGCATCGGCCACCATTCATTTTTCGTATATGACTGGGTCCGCAAAATCAATCCCAGCGGTACAATTCTAGAGAGTGTCTCATTGTTGATGTCACCGACCGCACGCAGCATATACATAATGCCCAGGAGCGCAAAGGAATACCCGGTTGCTCCTCTGGATGTAACACATAATTGCGAAAATAGCGCTGCTACTGCGGCAAAGAATAAACCTGAGACCCCTAAACAAGCCCCAAACAGCATCGAACCTTCAAAATTCATGCTTTCAATCCCCAGTGCCGTAAGACCTGCACCCGTGAGCACTGCAAGTAATATATTAATAATAACTGCTGTTCCCATGGCTGCGCTTAAGCTTGACAACCGACTTACCGGAAGCGATCGAATTACCTCGATGCGTCCACGTTCTTCATCTCTTCTGGTATGACGTACGATAAAAAAGATATTCATAATTGCCACCGCAATAATCGTAAATACCAGCATCATATTGGTGTTCATGGCTCCAATAGTATAGTCTTTCACACCATATAGCGGACCCAGCATTGCAATCATCGCCGGATTCTCCATCGTTATCACCATCGCTGCCCGATCGGCCGCGGTACTATACATTTCTTTAAAGGCAATCGGAACGGCTATGCTAATCCCAATCAAGCATATAAACCATGTGGGAATCTGAATTCGCTCCCGACGAAATATCAGCTTCATCAATCTGCCATTATTATGCGTTCCGTTCACTTAAGCCACCCCCATTTCCGCTGTAATGACTCATAAACAAGTCTTCCAGATTCGGTGGGGTACTATTGAGTTTCACAACATCGAATCTGGTAATATGATTCAGAACATTTCCTATTTCACCCGAATCTACTTTAAGCGTAGCTTTGTTGTCTTCCTGATCCACCACAGTCACACCGACCAGTGTGTCCAGATCTTCGACTGTCTGTTTCGTTTCAAATTCCATGTTGATCCTGGTCAAATGCCGTAAATCGCTAAGCGTTCCGGTATCAATAATTTTGCCCTGACGAATAATCCCTACCCGATCACAAAGCTGCTCCACCTCTGATAAAATGTGGCTGGAAAGCAACACGCTCTTTTTCTGCTCTTTCAACTCCATAATACACTGCTGGAACAGATTCTCCATTAATGGATCAAGACCAGAGGTCGGTTCATCCAGGATATACAGCTCCGCATCTGAAGCTAAAGCCGCAATCAGGGCCACTTTCTGGCGGTTTCCCTTACTATAAGTACGACACTTCTTAGAAGGGTCCAGATCAAACATGTCAATCAGTTTTTTTCTTCTGGGGTGATTACTATTACCTTGCAATTTGATAAACAGGTCAATAACCTCACCACCGGTCAGATTCGACCAAAGATTCACGTCACCTGGCACATAAGCAATCCGCTTATGAATCTCAACTGCATCTTTCCACGCATCCATACCAAATATCTGCGCACTGCCGGTAGTTGCCTGCAGAATTCCCAACAGAGTACGAATAGTGGTAGTCTTTCCTGCACCATTTGGTCCGATAAAACCAAATACCTCTCCTTCTCGTACCTCCAGATCAATTCCATTTAACGCCGTAAATTTCCCGAATTTTTTTGTAAGTTTCTTCGTTTCAACAATGGCCATTATTTTGTCTCCTTTTTGTCATAATATACAGTTCGCAGCATATCAAGCATTGTATAGAACTCTTCCCAGTACGGGCCAAAATCACCAACTTCAAACCACACTTCATTTTCTTTTAATCTGCTCGTTAATTCCCTTTCGTATCCATCCAGACACCAGCGAATCATCTTCATACAAGTATCTGTCGGGATGTCCTGGCGAAATAGTGTCGTATCAATATTCTCGTACACTCTGGAAAGACCTATTTCCCGAGTCTCATTCATCAGGGTCAGCGCCTCATCAGACAAGACATCATCCCCCGGATTCAGATAAAGACTTCCAAAAAAATGAAACTCTGCCGGCCGTTCATCATAAACTTTAATCTTCAGCATCGCCATCTGCTTATACCGCTCAATAAAATCTGTTTCAGTAATATCAATCTTCAAAAGGTATTCATCTTTAATACAGTTTACTCCTTTATCAATCAAATCATGGTAAAGTTCTGCTTTATTATTAAAATAATAGAAAAGCATTCCCTTACTGATCCCCGCTTCCTTTACTATACGGTTCGTAGATGCTTTCTTATACCCATGACGCCCGAATTCATCAAATGAGGCATCTAATATCTTCTTTTGCTTTTCCTCTTCTAACTCCCTGAATTGTGCATTAATACATAACACTTCCTTTCATTTGACCAGTGTGGTCAATAAATAGCATAGCACTTTTGACCATACTGGTCAATAGGTTTTTGTATATGTCATTGAGATAAATGGTCCGTTATTGAAACTTGATAAATAGTTATTGAAATGATACAATAAAATAGGTCAGAATCACCAAGATAACAAAAATTTTAACAATTAACACTAATGAGAGGAAAAGGATATGAGGGTAAACAAAGGAATCCAAAAATGTGTATCAATTTTAGGAATTATGGCTCTTTTGTTCACTTCTGCACCAGTTTATGCAGGAGAACCGAAAGAAAGCACAGCGTATGAAGCGGAAGTTGTGACCGGAGATACTGCTGAAATAGTGGAAGCGGAAGAAGATGTTATTGAGGAAGCTGTAGTGGAACCAGAGGCGGAAGAAGGTACTGAAGAGATAACTGTGGAAGAAGAAGCCGAGGCGTCAGCCGATGAAGAAGAAGCTGAAGCAGCAGTGGAAGCATCTACAGAACCGGTGGCTGAGATCAAAGGAAGAAATCTGAATGAAAAAATTAAATATGCGCATGAGTTTTTGTGTGGATCATATGAGGTACCAACTCCCAGGCAACCTGTATTCAGTCAGGTGAAAAGTTCGGGTTATAATAGTGTATATCTTAAATGGAATGCGGTTGACTGCTCATATTATCATCCGGCTCACGGATATGAGATATACCGCAGTACCGACCAGGAGAATTATGAAATGATAGCGGATATTGATGACTTTGGAGATTATTTAGATGGTAAGTCCGAACCTTACCCCCATATGCAATTTGAAACAAAAAATGGTAAACTTATTGGGTATTACACCTATATAGATAAAGGCACAGATAAAGAACGCTTAAGTACCGGTAAAACCTACTATTATAAACTGGTGGCTTATAATTATCATGTTGATAGCACCGGAAAAATACTGTCAAAAATGCCTGGTAAGGCTTCCGCAGTAAAAAGCGTAACACCGATACCGAAGACACCAACTATCAAGGTTACGAATGTAGATGAATCAAAATTAAAGCTTACATGGAGCAAAGTTTCTGGTGCAAATGGATATGTGATCCAGCGTTCCACAAAAAAAGACAGCGGATATAAAACAATCAAAACTATTACAGATGGAAGTACGGTAACATATACAAACAGCAAGCTTTCTTTGGGAAAAACCTATTATTACAAAGTGCGTGCATACTGTACGGTAGATGGTCAAAAATTGTATTCTAATTATTCAGGCAAGAAATCTCTGCAGGTCAAATTAAAGAAACCCGTTATTAAGAATCTGAAAGAAACATCAACAAAAGCTATAAAAATCACCTGGGACAAGGTAAATAAAGCACAGGGCTATGTCATTTACAGCGCAACAAGCTATAACGGAGCATATAAGAAACATAAAACCATAAAAGGTGGTATCAAAATATCTACGACCGCTGATCCGGATTATTACTATAAAATAAGAGCTTACAGAAAAGTAAACAGGAAGACTGTATACAGTCCCTATTCCGCAATTATCTGAACATTAAATAAGCTTCATGATTGAAAGGCAGAATAATTCGATATGGCATGAGCTGCTAAAGATACTTGCCTGGCTGGGGTAGGAACTTTAGCAGCGAAATGCTCTGGTTTTGCAAACACTACCGCCCCTCTCCTGGCACACAGTGGCGTCCTGGCCGCCCACATAATTCTTATTGTTTTTGGTCTTGAGGCGATATAATATTAACATTAATAATTGCTTAAAGAAGCGCTTCCATTTTTTTCCGAACAGCTATGATAAAATCTTTACTGTTTAATACAACCGGGTTAAGGATTGTAGTAATTAAAGCCAAATCCTTTGTCATCTTTCCTTCTTCAATGGTTGTAAGGGTAGCCTTATCAAGTCTGTCTGTAAAAGCAACTAATTCCTGATCATCATCCAGTTCTCCGCGCTTTCTAAGAGCACCGGTCCATGCAAAAATAGTTGCTACTGAATTGGTAGAAGTCTCTTCTCCTGCTAAATGTTTATAATAATGGCGCTGCACTGTTCCATGCGCGGCCTCATATTCAAAATATCCATTCGGTGATACCAGCACAGAAGTCATCATTGCTAAAGAACCAAATGCAGAAGACACCATATCACTCATAACATCTCCATCATAGTTCTTGCAAGCCCAGATAAATCCTCCCTCTGCTTTCATCACCCGCGCAACTGCATCATCAATCAGAGTATAAAAATACTCAATCTTCGCAGCTTCAAATTTTTCTTTATATTCGTTATCATAAATTTCCTGAAAAATATCCTTAAATGTATGGTCATACTTCTTAGAAATAGTATCCTTTGTAGCAAACCAAAGATCTTGTTTGGTATCCAGAGCATAGTTGAAACAGCTTCTGGCAAAACTGCTGATAGATCCATTCAGATTATGCATTCCCTGAGCAATGCCTGCACCGGTATAATTATGCACCAACTCTCTTGTCTCAGATCCATCTTCTGCAGTATACACTAATTCTACTTTTCCCGGTCCCGGGATTATCATCTCGGTATTCTTATATACATCTCCGTATGCGTGTCTGGCAATCGTAATCGGCTTCTTCCAGTTCTTTACACAAGGCTCGATCCCCTTTACAACAATCGGAGCACGGAATACTGTTCCATCTAACATCGCCCGAATCGTACCATTCGGACTCTTATACATTTCTTTCAAGTCATATTCTGTCATACGCGCTGCATTTGGTGTAATGGTTGCACACTTAACAGCTACTCCATATTTCTTTGTTGCATTGGCAGAATCTATGGTTACCTGGTCATTCGTTTCATTTCGATGCTGAAGCCCCAGATCATAATACTCTGTTTTTAAGTCAATAAACGGATTCAATAATTCATCTTTGATAAACTGCCACAGAATTCGTGTCATTTCATCTCCATCCATTTCTACCAATGGGGTTGTCATTTTGATTTTTTCCATAATAGCCTCCTCGTGGTATCTCTAATATACATACTTATCTATTTTATTCAATTGTCCTGTGCTTGTCAATAGGACAAGAAGCTGCTTAGGTCAAATTCTCCCCAGCCCTGCTGATTTCTGGCAAGCCCCAGATCCCTTGCACTTTGCCGCAAGATCATTTTTACTTCTACATTTGAAAGCAATGGATCTTTTTCCAGTAAAAGCGCTGCTGCACCGGAGATACGCGGTGTTGACATAGAAGTTCCACTTTTCTTGGTATACGCTTTTTCCCGGACTAAGGATGGCGCACAGGAAATAATTTTATTTCCAATAGTCACAATATCCGGTTTGCAGATACAATCTCTCGTCGGTCCGATGCTGGAAACCAGCTTGTTACCTTTGAGCATATCGCTAGAGCCAACAGTTATTACTTTTTTGCTGCTTCCCGGAGCGGTGATGCTCCCTGGATTTGGGCCACGATTACCGGCTGCCGTTACTACGACTAACCCGGCATCCCAGACTTCTTCTACACCATCGATTAATTCACGATGCTGCTTTTCGTTTTGCGTTGTTGTTCCCACTGATATGTTTACAATGCGGATATTGTATTTTTCATGATTTTTCATGACCCATTTTAGGGCTTTCAGAATGTCTTTTCGTTGTCCATTGCCGTTTTGGTCCAAGACTTTCAAGGCAATAATATGGCATCCGGGAGCCATGCCCCGATATCGTCCATCACTTGCCAGGCCGCTTCCGGCTATGATACCTGATACATGTGTCCCATGCCCATTATCATCATAAAGCCTGCTTTTATACTGAACAAAGTCATGAAATGCAATAATTCTATTATCAAAATCCGCATGAGGAAATATCCCTGTATCTAACACTGCTACGCCAATCCCTTGACCAGTAAGCATCTTTTTGTTTTTCATACATTGCTCCTTGTATCATACTATCTTACCTTATCATATTCGACAAATCACGAATGTGAACATGACCATCCGATTCTAATTCTCTTCCTTTATCAGCAAATCCGCATTATCCGCATCTGGAATCAAATAATTAAATATTGCTGCCACTGAAAATAACACATTGGCCGCCCACCACGATTCCAACGATTGCCGACGATAAGAGTCAGAAACAAATCCTTAAATTGTTGTAGCAAGATAAGTTGTACCCACATAAGATGAAGTGTAAACAAAAATTTGGAGGATTATATATGAGTGATTTAGCAGCAACAAACTGTGGATGTGGATGTGATGACAGGAACGGACTTTTTGGAGGAGGCTGTAGCTGCATTATTATTTTGTTGTTACTGTGCTGCTGCGGCGGCGGCGATGACCGCGGATGCGGCAACAATGGCATTTTCGGTGGCGACAACAGCTGCCTGCTTATTATTGTCTTACTGTGCTGCTGTGGTGGTTTCTAAGCAATCGAAAAGCAAACTTTACGCTCAGATTAAAAGGCCGGGGAAATTCCCCGGCCTTTTCTAATTCTTTTTGTTATTTCTTTTTTCTGCCGCGGATTCCGAGCTGACTCTCATCTGTTTTTGCTGGTTTGTACACGCTTCCCCTCTACACTTTTTATTTACACAGTCCATATCTATCTCATAAAGCGAATTCCCTTCGATAATTAGTTTGCTTTTATTTTTTTCCATATTTTATTTCCTTTCACATTCGTTGGGTCCTTTTATTATATGTCAAATCACAAACAACTGTCATATAGTATAGAATGGAAACATAAAATTTAAAAAACTCCAAGGGGTTTTCTATGGCCGAAGACAATCAAAAAAACATGACGATCCTTGACGAAATGATTTCCGACGATGGTTTACAGATAATGAAAGCTGCCCTTCCTTATCTTGCTCCTTCAGGACAGCGTTTTCTTTCCATTTTTGCCAAATTTTCAGAATTACAGAAAACAATGGCACTTTTTCAGAATAGCAGTGCCGATATGACAATCATGTCACAGGAAGAATATACGCCACAACCACTGGAGATGCTGACTGACATCCGTCAATATGCAACTCCCCGCACGAAAGACACTATCGATAATTTGATCAATACATTTAGCATGATGCAGCTTATTCAAATGTATCAGAATAATAATGACTAAAAATCAACAACGAGGTGATAACATGGACCAGAACTGGATGAATCATCCTAACCTTAGCTCAATCGATGCCACAAAATTGCAGATGCTGCAATCCTTCGCCGAACAAGGGAAAGGGAAATCACAAAATGATATGCTGCCGCTCCTGATGATGGCAATGCAGAATTCAAAAAAATCCGGCATGAATTTTAGTGCCAATGAGATATCAAGTATTATTGAAGTTTTAAAAATGGGAAAATCGTCAAAAGAGGTTGAAAAGATCGAGCAGATGATGAATATTATGAAAAACATGAAAAAATAGGGGATCTTTCCCCTATTTTTTATTCCACTATTTTACAGAAATTCTTTTACCCACAGAACAGAACTGCCATTAGCTAAGGCAGTTTCGCAGTAATGTCAGTGCACTGACAACTGCCTGCTCACGAATCCTGCTGCGGTTACCGTTAAAATGATTTTCTTCTACTTTTATCTTTCCATTTGCACAGCATGCTATATATACAAGACCCACTGGTTTTTCTGCCGTCCCTCCATTCGGACCGGCAATCCCTGTGATGGCCACACACACATCTGCATCAGCTGCCTTACAGCCGCCCCGTGCCATCTCCTTTGCCGTTTTAGCACTAACAGCACCAACACTTTTTAAAGTTGATTTTTTCACCTTCAGGTATTTGTTCTTTGCCTGATTGGAATATGTGATAAATCCTTCTTCATATACTTCCGATATCCCGGATACATTGATCAGCCTTGCAGCCAATGCTCCGCCCGTACACGATTCAGCCGTAGTGAGTGTCCAACCCTTTTTCTTTAAAAGTGCCACTACATTCTCTTCCAGCGTAACATTCTCTTTGATGGTGTAAATGTACTTTCCAAACCGCAGCTTTAACTCTTTAAGAATAGGATTAATCAGTTTTTTAGCCTCTTCTTTGGAATTTGCCTTTGCCGTAACCCGAAGATGTACTTCACCGGTTTTAGCATATGGCGCAATTGTCGGATTCGTCTGCTGTTCAATCATATCCTGAATCATAGTCTCAGCAGCACTTTCGCCAATACCACAGATTTTTACCATTCTTGAATAAATAATTTCCGGCTGTTTTTTCTCCAAATATGGATAAACCTGATCATCAAACATCGGAATCAGCTCACCCGGAGGTCCCGGAAGCAAAACAACGCACTTTTCATTTTCCTCAATAATCAATCCCGGTGCAGTTCCATTTTCATTATCCAAAACATGCGCATCCTTCGGGATCTGAGCCTGAAGCCAATTATTTTCAGTAATTTCCTTATCACTATGGCTGGCATAAAGTCTGTCAAAATATCCCTGGATCCGCTCCCGTGTATGCGCATCCTCCACCATTTCCCGACCCATGATCTTAGCCGCTACATTCTTCGTAATGTCATCCTGCGTCGGACCGAGACCGCCTGATAGTATAACAATATCTGAACGATCCACAGCTGTTTTGATCACTTCATACATCCGTTCTTCATTGTCTCCCACCACACTCTGATAGTAAACTGAAAACCCCAAATTAGCACATTGCTCGGCCAAATAAGAAGCATTTGTATTAACAATATTACCTAAAAGTAGTTCTGTACCCACAGAAACAAGTTCCGCAACCATTCAATACCCTCCTATTATCAATCTTGCATCGACAAAACATTCTTGTTCTTCACCAGATAATCTACCAATGAAGCAACCGTCAGAATTAATGATGCATAAATAAGTATCTGCTCAATCACAGAAAAAATACCCAGATCAGCAATTAAAACAATAATCATGACCATCTGCGTTGCTGTTTTAATCTTCCCCCACCAGCCCGCAGCAATTACAATACCATTATCCGAAGCAACCAGGCGAAATCCACTGATAATAAATTCCCGCCCAATAATAATAATAACAATCCAACCCGGCAAACGCCCCAATTCCACCATACCGATCATCGCCGAACAAACCAAAAGCTTATCCGCCAAAGGATCCATAAATTTACCAAAATTGGTTACCAAGTAATCCCTCCGCGCCAGATATCCATCCAACCAGTCGGTCAGACTGGCAATCACAAACAACCCCAAAGCAACCCACTTATTCACCCCACTGCCAAAGGGCGTCAGGAGGCAGACAACAAAAAACGGAATCATTATCATTCTCAATACTGTTAATTTATTCGGTGTATTCATCTGCAATCTCTCCTATCAAATCGTATTCTAATGCCCCTGTCACACGTACTCTGACAAAATCTCCCGACATCAGCTGCTCAGAAGTATTTATAAAAATATAGCCATCCACACCCGGAGCATCTGCATATGTGCGTCCTACATACGCCTCCTCATCTGCCACTTTTCCTTCCACGAACACCAACAATTCCTGTCCAATTCGCTGTTCCCCAAGTTCCAGTGAAATATCCTGCTGCAGTTCCATAATTTCAGCCTGCCGCGATGCCTTAACCTCTTCCGGAATCTGCTCTTTCATCAAAGCTGCCGGAGTATCCTCCTCTGCAGAATATGTAAACACTCCCAGTCGATCAAACTCCATCTCATCTACAAATTCCATAACCTCATCAAAATCTTCCTCAGTTTCCCCCGGAAATCCAGTAATCAGCGTAGTCCGCAAGATAACATCCGGCATCTCTGCCCGCAAAGCTGCAATCGTACTCACCAACTGCTCTTTCGAAGTCTTGCGTCCCATCCTCTTCAAAATCCCATCACTGGCATGCTGAATCGGAATATCAAGATAACGACATATCTTACGCTCTTCTTTCATCACCTGAATTAACTCCGGATAAATCTCCTCCGGATAACAATACATCACCCGTATCCAAACAAACCCCGGTATCTTACACAACTCTTTCAACAACCGATGCAGCAACTTGACACCATAAATATCTTTCCCATAAACAGTAGTCTCCTGCGCCACCACAATCAACTCTTTAATCCCCTCCTGAGCTAACATCGCCGCCTGCTGCAACAACTTCTCCATCGGAACACTCCGATAATCCCCACGAATCTTCGGAATAATACAATAGGTACAATGCTTATCACAACCTTCCGCTATCTTCAGATACCCATAATGCCCACCCGTAGTAATAACCCTCTTCTTAGCCCCCTTCGTCAAAGCATTATTATCAGGGAAAAGCAACACCTTCTCCCCATTCAGCACCTTCTCAACGCTTTTTGCAATACCATCGACCGCCGTAACCCCCAAAACCGCATCCACTTCCGGTATTTCACCCAAAATCTCTTCCCGATACCGCTCCGCCAAACACCCCGTAACCACCAAAGCCTTACAAGATCCCCCCGCACGATACTCCGCCATCTCTAAAATCGTCTGAATACTCTCTTCCTTCGCGTCATGAATAAAACTACAAGTATTCACCACAATAACATCCGCATCCAACTCATCATCCGTAATCTCAAACCCTTTTTCCGTCAAAATCCCCAGCATCTCTTCCGAATCCACAAGATTCTTATCACATCCCAGCGAAACAAATAAAATCTTCATACATAATCCCCTTATCCTAATAACATTTCCCCCGCCCAATCATTCTCACCCCAAGTTCAACCCAACCAATATTAACTTCCAGCAACCAGCCCACCAAACACAAAGCTGCTACACCCAAGGAGTAACAGCTCTCACTTCATTCTACCTGATCATCTTCCGCCGTGGCATCCTCCGGCAAAATCTTAACCTTACCTTTGTAAACCTCTTCCACCGCCACCGAAAGCGGCTTTCTGCCTTCATACGTCGGCACCATCGCCTCCGCCCCACTGATCAACTGTCTGGCACGCCTGCTAGTCGCCAACACAATCGAATACCGACTGTTAACAACCGGTGCTTCATTCACCTCAACCTCTTTATTAACTTCCTGCATCAACTCTGAATAAGATGGATGTATCATACCTTTCATTCTCCCTTCCTATATACCTCTAAATCATTTTTTAACATTTTTATATATTCCTTATTTCGTCTGATCTCGTTATGAGTACTCTGAATTATCATATGCATCTGATCCACACATTCTTCCAATTCATCATTCACCAGAAGATAATCATACAAATGCATCCCTTCTGCCTCCTGCACGGCTCTGTTAAGCCGGGATTCAAGCACCTCGTCCTCTTCAGTACCTCTCCTCGTAAGACGGCACTTCAGTTCTTCAATATTCGGCGGTGTAACAAATATCAACAGTGTATCCGGTATCTGCTCCTTCACCTCCAACGCTCCCTGAATCTCAATCTCCAGAATAACATCTTTCCCAGCCTCTAATTGTTCCTCTACATACTGCTTCGGCGTTCCATAATAATTATTGACATACCGTGCAAATTCAAACAGTTTCTCTTCGGCGATCAGACGCTCAAACTCTTCCACTGTATGGAAAAAATATTCACGCCCCTGGACTTCATCCTGACGGGGGGGCCGAGTGGTTGCCGATACAGAAAGTGCATATTGACTATATTTTTCTACCAGCCTTTTCATAAGAGTACCTTTGCCGACCCCGGAAAATCCGGATACTACTACCAGTGTTCCCCTCTTATTCATAGCCCTCTCCTCTTTCCTCTGAATTTATATTGGCATTAAACCGCTTGCTGATGGTATCTGTCTGTAGGGCGGAAAGAATCACTAATTCTTCTGAGGTAACAAGCACTGCCTTCGTACGCCGTCCCTGTGTTGCATCAATGATCTTGCCTTGTTCCTTTGCATTTTGAATCAGTCTTTTGATAGGTGCTGCATCGGGGTTGACGACAGCTACGACCTTATCGGAATTCACCGTATTGCCAAATCCGATATTGATTAACTTTGCCAAAACATTCTCTCTCCTATTCGATATTCTGAATTTGCTCTCTGATTTTTTCTATTTCAGTTTTTAGATCAATGGCAACATTGGATGTTGTCAGATCATTTGCCTTTGATAAAATTGTATTGGCTTCCCGATTCATCTCCTGGGCGATAAAGTCAAGCTTGCGCCCTATCCCCTGGCTATCCAAAAGCACCTGCTTCATATTCTCAATATGACTGCGCAGGCGAACAGTCTCTTCATCCGTACAAATCTTGTCAGCAAATAATACAACTTCCGCTGCAATTCTGCTTTCATCAATTTGTGAATCAACCAGTAATTCTTTTACCTTATTCTCAATCTTCTCACGGTATTCATTTAAGATCTCCGGTGCCCGGTTTGTAATCTGCATGATCTTGTCCAGCATACCGTCTAATTTTTCATTAATATCCCGGCAAAGGGATTCTCCCTCTTTGGTTCTGGACACAGCAAAACCTTCTGATGCCTGACGGAGTACTTTCTCCAACATTGACCAGATTTCTTCCTCATCAGGGGGCTGCTCTTCCATTAACAGTACTTCCGGATAATGTGCCAGGTCCGAAACCTTAATATTATTCTCTAATCCAAAGTCTTCATGCATCTGTTCAAAATGCTTCAGATACTGCTCGGCCATTTCCCTATTATATTGTACTGAAACACGTCCCTTAGTATAGTCCTCATAAGTAATGAACACATCTATTTTACCGCGCTGCATATACTCTTTCAGAACAATTCGAATAGAGGATTCGAAGAAGCTTAATTTCTTCGGCATTTTAAAATTAAAATCCAGATACCTATGGTTCACAGACTTCATTTCCACTATGAATTTTCTTTCCGCATCCTGGATTTCTGCCCTGCCAAAACCGGTCATACTTTTAATCATCTTTTTTCTCACTTTTCTGTAGTTTAGTCAAAGCGAATACTTATATTTCGTTATGGTGCTTAACCATAAACATACGTTTCATTATAATTCATTATAAAACCCTAGTCAAATCATTTTTTTCTGCTATAATGAATTACAGTTAATTACATTATATAAAGGAGACCAGTTATGGCATTTGACGGAATCATAATTGCAAATATTGTATCAGAATTAAATCAAACAATCACCGGCGGCCGCATCAGTAAAATCGCACAGCCGGAAAAAGACGAATTGTTACTTACCATAAAAAACACAAAAGCACAATACCGCCTGCTTATTTCAGCCAGCGCGTCACTTCCGCTTATTTATCTAACCCAACATAACCGCCCCAGTCCGATGACTGCGCCAAATTTTTGTATGCTGCTTCGCAAGCATATCGGTAATGGAAAAATCTTATCCATTTCACAGCCATCCCTGGAACGTATCATTCGTATAGAAATCGAACACTTAAATGAGTTAGGCGACCTTTGCCGTAAATATCTGATTGTTGAAATCATGGGCAAACACAGCAATATCATCTTCTGCACGGATGAAGATATGATCATTGACAGTATCAAGCATGTCTCTTTGAACATGAGTTCGGTCCGCGAGGTACTTCCCGGGCGAGATTATTTCATCCCTCAGACCCAGGATAAATGCAGCCCCTTTGAACTTAGTGAAAAGGTATTTTATGAACGGATACTTACCAAACCACTGTCAGCAGCAAAAGCACTGTATACTTCAGTTACCGGTATCAGTCCGTTAATTGCCGAAGAAATTTGTTACCGTACTTCTATCGACGGCGGTATTTCCACGGATGCATTGACTGATGCAGCCAAAAATCATTTCTACCATACCTTTCTTCGTCTTATGGAAGATATCCGGCTGGAACAATTTAAACCTAACATCGTATATAAAGGTAAGGAGCCCTTAGACTTTGCAGGAATCACCCTGACTATGTATCAGGATCTGCCGGTTGTTACATATGATACCATTTCGGATGTACTGGAAACATACTATGCAACCAAAAACGTAATTACCCGTATCCGTCAGAAATCATCGGATTTGCGTCGAATTGTCGCTACGGTCCTGGAACGCAATATCAAAAAATACCAGTTACAGCAAAAGCAGATGAAGGACACCGAAAAGAAAGACAAATACCGAATCTATGGCGAACTGATCAACACTTATGGCTATAACCTGGAACCCGGCTGCAAGTCTTTTGAGGCGCTGAATTACTATACTAATGAAATTGTTCAGATTCCCCTTGACCCCCAGCTGACACCCCAGGAAAATGCAAAAAAATATTTTGACCGTTATAATAAATTGAAACGGACTGCTGACGCGCTGGATTCTCTGCTGCAAGAAACGAAAGCTGAAATCGAGCATCTGGAGTCCATCAGCATTGCCCTTAATCTGGCTCTTTCAGAATCAGACTTGGCCCAGATAAAGGACGAGCTGACTGAAGTCGGCTATATTCGCAAAAAATTCATCGGCAATAAAAAAATACGCATAAATTCCCAGCCTCTGCATTATATATCCAGTGATGGCTATCACATCTACGTAGGGAAAAACAACTATCAAAACGAAGAAATAACTTTTAAAATAGCCACCGGCAATGACTGGTGGTTCCACGCCAAAGGTCTTCCTGGCTCTCACGTCATCGTAAAAACCAATGGTGATGAATTGCCCGATCAGACTTTTGAAGAGGCTGGACGGCTGGCTGCCTACTATTCTAAGGGGCATTTGGCCCCCAAGGTTGAGATCGATTATACCCAACGGAAAAATATCAGAAAGCCAAGCGGCGCAAAACCGGGATTTGTAATTTATCATACCAATTACTCCCTCTTAATCGATCCAGATATCAGTACCATAAAGCAAGAGGAGGATACAAAATAATATACTTATGGAAAAAAGAAAAATAAATGTAGAAGAAATCAATCAAATCCGCCAGGAAAAACTGGTGCGCTATCAGCCAGATAAAACAGTGGGCCTTACTGCTGAGCAAGTTGAGTCACGGATACGGACCGGCTATGATAATGCACCCGTTGAACCGCCTTCAAAAACAATAAAAGAAATCATCCTGTCCAACGTCTTAACATACTTCAACTTAATTTTTGCAGTGATTGCTGTATTATTAATACTGGTTGGTTCTTTCCGGGACCTGACCTTTTTACCGGTTATTATCTGCAATACCTGCATCGGTATCATTCAGGAAGTCCGTTCGAAAAAGACACTGGATAAACTTAGTGTATTAAATGCACCAAAAGCAACTGTCATCCGCGACGGAGAAACTTCAACAATTCCTGCCAATGACCTGGTACTTGATGATATTGTACTATTTAAAGCAGGCAATCAAATTCCTGCCGATGCCATTGTCGTATCTGGTGAAGTTCAGGTTAATGAGTCACTGCTCACTGGCGAAGCGGACGAGATCACAAAAAAAGATGGTGATTCCCTGATGTCCGGAAGCTTTATCGTTTCTGGTCAATGCCTCGCTCGATTGGATCGTGTGGGGGCAGATTCTTATATCTCAAAGCTGACCCTGGAAGCCAAAGCGACAAAAGATGGTGAGCAATCTGAAATGATCCGCTCCCTAAACCGATTGGTACAGACTGTTGGTATTATAATCATTCCGATCGGAATTGTTCTGGTTGTTCAGCAGTTAGTCTTTGCCGGCGATACTCTGCGTGAAAGCGTCACTGCTATGGTCGCGGCTGTAATCGGTATGATACCGGAAGGATTATACCTCCTGGCCAGCGTAGCCCTGGTAGTAAGTGTTATGCGCCTGGCCAGCAAGAAGGTCTTGGTTCATGACATGAAATGCATCGAGACACTTGCCCGTGTTAATGTCCTTTGTGTTGATAAAACTGGTACAATTACTGAAAATACGATGGAAGTCAGCGGTTTCGTCCCGCTTAGCGATAACGTTGACGAAGAAACCGTGGGTGACTTTGTCTATGCAATGCCAAGTGACAACATCACCATGGAGGCACTGAAAAAACACTTCACCAACTCAAATGGTAACCTTGCTACATCGATCACCTCCTTCTCTTCTGCTTATAAATACAGCAGTGCAACCTTTGCCGACGGCGCCTACATCTTAGGTGCACCAGAATTTGTCCTGCGCGATCAATATGAAGAGTATCAGGAAAAAATAGAATCCTACAGCGCTACCGGTAGTCGTGTTCTTGTATTCGGACGCTACGAAGGTGTAATAAGCGGAAAGGAACTTACGGAACAAGTAACGCCTTTAGGCCTGATTCTTTTGGCCAATCCAATCCGTAAAGAAGCAAAAGAAACCTTCCGCTACTTTGCAGAACAAGGTGTCGATATCAAGGTAATATCCGGTGATAATCCAGTCACCGTATCAAAGGTTGCTGGCGAAGCCGGAATTAAAAACTCGGAGAATTACGTCGACGCTTCGACCCTTGAGACAACCCCGGATATCGCTGAAGCAATGCTGAAATATACGGTTTTCGGACGTGTTACACCGAATCAGAAACGGCAGTTTGTCAAAGCCTTAAAAGATCAGGGGAAAACCGTTGCAATGACTGGCGATGGAGTCAACGATGTCCTGGCCTTAAAAGATGCTGACTGCAGTATTGCTATGGCTTCCGGAAGCGATGCCGCAGCACAGGCTTCTCAGTTGGTGCTTTTGGATTCCAATTTCGCTTGTATGCCTTCGGTTGTATTAGAAGGACGCCGCGTGGTTAATAACATCCAACGGTCGGCCAGCTTGTTCCTGGTTAAGAATATCTTTTCATTTTTAATGTCAATGTTCTCCATCGCATTTATGATTTCTTATCCTTTGGAGCCCTCGCAGATTTCTTTAATTAGTATGTTTACAATCGGTATCCCAGCATTTTTCCTGGCCCTGGAGCCAAATACAAACATTATCAAAGGACATTTTTTAACGAATGTACTATTGAAATCACTTCCGGCAGGAATTACCGACTTTATTATAGTATTTGCCTTAGTGATCTTCGGCCGGGTGTTCAATGTCGATTCCACGGATATATCCGTTGCTGCTACCTTATTGTTGGCGATTGTGGGATTGATGATTTTATTTAAGATCAGCAAACCAATGAATAAGCTTCGCTGGGTTATCTTTGGTGGTTGTACCCTGGGACTGTTGATATGTATCTTTTTCGTAAATAAATTATTTGCGATCTCAATGATATCAAAACAGTGCGCAATGCTGCTGGCAATCTTTGCAATAGCCACCGAACCAGTGCTTAGATTCATGAATGCTTTAGTTGAAAAAATAGAACAGCTTGGCAGCAAAATTAATCAAAAGCGGAAATCAAGGTACCACAAATAAAATTGGTGCAAAAGTAACAGGGCCGTGATAATAGCGGCCCTGTTACTATCTATTTCTGCACAATATTCACAATTCTTCCTGGTACATAAATCTCTTTCACGACCGTACCGGTTAATTTGTCGGTAACAGCTTCTTTTCCTGCAGCAATAGCTTCTTCTTTTGATGCATCTGCGGATATAATGACCACACCTTTGGTTTTACCATTAATCTGTACGGCAATTTCGATTTCATCATCCTTCATGGCTGCTTCATCATAAGTTGGCCACTGGTTATCGAATACCGAAGTAGGATGTCCCATCATCGCCCAAAGTTCTTCACCAATATGAGGAGCAAATGGAGCCAGCAGGATTACCGCACTTTCCAGTGTTTCCTGATCAATGCCGCCTTCTCTTTTTGCCAATTCAATGAACTTATTATTATATTCCATAAAGCCGGAAATAACTGTATTCAGGCTGAAAGTGTCCAAACGGTTGGTAATATCATAAATCATCTTATTACGCAGCTTCAGCATTTCTTTGGATGCTTTTACATTCTTTCCAATACTCTCTGTCACCAGGTTCCAGAAACGCTTTAAGAAGCGGGATACACCATCGATTCCACGGTCATCCCATTCTGCATCTAATTCCGGCGGTCCCACGAACAGTTCATACATACGCAGAGAATCGCATCCGTAATCTCTTACCAGATCATCCGGTGAAACTACATTTCCTTTTGACTTACTCATCTTAATTCCGTTCTTACCGGTGATCATACCCTGATTGAACAGTTTGGTAAATGGTTCATCAAAATCCAAAACACCAATATCATTCAAGAACTTTGTATAGAAACGGGAATACAGAAGATGCAATACTGCATGTTCTACCCCACCGATATACATATCTACGGGCAGAAGCTTTTCTGCCTTTTCTTTCGATACCAGCTCTTTATTGTTCTTATTATCTACATAGCGCAGGAAGTACCAGGAGGAACCTGCCCACTGCGGCATGGTATTAGTTTCTCTTTTTGCTGGTTTGCCACAAACCGGGCAAGTGGTATTGACCCATTCGTCAATCGCCGCCAGTGGTGACTCACCGGTTCCGGTCGGCTGATAGCTCTCTACTTCCGGTAATGTCAGCGGAAGTTCTTCTTCTGGTACCGGAACATTGCCGCAATCCGGACAATGGATGATCGGAATTGGTTCTCCCCAATAACGCTGTCTGGAGAATACCCAGTCACGTAATTTATAATTCGTAGTAACTTTACCGATTCCGCGGCCTGCAAGTAATTCCGGCAGGTCTCGTTTGGCATCTTCTGATTTCATTCCATTAAATTCGCCAGAATTGATCATGATGCCCGGCTCTGTATAAGCTTCGGTCATGTTCTCTATTTCTTTGCCATCTTTAGCAATTACCTGGATGATCGGAATGTTAAATTTGGTGGCAAATTCAAAGTCGCGATCGTCATGAGCCGGAACACACATAATTGCGCCTGTTCCATAATCAGCCAGTACATAATCAGATAACCAGATTGGTGTTTTCGCACCATTCACCGGGTTAATTGCATAGCTGCCGGTGAACACGCCGGTTTTCTCTTTATCCTGCAAACGGTCTACGGAAGATTTCATCGATGATCTGAAAATGTAATCTTCTACCTCAGCTTTTGTCTCTTCATCAGCAAGTCCGGCAGCCATCTCGTGTTCCGGTGCCAATACCATGAAAGTTGCACCAAATAAGGTATCTGGACGAGTGGTGTAGACTTTAATGATCTCTTCTTTACCTTCTACTGCAAAATCCACTTCTGCACCGTGGCTCTTGCCAATCCATTCAGACTGCATTTTCTTTACTTTTTCCGGCCAATCCAATTTATCCAGATCAGCCAGCAGGCGTTCTGCGTAAGCGGTAATCTTCAGCATCCACTGACGGAGATTCTTTTTCGTTACATCTTCACCACAGCGTTCGCATTTGCCATTAACCACCTCTTCATTAGCCAGCCCGGTCTTACAAGACGGACACCAGTTGATCGGAAATTCTTTCTCATATGCCAGACCCGCTTTGAACATTTTAACAAATATCCATTGGGTCCACTTATAGAATTCCGGATCGGTCGTATTAAGTTCCATATCCCAATCATAGATAGCTGAGATATCGCCTATCTGCTCTTTGATTTTAGCTACATTCTCGACCGTGGCTTTGGCCGGGTGAACGCCCATCTTAATCGCATAGTTTTCTGCCGGCAGGCCGAAAGCATCCCATCCCATGGGATGGATCAGGTAATATCCCTGCAGCATTTTATAACGACTCCATACATCGGAGATGACATATCCTCTCCAGTGGCCGACATGAAGACCGTTGCCCGATGGATACGGAAACATATCGAGACAGTAATATTTTGGTTTCTTCCCATCGTTTACATTAACGGGATTTTCTTTCCAGGCTTCACGCCATTTTTTCTCAATCGCCCTATGATTATAAGGTACTGACATTGTTTTTTCCTCCTAGAATCATCTGACTGACATCCAGTCCTATCTTTAAGAGCCCTAAGCCGCTATTAAAAGGACCTAGGAGCTTGAGACAAAAGTCCCGCCACCATCTTTTGTCCCAAGCTCCTAGGGCTCTAAAATCTCTAACCAATATTCTAACGATACGAATGCTTTTTGTCAAGTTTTATGCTTTTCTTCGGTTTTTTTTCTTAGTATACATTAAAACATCAGCTTCATGAATCGATTCCATGATGGAAATATTACTATCTTTTTTTAATACATAAGAAATTGCAATTCCAGACTCCACCAATTCAGGGGTAACTAAACTGTAGTCTTTGTTCTCCATAACATTAACATAGTAATTCAGTTCTTCTTTATCGGACCTGGGTACCAGGGTAATGAATTCATCACCACCCATGCGAAATGTAATGCCCCCTTCCGGTTTGTATTTGGAGATATCCGCCGCCACCAGCTGCAACAGCAGATCCCCCTTGGAATGCCCATATACATCATTTATTCTTTTCAGACCATTCACATCGCCAACTACGATTCCCAGTGGAAGAATATCCCTTTCCAAAAGTTCTTTTTCACTCCAGTCATTTAAAATCGATATCAAATAGTTGCGGTTATGCAGACCGGTTAAGTAATCAAAATAAGCCGAATCCTGCAGTTTATGGATCAAAGTCATCATTGGTGTGATATTCTTAATTTCAATAAAGGTTCCCGTTAACACACCTTGTTTGTTATATATGCTGCTGGATAATTTCTGATAATGTATATTACGATTGTCCTCCTCTATAGTAAAGATTGAGGCATCTTCTGCAAAGTCACGTGCATTATTCCGGGCTGTCCACTGATCATAAACATCATCATATGTGAGACCTTTTGTCACTTTGATCCCTAATTGATCAACAATTCTTTTTGCCTGGGAATTCATGTCAATAATTTCTCTCTCATTATTTAATATAAACATGATATTTGCAGACTGTTCAAATATAACTTCTCTGGACGATAAAAGCATTTCCATTGAAGCCGGGGTGCTCAAGGCAAAATATAGCATGATCTGTAGTGCTATCGCTGCATAAGGCATCGGATCCAATGCATAGGGGAATACTCTTAAGATAGCCCCCACCGATGCTATCACACATAAGATTAACGCTGCCAAAAAAATCAGTGCCGGCGAACGATACTTTCCATGCAGGCGAACCAACTGCCTAATGATCAGATTCACGGATAGAATCACCAACACATAACAGAATACACAGTACAGCCAAAACCAGAGTCCATTGTCAACAAGTACAATGCGCACCCCATCTTGATAGATAAAACCAACCGTTTCCAGCAACAACCCATGACTGGCATTAGTCAATCCCAAAACAAATGTTATTACCGGAACGGAAAACAAACACACCAGAGCAACCCAGTCAAAACTTTTATCTTTCAGAATTTTTTGCACAAGTATATAGATAATTAGTGTTGATGTCCCGGCAAATGCCAATTTTGTTCCCTGAAAAACAGATACCGCACTCTCATTTGGTACCAGATAAACGAGCGCATCTAATACAGCCCAAAGTGTGTTAGAAACACACAGGCAAATAAACCATCCCGTTCCTGTAATCTGCTTTCTCCTAACATAAGTACTTACAGCAACAAGAAGCCCAATTAGGGCAAAAACAATCAAAGATAGACCAATAGCTTGATTATTCACAACTCTTCCTCACATCCTGTAGATTTTCCTCGTTTTTCCCAAACCAAGTCAAAGAACCTGCCTCATTAGATTTGATCATATCAAAAGGCATTCTGCTGTATTCCTTTGATACAAAAAACTGATTCGGTCAGCCCGAATCAGTAAGAATCGCAACTGACTGGCATATCATCAGAGATGACTTAGCCTCTTAAGTTTTGCGTCACTATCTTTCAATAGCTTTGCCATGTATTTACTTTTTTACTATTATATCATGCATAGTATTAATGTCAATATTTTCTGTCAAATTCAATATGATCAACGCAATTACTGGGCGCACTTACTGTTCACTCCGTGACCAGCAACAATTTTGTTACAGTGCATACCGGATCTCCTTCCATATATTCAAAAGAAATCCTATCACCAATACCGTATTTTACGATTTCAATAAAATCCACCACCGAAATATCAAAGATTTTATCCTCACCCACAAGGGTAATATAAAAATGAGAATTTCCATCTATAACACTTTGCGCTATTTTTTGGATCTGCCCGCTGGCGTTTAAGTTTTCCTCACCACTTTCACTGGCTATGCCACTGGTTTTCAAAAGCATTACATATGCTTTTTCACATTCGGCAACGGTATCTCCGATTGCTGCATTCTGATACTTTTGAATATTTACCATCGCATACTTTTTCACTAATCCGGCGCCGTCTTTCAGTGCGATCAGATAGGTGGGCTCATTAGAAATATTTAAAAGCAAGGGGAATACTGCCTTATACCCCAGGTGCTGAACCTGACCTTCGGCTGATGCCATTGCTGAATACTCTTCTGCACCGTTTACTTTGTAATACCTGGTCTCCATGGTCCGCTGGTTCATCAGGATAAATCCCACATTAGATTCATCACTGCTTACGGAAGTTACACCGGTGTAAACCCATACGTCATCTTCCATTGCCAGATAATTGTAACCATCAGTAGTCTTTAAGCACCCTTTTTGACCGAAAATACTGTTGATAAATCCATTAGTAAGACTTCCATGATAATCATATAACTCAATTAAAAGATCCGCCGGATATGCACGATCCACCCAAACCGGGCAGTCCTCAATATCATATAATGTCATCTCTCCGGTCTCAGCATTACAAAGAACCACTTTACCAATGGTCTGTCCGCCAAATAATCCAATGTTGAATTTTTTCACCGGACAAATCCAATAAGGAATGCCGTCATCATTAATCTCAAAACTGATCTGATCAAAGATATAGGTTGGATAATTAAGCCGCAGGTGGCGGTAGATATTGCGGTTAAAATGCTCTGCCTCCGAATATCGAATCGGCTTTTGAAGCTGCACCAGTTCAGTATCCTGGGTTGCCATATCAATTTTAATATAGGCTGGAATTCCCTGAGATTGGTTGGTCAGCCACTTAACTGTATTGGCATAAACCAGTGGTGAGACCCTTACCGGGTCGCCCTGATAATTAATCTGAGAATAGATACTGCTCACTTCAAATTGGGATACCATATCGACCATATTACCCATCTTACGGTTTCCCAGCAATTCAGCGCTTTCTTTATCTAAAAGCGGTATCTGGTTATAGCTGATCTGTTTGATATCTTCTGTAAAATCCCGGGTTTCCGGATCCATTAATTTCTGATATTTATTGGCATTCACAATCGGCGAAGAGACTACTGCGCCAATTAAAAAGAAGAGCAAGAGAGCCAGAACAACCAGCATCCTGACTTTTACTCCTTTGCTGCTCTGTAACTCCACCACACTAAACATTTTTTTACGCACAATATAGCTGATCAGCCACGCAGCTGCAAGCACCAGCAGAAACATCCAGAATCCACTTGAATGAATGTTAATGGCCGGAATCATCGCATAATAATAGATTCCCACAACCACTAAGATCAACAACCCAATGATCAATTTTCCTTTTATTCTTTTCATAATAGCTCCCTAGTATGCCAGACTTACGAAAAGGGAAACACATACGTGTCCCCTCTTCGGATAACTTTTCACATAATATGTTTAGTTACTGTTCACTCCGTGACCAGCAACACGCTTCGCGATGCACAGAAATTATGCATACTGCATAATTTCGCGCGTTGTATGTCTCGGGATTTCCGCGCATAATGTACGGAAACACCTCGCGGAATAGTCGCCGTGTGAACTGTAACTATGTTTATTCTTCACTGTCGTTTAACTGATTTGCTCTAGCCTTAATCTCCTGTTCCTGAATATCTGATGGAGCCTGTTCATAGCGGGCAAATTCAAAGGAGAAATCACCGCTGCCACCGGTCATTGAACGAAGAACCGTGGAATAGCCATAGATTTCAAGCATTGGCACGTCTGCTTCTACCGTCTGCTTGCCTTTGTTATCCGGGTTCATCCCCAGTACACGGCCACGACGCTTGTTCAGGTCACCCATAACATCACCTGTATATTTGTCAGGTACAGTTACTTTCATCGTCACAATCGGCTCCAGAAGAACCGGCGAAGCTTCCATGAATCCCTTTTTAAAGGCCATTATCGCTGCCATCTTAAACGCCATTTCTGACGAATCTACCGGATGATAAGAGCCATCGTATAGAATAGCTTTTACACCAACAACAGGATATGCTGCCAAGGGTCCCTTAAGTATAGATTCCTGCATTCCTTTTTCCACTGCCGGGAAATAATTCTTCGGCACTGCCCCGCCAACAACGATTTGTTCAAATACAAATGGGGTTTCCAAATCACCGGATGGTTCGAATTTCATCTTAACATGGCCATACTGTCCGTGTCCACCGGATTGCTTCTTATATTTGCCTTCTACATCTGAGGATTTTCGCAGGGTTTCACGGAATGGCACCCTTGGCTTATCCAATACAACATCAACTTTGTAGCGTTCTTTCAACTTGCTGACAATGATATCCAGATGCTGGTCTCCCACACCATAGAGCAAAGTTTGACGATTCGGGGAATCATTAACGATTTTCATTGTCAGATCTTCCTGCATCATCTTGGAAAATGCCTGAGAGATTTTATCCACATCGCTCTTATTTACCGCACGATAGCTCTTGTATGTATACGGTGTTGATACTTCTGGTTTACCATACATGATCGGATGTGCCTTAGTCGCCAATGTATCACCAGTTTTTGCATTCAGCTTAGCGACTGCCCCGATATCACCCGCATGCAGTTCCGGAACCTCCAGTGGTCTGCCGCCTTCCATAACGTATAATTTCCCCAGTTTTTCTTCTGCTTCGTCCTCTACATTATAGAGTATATCGTTGGTTTTAATAACGCCTGAGCATACTTTGATCAGTGAATATTTTCCCAGGAACGGGTCCACGATCGTTTTGAAAATAATTGCTGTTTTTGCTTTTGTAAAATCATAATTCGCTTCAAAGATTTCACTGGTATTTTTCACAATTCCGGCACGTTCTCTCTCATTTGGAGCCGGAAAATATCCAATAATATCATCCAGCAGGTTGGATACACCATACAAGTTCACCGGTGATCCCATGCATACCGGTACAATACTGCCGTCTTTGACATTCATCGCCAGCGCTGCCAGAATCTCTGCCGTCGAGAATTCTTCACCGGAAAAATAGCGTTCCATGAATTCTTCACTGGTTTCTGCTACCGACTCCAAAAGGATTTCACGATATTTTTCCAGATATTCTCTTGAGTATTCAGGAATATCACATTCTTCCTTTCCATCCTTTGGCGTATAGCGCCGTCCTGCATTTCTTACGATATTAGCATATCCGATAAACTCTTCATTCTCACGAATCGGCATATGCAGGGGAGCTATACGTTTGCCGTATAGTTCGGTCAATTCTTCCACAACTTCACGATAACTTACATTATCAATATCCATTTCGGTGATAAATATCATCCGGGGAAGATTATACTTCTCACAAAGCTCCCATGCTTTCTGGGTTCCTACCTGTACACCGGATTTACCGGATACAACGATAATAGCTGCGTCTACTGCAGATACCGCTTCTTCTGCCTCGCCAACAAAATCAAAGAAACCTGGTGTATCGATGATGTTCAATTTTTCTTTATCCCATCTAATCGGTACTACCGATGCAGAAATTGAAAATTTTCTCTTAATCTCTTCTTTATCAAAATCGCTTACGGTGTTACCATCGGTAACCTTCCCCAGACGATTAGTAATGCCTGATAAATAAGCCATTGCTTCCACTAAGGTAGTCTTTCCTGCGCCTCCGTGTCCAAGCAGGACAACGTTGCGGATTCGGTCAGTTCTAAAAATGTCCATAAGTAATACCTCCCAAATTATTAGTATGGTTATATTCTACTAAAAAAGAGTTTGCATTTCAAGCTTTTTATATAATTCTAACAATGTTTTGCACAATTCAAACAATATCGACACTTTAACTTTAACACTTTAAATTACTAATGTGTTGACATTTTTTTTTATGTGAATTACAATAGGAAATGGTACAGATCAGATAGATTACGGTGTGCCGGCATATTCGGCAGACTAAGTAAAGAAAGGATTTCGATTATGATCATTGTAATGAAGCCAAACGCTCCTTCGGAAGCTGTTGATAGAGTAAAAGTGCTAATTCAGTCAAAAGGGCTGGAGACTCATCTTTCGCAGGGAAAGGAAGTCACCATCATCGGTGTGGTAGGTAATAAACAGCTGCTTACCAATGAAAACATTGAACTGATTCCTTTTGTGGATAAAATTATCCCAGTAACGGAAAGCTATAAGCTTTCTAATAAGAAATTTCATCCTGAACCATCCAGAGTCCGCATTGGTGACTTGGAGATCGGTCCTGACACACTGACGGTAATGGCCGGACCGTGTGCCGTGGAAACGGAAGAACAGCTGCTGACGATTGCCCGTGCAGTTAAGAAAGCCGGAGCCCAGTTTGTCCGTGGTGGCGCTTATAAGCCCCGTACCTCGCCATACTCTTTTCAGGGTCTGGAAGAAGAAGGCTTGAAATACATGGCTGCCGCCAGAGAGGAAACCGGATTAAAGACGATCTGTGAGGTTATCAGTGCCGAGGCTATCGAAGCTGCTGTAAGATACGTGGACATGATTCAGATCGGCGCCCGGAATATGCAGAATTTCCAACTCCTGCGGGAAGCCGGACAAGCGGGGATTCCGGTTCTTTTAAAAAGAGGATTGGCAGCTACTATTGATGAATGGCTCAATGCTGCAGAGTATATCATCTCTGAAGGAAACCCCAATGTGGTTCTCTGCGAACGGGGTATCCGTACCTTTGAGACAGCTACCCGCAATACGCTGGACATCAGTGCCGTACCGATCATTAAAGAGAAGTCCCATCTGCCGATCATCGTAGATCCCAGTCATGCAACCGGTGTGTACTCTTATGTAAGTCCGCTGGCTAAGGCTTCGGTGGCATGCGGTGCCGACGGCTTAATGATCGAAGTCCATAATGACCCTGCACATGCTATGTCTGATGGTCCCCAGTCATTGACATTTGAGAATTTTGACAATCTGATGAATGAGTTAAAAGGATACCTTGCTTTAGCAGAAAGGAAACTATAACTATGGAAGCACTGCAAATTGGCTTTATTGGCCTGGGATTGATCGGCGGCTCAATTGCCAAAGCAATCAAAAAATTCCATCCGGACGTAAAAATAGTTGCCTTTTCCTCCACACCTGCGACTTTGGAACTGGCACTTAAAGAGCATATTATTGATGATGCGCTGGAACAATATGATCCACGTTTTAAAGAGTGTGATTACATTTTCCTCTGCGCCCCTGTTTCCACTAACATCGAATACCTGTCCTTTTTAAAACACCACATCAAACCATCCTGCGTGATTACTGATGTAGGCAGTGTCAAAGGCGAAATACATAATGCTGTTAGTGAAATCGGTTTGGAGAGTAACTTTATTGGTGGTCATCCAATGGCCGGTTCGGAAAAAACCGGTCTGAAGAACGCTACTGACTATTTAATTGAAAATGCTTACTATATCATCACACCTGCCGGCGATATCGGACTGGATAAACTGAGTGCTTTCATGGAATTGATTTTTTCCCTGGGCGCAATTCCGATGGTTCTTACTTATGAAGAGCATGATTATGTGACAGCGGCTATCAGCCACCTTCCCCATATTATCGCTTCTTCTTTAGTTAACCTGATTCACAATATCGATACGGAGGATGAGCATATGCGGACAATTGCCGCCGGCGGATTTAAAGATATCACCCGAATCGCCTCTTCTTCTGCGGATATGTGGCAGCCAATCTGCATTGAGAACAGTGCTAATATCTCAAAAGTACTGGATGACTATATCCGTTTATTGGTGCAGGCACGCTGCTGGATCGATCAGAATGACAAAACAGAAATCTACGACATGTTTCAAAATGCCAGGGAATACAGGGATGCCCTGCCAGAATCTGTCCAGGGGCCACTTAAGAAAACTCATGCCCTATATTGTGATATCTATGATGAAGCAGGCGGTATTGCAACTATTGCTACGTTACTGGCAATGAATAATATTAACATCAAAAATATCGGTATCGTCCATAATCGTGAATTCGAAGAAGGTGTGCTTCACATCGAATTCTACGATGAGAATGCCTGCCAGTGTGCGGAGCGCGCCTTGACCGAACGAAACTATACTATCCATAAAAGGTAGGAATCACATATGTTAATTAATAAAAGCAGTCCCCTAAAGGGCGAAGTTACTATTCCTGGTGATAAATCCATCTCCCACAGAGGGGTTATGCTTGGAGCAATTGCTCAGGGAACAACACGGATCATGAATTTCCTGCAGGGTGCCGATTGTCTGTCTACCATTGATTGTTTTCAAAAAATGGGGATTGAGATCAGTAACGACAACAGCGGCATCACCATTCAGGGAAAAGGGCTGGACGGGCTTTCTGCGCCCACCGGCATTCTGGACGTTGGCAACAGCGGCACTACTGTCAGACTGATCTCCGGAATCCTTGCCGGGCAAAGCTTTTCCTGTGAATTAACCGGAGATGAATCTATTCAGTCCCGGCCGATGGGGCGGATTATTACTCCCCTCTCCCAGATGGGGGCGGATATTACAAGTATCCATAGTAATCAATGTGCGCCGCTGGCAATACATGGACAGCAGCTAAATGGTATTCATTACCACTCACCGATTGCTTCTGCTCAGGTAAAATCCTGTATACTGCTTGCCGGTTTATATGCTGACAGTGAAACCGGTGTGACTGAGCCGTACTTATCACGTAATCATACAGAATTAATGCTGAAGCATTTCGGCGCAGATATTAAAACAAAACAAACAACCGTTACCGTAGAACCGAAACCTCGGCTTGTGGGATGCGATATTGTAGTGCCGGGAGATATTTCTTCCGCCGCATATTTTATCGCTGCCGCTTTAATTGTACCTGGCTCCGAACTATTGATCAAGAATGTTGGTATTAACCCCACCCGAGATGGTATTCTGCGGGTATGTCAGGATATGGGGGCAAATATCACACTGCTTAACACTGTGCACTCTGCCGGTGAACCGGTCGCTGACCTGCTGGTAAAACACAGTTCCCTGAAGGGTACCGTAATTGAAGGTGAGATTATCCCTGCTTTGATTGATGAACTCCCTGTTATTGCAGTATTGGCTTCTTATGCCCAGGGCACTACGATAATTCGTAATGCAGAGGAACTTAAAGTAAAAGAGTCCAATCGTCTGGATATCATAGTTCAGGAGCTTTCAGCAATGGGCGCTGATATCGCAGGAACCGATGATGGAATGATCATCCATGGTGGCAGACCGCTGACGGGCGCTGCTGTAGACAGCCGTCTTGACCATCGCATTGCCATGTCCTTTGCAGTAGCCGGCTTGGCTGCGGAAGGTGCTACGGAAATTTTAAGAAGCGATTGCGTGGCCATCTCTTATCCCGACTTTTTTAAAGATTTAGTGCATTTATCAGCTTGACAACCTTCTGCCCTCGCTGAAGCGGTACCTCGAAATGTAGAAACCGGCGAAAAAATCCGAATAGAAAGAGAATGATGATATGCCAAAATTAAGATACGGTATTCTAAGTACAGCATCAATCGTCCCACGTTTTGTCAATGCCCTGCGTGAAAGCCAGACCGGTGAAGCAGTTGCTATCGCTTCCCGCTCTTCGGATAAAGCCAAAGAAAAAGCGCAGTTATGGAATATCCCGACGGCATATGGCAGTTACGAAGCATTATGTAATGATCCGGATATTGATGTGGTGTATGTTGCGATGATTAACAGTGAGCACTATAAAAATGCTCTCATGGTCCTCTCCTGCGGGAAGCATGTTGTCTGTGAAAAACCCTTTGCCCTCAAAGCTTCGGAAGCACAGCATTTATTTTCTTATGCCAGAGAGCGGAACCTTTTTATTGTCGAGGCACAAAAAGTAGTTTTTCTCCCTGCTATTCACGAAATTAAAGACCTGATCCAAGGCGGTACCCTGGGTCGGATACATCTGGTCGATCTGACCAGCTCATGTTCCAGTGTATATAATGAGTGGCTCCACTCAAAAACCGCCGGTGGCGGTGCGCTATACGGCAATGCCAGTTATAGTCTTCATCTGATGCAATTTCTATTCGATTGTCCAATAGCCAGTTATACCGGTACTGCCACCCGGATTGATTCAGAAGTGGATGAACAGTGTGTTATCAATCTGCAGATGGAAAATCAAGTCTTGGTAGTCAGCAAAATCTCTACAAATGTGAAAGCGATCAATAAGGCTTACATTTACGGTGAGTTGGGGTATATTGAGATTCCCGATTACTGGAAAGCACGTACTGCCCAGGTGCATTACAAATCCGGAGCACAGCAGATAATCTCCTGTCCCTGCGAATTTGAACTGACCTATGAAGTTTCACATTTTAATGATTGTATCCAAAATGGTCTGCTGCAAAGTCCGGTTATGACCGAAGCAATGACTGTGGATACTTTAGAAATTATGCAGAATTTACAAGCACAATTCCCTTGAACTACTTTCAATATTTAAAACCAGGATAGGACTTTATAATAGACCCGATCAAAGGACAGTTATAAAAACCGCCCTTTGATAGAATCCATTTTAGTTCCTTGCCCTGGTTTTATTTTTATTTCCTTATTTCTCCTGTTCACTTCCCTCGATGATGTCGGAAAGTTCGTCCTGGTCCTCGGTTGCTGCATCGCTTGTATCGCTGCTGCCGCTGCCCATTTCCGCTGCATTGTCGATAACATCCTGAGGGATTTCTATTGCATCTGTTTTATTAAAACTTTTGAATGTCATTATAAAATCAAACTTATCGCATGTTGCCCCCTCCGTGTCTTTGCCCATAGCCGCTTCCATAATGCCTGTCATATCAATGTTTATCTGAACCGGATATTCTGTTTTCTTTGAAAGTTTTATTACTAATGGAATCTCCTGCTTATCCCATTCAATCGACTCCATTAACTCGCCGGCACTTCCCATCGTTCCCACCATTGAGTTCATAATGGTCTGCAGTGTTTCACCATCTACATTTCCTTTCAGTACATAGCACTCCTCATCATTAACAGTCTCGGTCTTTTCTTCCAGTTCAAAAGCACTGCTGAAAGAAGCTATCTTCTGAAGCCCTAACTTGTCCGCGGATGTCTCTGGCATATCTATTTCTGTCTTGCTCCAGGCAGTACCATCTTGGGATACATATGCCACCATTTTATCGCTTTCCTGGCTCTCATACAACTGCATATCAACGGTTTGGTCTTGACCCATGGCATTTACTTCTACTTTGCCCTTTGCATAGGCAACAATAGGATCCAATGTCATGTCTATGTCCATATCCATCTTCATCGTCACATCCAAATCAGTACCCATGACAGACATCCCAATCACACCGTCCATTACCATGTTCATGCTGGTAGATTTTGCACTGCTGGTCTTTGCTGACATTGATTTCAACAGGCTTTCAGAGGTTGCTTTACAACCAGTCAGGGACAGCAGCAAAACTGCCATCAAAGCGGTTAATAATAATTTTGCATTCTTTTTCATAAACATCTCCTTTTTAGTCCGCTTCCACATGTGGAATTATTTTCTCTACTTATTATGCACTAAAAACCTCATATTTTATCAATATCTGTTCAATATCATAAGTTTAATTTCACCTCCATTTTATTACCAGATAGAATCATTTAGGATTAAATCAGATATTTATCCTGCAATTTCTTTCTCACATCAGGAGTCAATCCCATTTTTTCTTCCAGAAATGCATTCATTCCGCCATATGTTTTATCAATCGTATCAAATGCTGTCTGAATATAGCTTTCTTCAACACCATTTAAAATACGAACTCCTTTAAGAAGCTTCTCATCGTCCGTCTCTTTTTTGATCAGATTCACCAGCTGCTTCGTTTTCGACTCTACAAATGTATTGGTCAGCAGATAATCCTCTATAATAGTACTTCTATCTACATCAAGAGCACTTAACAATAAAGCAGTTCCTATCCCTACTCTGTCTTTACCTACCGTACAGTGCCATAATACGGACCCTTCTTCCTGATTCAGTAAAATTGAAAAAAAGTTCTTATACTGTGCTACCGGATGAGGATCCGTTACAAGAACCGGATATGTTTTTTCCCCGAACACCTGAGGATTATCCGCTACCTCTCTGGCAAAATCAATCATCCTTTCGATAAATTTCGTTGGATTTTCTTCTCCTTCATGGGTAATCCCCATCTGCGCATTAGTCAAGATGGCATTATGTATACTGGTTACTCCCAAAATGGGCGGATCCGGATGCTCCGCAATTTCCCCAGCTGTCCGGAAATCAACAATTGTTCTCAGTCCGTAGTCTTTTGTTAAAACCGTCATATCATGAGAAGTCAGATCCGCAAGCGTACCGCTTCGGATCAATCGGCGGGATCGGATCCGCCGTCCGCCACCAGCATAATATCCTCCTAAATCTCTGGTATTTAAAACCCCTTCCAGTTCAATTTTCCCACCCGGTATCCTCTTTTCGTTTTTCTCCATATTTCCTCCGTTCATGATTCAAATAAATAGGCATTTGCGAAACGCCAAAACCCGCATTATTGCGGTGCTTTTTCTTTGCAAAAATAAAACAACTCCTTTTTTCATAATCCCTCCCTTTCTTTTGATACAGCAACAATATACCCTATTTATTTATAAAATGCAATATAATGTCTAATTAGTCTACTATTCTTCCCATCCCTTTCTGCTAAAAACTTTCTTGAATATTCCAAGCCAATCCTCCAATTGAATTAACTGACGTAATGGCTCACAGATAAAAACAGTTTCTTCCGCTTTCAGAAAGCGAATGTGACTTGTTTCACTAAAGGATAAGTTATCATATCGTTTTAGATATCCTGCTTTATCTACCCTTTGGATTAGTTGCCCAGCAAGGTCATAAGCGTTGCATCTTTTTTCTACCGGTATATCTGCAACCGTTTTCAGCAACTCCAAAAGTTCTCTCTGATATACGGCATTATTGCACGGTGTTCTTCCTTCATTATACATTCGGACTACTTCAAGATCGTCATCTCGGTCCTCTATTTTCTTCATTAATTCTCCATACTGCGGAACTCTCACCATCCGGTTGGTCACATTAAAGGTATACTCGGTCACATTTCCGACAGCATCATATGCATATGTTTTGGCTTCACCTTTATTATTTTCAATTTTGGTGATCTGATTTAACTTATCATATGTATATGTTCGCTGAAATCCTTTTGTATCCATATGAGCTTTTAAGTTGCCATTAGGGCTATAGATATAGAATTCAGTACTTCTATCCGGATGGATAATACCTTTCAATCTTCCACCTGAACCATAACGGTACCGGGTAATATCTCCTTTCGCATCAGTAACCGTCTCTACTTCTCCGGATGGGCAATATGTATAGGCAAAACTGTTGTTAAGAGAATCCTGCTCCCTGATCAGTTGACTGCCCACATTATAATCCATCTGCACAGTATAGCCCTTATTATCACTAACTTTTATAACCCGATTATCTGCGTTGTACAGATAATCAATTTCATCGCCAGTTGCTTCCTTTACATGGAGCAATCGGCCAAGTGCATCATAAGCAAGGAAAGTCTTGGTTTTATTGATTATCAATTGAATTGGATTTCCAACCGCATCATAGGAAAAACTGATCGCATCTCCCGCTGCATTTTTTATCCGTACCAATTGGTTATACTTATTGTAAACGAAGGTATTCTTTACCTCTTCTGACACTGTCACGCAGCATAGGTTTCCCATAGCATCATATTGCATTCTGGTCACCTTTCCCTCTTTATCCGTGACCTTAACCGGCTGGTTCATAATATTGTACTCCCACCGGATACCCGTTCCATCAAAATCATTGATTTCGGTTACCTTTCCACTGGAATTATAAGTATAGGTTCGAACATTCCCGTTAGGATTGACAATTTTTGTAATATTCCCTTCTGCATCATATGTATAGCAAAAACTGTTACCGCTTCCATCAATGGTCTCCACCACTTGATTCCGGCTATTATAAACATAGTGATATTCACAGCCAACAGCATTCCTAAAGAAAAGGATATTGCCCCGACGGTCATAGGCAATATAAACGCGGCTCTTATCAGCCTGCCGGATTACGATTGGAAGTCCTTGTTCGTTATAAAAAAATCGTATTCGGTGATTCAAGGCATTCCTGCATTCTGCCAAATTTCCATTATTATCATAGCAGTTACGAATTTTGCATACACCATCTACCACCACATAAGCCGGTTTATTGAGGGCATTATAATGGATTTGTGTCTTTACCCCCAAGGCATTTGTAACACATACCAGGTTCCCTTTTACATTATAATCCATCTTCGTCATATATCCTAATTTGTCTGTAACAGATGTCTTCAAACCCAAACTATTGTATGTATACTTTATTTCTCCTTCGCTATCCCGCTTAACTATCTGCCGAGAATTTTTATCATAAATATGTATCGTCTGCTTCCCACTTCGTTCTGTAACCATTACCTGTCTTTTCTCATCATCATAGGTATATCCTATGCTCTCACCATTCGGAAAACACTGCTTGATGATTCTTGACCGGTTATCATAAATATTTTCGACAACAGTAATATCCTCAGTATTAATCACACGTATCAACTTTCCCTCTGGTGTATATTCATATGAAAATGAAGTTCCTGCCGGTCTTACTACCTGCCGCAGTAAATCCGTTTGAACAGCATAAGATACCATGCGGCCGCTATGATCCAGAACCTGCTTTAGGTATCCCGCATCATCATAAATAAAAGCAAATCCTTCCCCTGTACTGCGAATCACTTTATCCAGCAGTATTCTGGCATTCTTCTCTTCATACTGCAAACATAATTCATTTCCGTTTGTATCAACCTGACGCTCATATTGCCCTTCCGGGTTAAAATAATAACAGCATCCATCCGGCTGGTAATAGGTGAATCCTTCATCATTGCCATGCAAGGCTCCTCTCCCACGGCACAGCGACATGTAAGTTCCATTGGACAGCTTACGAAACACCACTTCTTTTCCACTTTCCAATATCAATGTCTTTTGCGAAATCGGACCAGTTAAACACACTTCGTAATTGTGAAACCATCCACGACCAAGGCAACCGCTTCGTTCATTTCTGAAATTATAAAAACGACGGAAAGCAAATGGCCGAAATCCGGCAATTTCCAAATCCGCCTGATTTTCTATCTGCTCTTTTTGCTTCTTTTCAATATCATAAATATCCCAACTTCTTTCGGTCATGCTCATGCTTTCAAAGACACCATCCATTACTCCATTCTCCTTTTAAAATAATAAGTCCTGTCTCTCTATCCCATCTGATCCAGTCAAATACCCCGCAGCAGCTGCGGGGTATTTGACCCTCACGGCATTCACCAAATGCAAGAATGCAAGCATTCCTGCGCTTGGCTCATTGCTCGCGGAGATCAATGCATCCTATATTTCTTTAATTTCCGACAAAAAACCTTCATAATTATTAAATAATCAGAAAGGACTTTTTACAAGACCCCTTGGACATTCTGTATTTTTCAAAGGATATTCCGTCTGGATGACAATCCCATCCCAGCCATACATTTTCGCAAATCTGCCGATTGGAATACGGCGGATTCTCGGCACCCATATACATGGATCGGCAATAATAATATTCCCTTTGTCAATGCCATAGACAACAATGTAATGAAACTTTTGGGAAACAATTTCAACCAGTAAAATGGTGGGGAGTTCCAGCCGAGCATGCTTTACTAAATACTCCATATCACAGCGTATCCCTTGGGCATGAATACCATATTTTTCAAGAATTTGAACTAGATCAAATACGCTTGCGCCCTCTTTTCGAATAGCTTTATCCGCTAAAATATCCTGCAGATCATTCCTTGATACATGGACCGAATAATACCGCAAAACATTCAATGCACAGGTAATACCGCAGTCATAGCTCCGCCTCTGTTTTGTAGTATAGTAGCGACTATATTTATTCATATAAAAAAGCACCTCCGACTTTTAAATACGTCAAAAATGCTTTTTGTTCAATATTTCAAGGATATATTGTTGTTTATTCGGGATATTCTGTTATATTTCCGTTGACGTTTCTGAGCAGGGCAGCAATATAGAATGTCTGGTTTTCTGTTGTAATATCTATTTTTCCTTCATATTTCTTTACCGTGTCACGGATGTTTTGTATTCCTAAACCATGCTTTTTGCTGTCTTTCTTTGACGTTAATATATAGTTATTATTTTTTCGGATTTCTCCTTGGAAATTGTTCTTGCATACAATCATCACCATCCCCTTTTGGGACTGTATTATTATCTGTATACGTCTTGAATTCTTTTCTTTAATTTGCATACTGGCTTCTACTGCATTATCCAACATATTACCTACCACCGTATTAAGGTCAAATGGTGCGATGTTTATTTGCTCATATTCCAAGATATAATCAAAGAATATCTCATTTTTTCTGCAAAGCTCTTTAGCATGTGTTAACTGCGCAGAAATAACCGAGTTCTTAGCATCAACAATCTCTGTTGAAAGTGAAATTTGTGATTCCATATCATCAATATATTGGTCTAATTCCTCCTGCCTGTTTTCTTGTGAAAGTGATTTCAACACAATCATATGCTTTCGAAAATCATGCTTGATACCTTTCAGTTCATTTAAATGATCCCTTGTATCATGATAATGTCCGTACTG
>Ga0153922_1000058_pt1 | contig 42736 bp, 39 predicted proteins | sample TSNJ006MetaG_FD_104723 | JGI IMG/M metagenome (GOLD analysis project Ga0153922, IMG submission 104723) | Attine ant fungus gardens microbial communities from New Jersey, USA - TSNJ006 MetaG | ecosystem: Host-associated > Fungi > Mycelium > Unclassified | place: USA: New Jersey, Brendon T. Byrne... | reverse complement strand
TCGCCAACAGGACAATCGCCCCCGCGACGACCACCTGAACCCGCATATTCGTGCCCGGTGGGCGAGAGATCGCGCCGTAATGCGGAGCGGGCTCGGCGGGGGGCTTCGGTGGCTCGGCAGGAGGGTCTGGTGGCTCGGCAACTGCTTTCTGGGCTGCCTTCTTGGGTGCCGCCTTCTTCGCGGGGGCCTTCTTGACTGCTTTCTTGACTGCCTTGTTGGCGACCTTCTGGGGTGCTTTCTTGGCGGCCTTCTTCGCTGCCTTGGGCGGATCGGCAGCCGGCGGGGTGACGTCGCGCGGCTCGTTCGGTCGCTCCTGCTCGTCTGCCATTTGGCTGCTCCTTCGCAGTTTTTCGCAGGGTACCCTCAGGCCCGGTTGGCCCGACGCAGGGCGGGTGCCGGCCTGTCAGTGCAGGCCCAGGCGGGCCAGCAGGTCGGCGTCGATGCCGTCGAGTTCCGCGGCGATCGCGGCGTGCGCGGCGCGGCGACGAGCGGGCGGCATGTTTTCGGCGGCGGTGATGGCGCCGGACAGGTCCTTGAGCCTGCCGGTGATGGCCGCGACGAACTGCTTGGTTTCGGCATCCTTCGGCTGTTTCTCCGCGACCATTCGGACCGACTGCTCGGCCGCGGCGATGCGTCCCGACAGGCGCGTGCCGTGAGATGAGAACTTGCCGACCTCGCCCAGCGCAACTCCGACCCGGTCGGCCCGGCGCTCGTCGAGCCACCCGCGCGCGCTGATCGCCACCCGGTACGCGATCGGCGCCACAATCGGCGCGAGCAGCCGCGTCACCGTCAATGTCCGACGAATCCGCGTCGGCGACAACAGGCGTCCCTCCTGGGCGGCCTTCAGGTTGGTCTCGGCGACCTTCAGCGCGGCCTTGTCGCTGTCGCGCTGCGCCTTGAGCTGGGCGCGCAACGCCTTATCGGCCGAACGTTCCGTGGATTTGATGCGACGCCTTTCGTTGCGGGCCGCGTATTTGGCGTCCAGTTTGGCTCGCCGCTTCATCGCGCGTGCCTCGGCGCGTCGGGTCGCGCGGCTCTTTCGCTTACTGAACAGGCCCATTCCCGGCTCGCCTCCCGGTCGATTTGCGGACGCGTTGCGATTGGTGAACTCACACTATCGGGCCGTCGCTGGACGGGCTTTGCGATGGCTGCTCACCGTCGGTGATGTCAGGCGATGCGGTATTTTCGTTCAGTACAATAATTCAGTACAACAATGGGACAATGGCGGCACACCGACCTGCCTGTTAACAGCGACGTTGTCGGTGGAGTGAGGACATCGTGGAGCGGTTGCCTGTGCGCTACGCAGCGCTCACCTGCGTCATTGCGGGTGGCCTGCTGATCAGCGGACCCGGCCTGCCGGCGTCCGCCGACCCCGGAAGCGGCGGGACCGACAACACCACCTCGGGCGGCGACCCTGCATCGACAAACAACGGTGCGACACCGAAGGGCTTGTTGTCGGCCCTGTCCACGCTGCCGGGGCTGAACTTCCTAAACCAGTTGCCGGCAGGCACCGGGCCGACGATCGGTCCCCTCTCACCGCCGGGGATGAATCTGTCGACCTTGACGGCGCCCGCCACGGCCCCGAACGGCCCCAAACTGGTTCAGGCGTTCATGTTGCCAAGTACGCCCGGGCTCGGGTCAGCACCACAGACGCCCGCCGGGCGACAACTCCCCGCGGTTGTTCTGCCTGCCCAGACTGCACCTGCACCCCAATCGCAAGAACAACGACAACGCGCAAATAGCTTGCCCACCTTGCCGTCTACCTTGCCGACGATCACGGTAGTGCCCCTCGCCCCGTCCGGTGCGCCCGCCGCTCCACCGATCACGATCAACAACTCGGTGACCCGCACACCGTTCAATCCGACCAAACCGTTCCTGCCTCAAGTGCTTCCGCCACCATTGGTGTTGCTGCTAACCGTGATCGCGAACGATATTCCGTTAGTGGGCCCGGTGATTACGGCGCTCATCAATGCCACGGTTCCGGCATTTCTAGGCAACTTGGTGTCCGGCATCGTCGTGCCCACGTCGTCGGTCGGTAACGTGGTGCCGGCGAGGATGCCGTCCGGGCTGTCCCCTGCACGCCCGGTTCTGTTGTCCCCGTCCGTACCGCCGCCGGCTGACGTTGCCCCAATGGGCGTGGATGTGCCCGAGGCGCCCGCGTTGGGGCCGACGCGTGAACCACCAAAACCGCAGACCTCACAAGCCAACGGGAGCTCGGTGCTGAGCGAGCCGGTGGCATTCCGGGCCGGGTACAGTGACTACCTGCGCAACGCAGGAATGGCCGAAATCACCGCAATCGCGGTGCCGGGCGCCGTGGCGATTCTGCTTTTCTCGCTGGGCGGAGGCTTCATCGGATATCGGCAGGCCAGGGCCGGCCACATTATCAGAGCGGAGGGGATCACCCGCTTCCTGCACTGATCTGAGTAACTTCTCGGGCAGGACAGCCAGGGTTGAAAGGGGGCATCATGCCTGCCAGCCGACGCGTGGCTCGCGCGGTGTCGGCCGTGCTGGACGCGGCGCCCCGCCACGGCGAGGTGTCCATGATCCGACTGGTGCAGGCGGTGGCGGAAAGCCGTGGCCGGCGGATCGACGTGCAGACGGAGGAGCTGCCGCCGGGTGTCTGCGGCCAGTGGCGGCAGTACGCCGACCACGACGTCTTCCTGATCCAACAGGGCCTGCCGGCCTGGGATCGAACCCTGGCCCACGAACTGGGCCATCTCGTGCTCGGGCACGAAGGCATTTCGGTGGTCGACGCCGCCCGTGACAGCACCGAGTTGGTCAGCGAAGACCTGATCCATTACATGCTGAACCAGCGGACCGGCTGCATGGGTCCGTCCGGGGAGGAGGCCGAACAGGAGGCAGAAGACTTCGCGGCGCTCCTCGGCTACCGCCTGGGTCGGTTGCGCTCGGACCGGTCCTCGATCGTGCAGGTCCGTCTCGGCGAGGCATTCGGGTGATCGTCTGGGTCATCGCGGGACTGCTCGGGGTGGCCACTGGACTTCGGGTCGGCTGGGCTTTGGTGAACAAGCAATCCGTGGTCAGCACGGCGATGATGCTCGCGCTCGGCAGCATGGGATTCGTTGCGGCCCTGAACTGGGAGCCGCTCACCCTGCTCGTCGACACGGTGCTGCGCTGGCCAAACATCTCGATCGCGATATCGGAAGTCGCGCTCACGCTGTGCGCTGCGTCCAGTTGCGTGATGATCACATCCGCGGCGTCGGCCATGAAACCCGCCGTGACTCGCCGGCTGGCGCTGGCCAACTATGCTGTCGCGGCGGTCATCGCGACGGTCAGCGTGGTGCTCTTCTTCGACGACCGCCGTCAGCCGGAGATGGCCCCGCAGGAGTTTCTGCGGCGCAACCTCACCGAGCACACGTCGCTACCCTGGCTGCTGCCGCTGCTGTACATCATGTTGGCGTTGACCGTGGTGCTCTGGGCCGGGTTGCGCTATTCCAACACCACGCGACGCGGTCGTGCACTGTTCGTGTTCAGCATCGGGATCGGCCTGCTGGTGTTGACCAGCGGGTTCTTTCTGCTCCGTGCCGTCGGCTCGACCCAGTTCGTCAGCGTCGGGTCGGCGATCACGCTGCTGGCATGTGCGATGTTGATCGTGGCGACGGGTTCGTTATTGCCTAGCGTTGAGGACTGGTTCGGCGCCCGGCGGGAAATGCGAATCATCGATCCGCTGCTGCGCGAGCTTTGTCATCGCCAGCCGGACGTGGGTGTGGGCATCAGGCCGAGCGGGCCACTGGGTTTCCAGGTGGCCGAGCAGATGTCGCTGATCTCGGACGGGCTTTTCCTGGAGGCGACCGAGGCGCATGCCGCGGCCCGCGCCGGCCGGCTTTCGGTGGCCGACTTCAAGACACCGGCCGTCGACGCGCATGAGCAGGCCCGTGCGATTGCGGCATGGATCTATGACAGCCGCCAAGACGGCGACAAGACGGCGGATTTTCCCGGGCTGGCCTGGCTGCGCCAGCCGGAGGCCTACTCAGACCGGGAATGGATCTTGGAGATCTCGCGGCAGTACTACAACCTGACCGCGGACAGCTAGGCTAGGCGTCGAGCTGCTCCCTGCGGCGCAGCTCCTCCGCACGCGTTACGAGGTCTTCCTTGGCTTCCGGCGATAGTCCGACGGTGCGTGCCGCAATGCGCCGCAGGCCTTCGTCGCGCATCTCAGCAAGCAGGGTGAGTTCCTGATCAAGCTTCCCGAAGTACTCGTCGTCGGTGAAGTACGCCGGCTTGATCCGGAAGAAGTTGGCCAGGGCGGCCATCGTCGCAGCCGACGGGTTGGTGCGGTTGCCGGAGCGCAGCTGTGACAGGTACGGAGCCGACATCGTGATGCCCTCGGCCTTCAGGGCCGCGATCACTTCCGCCGACGTGTGCTGCCCCCGGCCTGGTGGGTACACCGTTTCGAACAGCCGGTTCAGTCGGGCGGCGAATGTCTTGCTCATCGGTTGACCTCCGAAGCTGGAAGAGGGACAGGGACCGCGCTTTGTGTTTATTTGCTGACCATCCTAGCGACACTTTTGCCCGCAGCCAAGTGCAAACCGAAACAAATTTGCGCGAGTGTCGATAAAGGTGGGCTGAGGGTCTCGGGGACCCCAACCGCCGGACAATTACGGGTAAATCGCGCACCCCTCTGACAAGGAAACTTCTGTTCTCTGGCTAAAAACCCCCTGGTACATGCGCTGTAGGCGGCACCACCGGCAAGGTAGTTGTAATTGCAAGCAACTGGCAAGCTCGTACCGGGTACTGCCGGGTCATTTGCTACGGTTGCGGCCGCGCAGGGGGCCGGCGATCGCGGCGACGGCCGACACCACCGCCACCGTTGACGTGGCGACCACCGCCACCCACCGCCAACCCAACGCCTCGTCGAACAGCAGCCACAAACCGAACACGAGAAACAGCACGCCGGCCACTCCATGCAGCAGGCGCTTGGGAAATCGCCGATGCAGCAGGGCACCCACCGGGATCGCCAACCCGTCGGCCAGCACCATGGCGAGGGCGGCTCCGATCCAGACACCGACCCAGTTGCGGCTGCTGGCCAGCGCCATCGTGGCGAGCATGGTCTTATCGCCCAATTCGGCCAACACGTAGGAAGAAATGATCGCCATCAGGGCGAACCGGTACTCGGGTGCCGTAGGCGCCGAACCCTCATCGCCCTCATCGCGACGCTCCCGCCACGTCCAAATGGCGAACCCGAAGAACGCGATCGCCGCCGCGAGTGCGATCGGACGTTCAGACACCGTCAGCCCGAGGAAGTGTCCGACGGTCACGGCGAGGCCGTGGACGAGAACCGCGGCGATCGCCACGCCGGACAGGACCACCCACCAGCGGTGCCGCAGCGCGTATGTCATCGTCATCAGCTGCGACTTGTCACCGAGCTCGGCGACGAACACGACGCCGAGGCTGACGAGTGCGGCGGTGAACATGTCCGGCCTTTCGACGCGTCGCCCCGCGCCGACGATAGTGATTGCCGAGGGTGAATTCCAGACGGGCACCGAAGTTCGGACGCCCGTATCAGTTGCTTCGAATATCCTTATGCCGCAAGCAGCATCGCCAGAATTGCGGTATCGGGGTGGCTGATCGGGTCCACTCCGACTCGGCTGACCATCGAGGTGACGGTGCCGTCGGCCTCGGCTTCCACCCAGGCCGCCCGGTGTTCCAGCCCGAGGTGCGGCAACCCTGGCAGCAGCACACATCCGGATGCCGCGCCGGTGCATTCCGGGAGCGATGGAACGGTTTCCGACGGTGGGTGCAGCATGATCAGCGCCGGCGGCGTGTGGTCGGCGAAATACCCTGGCGCGAGCGCCGTGTCACCGACAATCGGGCCTTCGGCGATCACCAGGCCAACGGTGCCCGGTGCCGGCTCGTCGGGTAGGTCCTCACGGGCACCGAAAATCGTTGTGGTGGCAAGCAATCCGGGCAGTGACGCCACCCGCACCGCCACGATGAGCAGCTGTGCCCACTCTTTGGTGGAATCGGGCCAACGGCCAGAGACCACAAACCCCTTGAGCGAGCCGTGTGAATGGAAGGGGGCCACCTCGATGGCCCGGCCGGATCCTGTGCTCATATCCGTCGCCTCCGCCCCTGAAGACATCTCGAACCAGCTGACACGCCGCTGGGTCGATCAGGTCAGGATGACCAACACTCTGCCGGCTCGCAACACGACACGGGTGCCAACGGGACGTCAATTAGGCCGGCCGGGCGCGCCAGTATCGGAAAAGCACCCGGCCCAACACGACCGCCTCACCGTATCTGCGAGAGTCGTCGGTGACGAGCGAGTTGTCACCCTCGATCCACCAGCCGTCTCTGTATGGTCGGATCGCCCGCTTGACGACGAGCAGGTCCGGCCTGGCGCGGAAGCGTGCGATCACCACGTCACCCGGCCGCACTCGGCGCGCCGGATACGCCACCAGCATGTCGCCGTCGACGAGTGTCGGCATCATCGATGATCCGGACACTCCGACCGCGTATGCCTGCGCCGCCACCCAGCCGAGGGCGGCGCTAGCGGCAGCCGTCGCTGCAGCGATCGCCATCCGGCCCGCGATGGTCACAGCCGAAACTTAACCTCGCCACGACGGTCCGGCCAGAGGCCTGTACGTCGGCTGGCTGTTTCCGGGTAAGGTCGCACGAAGGAGGATCAAACACGCGGAATGACATTGACGGAGGTTCAAATGAGACTGCCGAGCTTTCTCGCTCCCCGGCTTATCGTTCGTGCCCACTGCGACCTGCCTTGTGGCGTATACGATCCGGCCCAGGCGCGCATCGAGGCCGAGTCGATCAAGGCCATCGCGGAGAAGTACCAGGCGAACGAGGACCCCGAATTCCGCACCCGTGCGCTGATCATCAAGGAGCAGCGTTCCGAACTCGTCAAGCACCACCTGTGGGTGTTGTGGACGGACTACTTCAAGCCGCCGCACTTCGAGAAGTACCCGCAACTACACCAGCTGGTCAACGAAGCGACGAAGCTCGCCGGCGCCTCTGGCACCAAGGGCTCCGCCGACCCGCAGGTTGCGCAGCAGCTCCTCGACAAGATCGACGAGATTGCCAAGATCTTCTGGGAGACCAAGCAGTCCTGATCAAGCGGTCCGTCGCGACCGGCGGGTGTCAGAGCAGCACGATGACGGCGAGGACGCCCAGCAGAACCAGCGCGATCAACGCGGCCCGCAATGCGGATGTCATCTGTGAGCGGGCGTAGACCTGCGCGGAGGAGTTCCAATCCGACGTTGGTAGCGCCGGGTTGGTTCGAAACGGATGAGTCGCCATCAGAACCCCCTACCTGCCCAGTGAGACGTGTCACAGGATTCCCATTGTGGCGGTGATCATAACCGGTCGACGCCGACTGGGAAAATCTGGGAAAAACATTGCAGCTAGCTGGGTTGACGGCGGGAGAAGCTTAGCTTTGCATAATATTTCGCTGTCACAAACACGCGGCTGTTAGTCGGCCCGCCCCGCGCTGACAGATTATCCCCAGACAGAAATCGTCGCGGGAAAAGACCTCGCGCTCAACGCAGGGGGCACGTCGACCCGCCTGTGGATGAACCTGTGGAAATTGTGGATAACCCGCGAGTAACGCGCGATAGCTGCGCCGTGCCGATCCTGGTTAGGCTGGTCAGGTGATCCAGGTGTGTTCCCGCTGCGGGACGCGGTGGAACGTGCGTGACCGTCAGCGGCAATGGTGCCCACGCTGCCACGGCGCGCTCCTGCCGCCGCAGACAGCTCCGCAATGGCAGCCACCTGCACGTGGCCGTTCCGGGGCACTACGACCGCCCGGGTACCGCTGGATCGCGGTGCGACCCGGCGCCGCGCCGCCGCGGCGCCGGCGGCGCCAGCCGCTCGGTCCCACCCCGCGCTACGCGTTCATACCGCGGTGGGGCCTGGTCGACCCGGCAACCCAAGCCCCCCTTGGCGCTGAGGCGGCTGCCCGGCGCGGCCCCTCGCTGAGGGCCGTGTGGGCGACCCTGGTCACCACAATCGCGGTGCTGGGTATTGCGGCGCTGTTGCATATCGCGCGCTACGTGTTGCTCATCGTCAACCGGGACGTCCTGCTGAACCCGATCGTCGCCGGGCTGGCGACCTGGGTGGCCGTGGCGACGAGCGTAGCCGCGATGCTCGCGATCGTGGGCACCGCGTTCGTGTTGACGGAGTGGCTGATCGCCCGACGAGCCGCAGCCTTCGCGCAGCTTTCCTCGCCCGACCCGCGGCGGGTGCGGGCGCTGCGCGCGGGATGCCTTGTGCCGTTGGTGAATTGGGTGTGGGCTCCGACGTATGTCGTGGAACTGGCCACCGTCGAGGGGCGCTATCGGGGGGCGCGGCCCGTGATCTGGGTGTGGGCGCTGCTGTTCGTGCTCAGCACGCTGGTGTCGACGTTCGCCACCGCGACCAGCTTTCCCGACAGCACTCAGGGCATCGCCAACAACACGGTGAGCTTCATCGTCGCGTACCTGATGGCGATGGCGGCCACGGTCGCCGCGGCCCGGCTTGTGTTCGCGTTCGAGCGCACCCCGGTCGAGCGCCCCTCACATCGCTGGGTGGTGGTCGCCGAGGAGAAACAATCCCGCCAGAAACCGTCGGGGGCAGTTGAGCCGGAGGGCCAGGAACCGGCAGCATAGCTTCTATGACGTCCGGCGGCGAGGCACGCGCCGCGCATCCCTTCGTGGTCGCCCACCGGGGAGCGTCCGCAGACCGTCCCGAACACACGCTCGCGGCTTACGAGTTGGCGCTCGCGCAGGGCGCCGAGGGCGTGGAATGCGACGTGCGACTGACCCGTGACGGGCACCTCGTGTGTGTGCACGACCGCAGCGTGGACCGCACATCCAACGGCGCGGGACTGGTCAGCGAGATGACGCTGGAGCAGCTGCGAGCCTTCGACTACGGGGCATGGCACGAGAGCTGGCGACCCGACGGCACGCACGGCGACACCGGGTTGCTGACCCTGGACACGCTCGTTCGGCTGGTGCTCGACTGGCGGCGGCCCGTCAAAATCTTCGTCGAGACCAAACACCCGGTGCGGTACGGATCGCTGGTCGAGAGCAAGGTGCTGGCGCTACTGCACCGCTTCGGGATCGCCTCGCCCGCGTCGGCCGACCGGTCACGCGCGGTGGTGATGTCGTTCTCGGCGGCCGCGGTGTGGCGGATCCGGCGTACCGCGCCGATGCTGCCGACCGTGCTGCTCGGTGACACGTCGCGCTACCTGGGTGGCAGCGCCGCAACCACAGTCGGTGCCACCGCGGTCGGCCCGTCGATTCACACGCTGCGCGAACACCCCGAGCTCGTCGACCGGGCGGCGGCCCAGGGCAGGGCCACATACTGCTGGACCGTCGACGAGGCCGCAGACATCGAGTTCTGCCGAGACCTCGGCGTTGCGTGGATCGCGACCAACCATCCCGGGCGGACCAAGGGATGGTTACAGAACGGGCTGTCCGAGGTGCCGTCCAGCTGAGCCGCCGGGTTACGGCCTCAGCGCAGCCACCCGAGGTGACCGGCAAGCAAGGCGTAGCCGACGAACGCCACCGTGTCGATCAGCCCGTGCGCGACGATCAGCGGCCACAGCCGGCCCGACCGCCGCCACACGACGCAGAACACCACACCCATTGCGAAGTTGCCGAGGCCGGCGCTGAAACCCTGATACAGGTGATACGCACCGCGCAGCACGCTCGAGTACACCAGCGCACGTGTGCCACCAGCGCCGAGCTGGCGAAGGCGCGTCAACAGGTAGCCGACCACGATCACTTCCTCCGCCCAGGCGTTGGCGAAGGCGGCCAGGATCAGCACCGGTATCCGCCACCACGTATCGGTCAGAGTGGTCGGCACCACCGACGCACTGAGCCCGACGACTCGCGCCAGCACGTACAGGGCCAGCCCGGGGACGCCGATCAGCGCGGCGAGCGCGATGCCGCCGAGCATGTCGGGCTTCCAGCGTGGCCTGCCCAGGCCGATGTCCCGAAGCCCGATACCGGTGCGCGACAGCAGGTACAGCCCCAGTGCACCCCATGCGAGCAGTTGCGCGATCGACGCCAGGTTCAGCCCCAGGTCGACCAGGTCGAAGTATGACCGCCGCGGGATCAGCGGAATCGTCTGTTTACTCAGCGTGCGCAACACCGAGTCGACGAGCTGCAGCACCGCGGTGACGCCGGCCAGCCCGAACGTCACGGCCAGGACGATGATGACCTCGAGCCGCAGGGTGCGCCGCGAAGCCTCCGCCGCCGGGTCGGTCATGGCCACACGTTAAGGCGTGGGTTGACTCCAGACCCTGCGGGCGCGCAGTCCGTTGAGGAACGGGCAGCCGAGCAGCACCCGGATCGCACGGCCCAATTACTATCCGCGAAGGGCGCAACCGTGCCGTGCCCGCCGACCGATAGGGTTTGACGGTGACCCGCATCGCGTATCTGGGCCCGGAAGGGACGTTCACCGAGGCGGCGTTACGGCAGATGGCGGACCGCGGCATGATTCCGCGACCGGGCATCGTCGAGCCGGTGACGGCAGACGGTGCGGCCGCCGCGCTTGCGCAGGTGCGCGACGGCACAGCCGATTACGCATGCGTGCCGATCGAGAATTCGATCGAGGGATCGGTCTTGCCGACGATGGACAGCCTTGCCGGCGGTTCACCGCTTCAGCTGTTCGCCGAGCTGACGCTGGACGTGGCGTTCAGCATCGTCGTGCGGCCGGGTGTAGCGGCCGCCGAGGTGCAGACCATCGCCGCCTTCCCGGTCGCCGCTGCGCAGGTCCGACGCTGGCTTGCCGGGCACCTTCCCGCGGCGGCGGTCGTCCCCGCGAACTCGAACGCGGCCGCCGCGGTCGATGTCGCCGCCGGCAGGGTCGACGCGGGGGTCAGCACCTCTTTGGCCGCGCAGCATTACGGCCTGGCCGAGTTGGCTGCCGGAGTGGTCGACGAACAAAACGCACGTACCCGTTTCGTCCTGGCCGGGCCGCCGGCTCGGCCGCCGGCGCGCACCGGCGCCGACCGCACCTCGGTGGTGCTGCGGCTCGACAACCGCCCGGGCGCGCTGGTCGCGGCGCTGACCGAATTCGGCATCCGCGACATTGACCTCACGAGGATCGAATCACGACCCACCCGAACGGAACTCGGAACTTACGTGTTCTTCCTCGATTGCGTCGGACACATCGACGACATCGCGGTGGCCGAGGCACTCAAAGCCCTGCACCGTCGTTGTGCAGATGTGCGATTTCTGGGTTCGTGGCCGACCGGCTCCGTGTCGGGCGCAGTTCCGCCGGAAATGGACGAGGCCGGCCGTTGGCTGCAAGCCCTGCGCGACGGCGAGGCCGATTCGTGAGCGGCCGGCTGGTGCTGCTGCGCCACGGTCAGTCACACAGCAATGTCGAGCGGTGCCTCGACACGCGCCCACCCGGCACGTCGTTGACCCCGGCGGGCGTCGCGCAGGCGAGGGATTTCGCGCGCGGGTTCGAACGGCCCGCGGGCATGCTCGTGCACTCGGTCGCGGTGCGCGCCGAGGAAAGCGCGGCGGTGATCGGCGAGGTGTGGGGACTGCCACCCCGCGAGGTTGAGGGCATCCATGAGGTTCAGGTGGGCGATCTGGAGATGCGCAGCGACGACGAGGCCGTCGACGCGTTCAACGGGGTCTATGAGCGCTGGCACCTCGGCGACCTGGACGTCGGCATGCCCGGAGGTGAGACCGGCGCCCAGGTGCTGGCCCGGTACCTGCCGGTGCTGGCCGACCTGCGGATGCGGTTCCTGGACAACGATGACTGGACCAGCGACATCGTGGTGGTCAGCCACGGCGCCGCGATCAGGCTGGCCGCCGCAACGCTCGCCGGGGTCGACGGGTCATTCGTGGTCGAGCACCACCTCGGCAACGCCGAGTCGGTGATTCTGGCGCCGATCACCGACGGGCGGTGGAGTTGCGTGCAGTGGGGCCAGCACAGCCCACCGTTCATGCCGGATCCGCGCGGGATGCCCCGGCCGGAGGAACTGGAATCCGCTGACCCCCTGGGCTGAGCAGCCCGCAGGTGCAGCCGACCGCATCGCAGTCGATCCGCAGGACGTGAGCGATGAACCCGGCCCCGTCGCAGCCGTCCTCCGTGCACTCCGCGCGGCCCTGCGCATGGATGACCACCGTGCCGTGGCAGTGCTCCCACCCGTCGCGGCAGTAGCGGCACTGCAGACTCATGGCCGTTTCATATCACCTTGTGGGGACGGCGAACGGATGCCGCGCCTTTCATCCCCGGCTTTTTGGTCTTCGCGCAAGCGCTCATCCCCAGCCCAATTCGTGCAGGCGGCTGTCATCGATGCCGAAGTGGTGGGCGATTTCGTGGATCACTGTGATAGCGACCTCGTCGACCACGTCTGCTTCCGTGTCGCAGACATCCAGCAGTGCGTCGCGGTAGATCGTGATCGTGTCGGGCAGCGAACCGGCGTACCACGAATCCCGCTCGGTGAGCGCGACGCCCTCGTACAGGCCCAGCAGGTCCGGTTCGCCGGGGTTGCGGGCCTCGACGAGCACGACGACATTGTCCATCGCGGCAGCAAGGTCGGGCGGGATGAGGTCGAGCGCGTCGGAAACCAGCTGGTCGAACCGTTGCGGGCGCATCCGCACGGCCATACCGCTATGCCCCGGGCGGTGGTGGCGGTGCGGGTTCTTCAGGCGGGGGCGGCGGTGGCGGCGGTGGCCATCCCGGGGCCGGTTCGGCCGGCGCTCCCGGAGGGGCGGCCGGTCCCGGGAGCTGACCGGCGGGCTGGTCGCCGGCGGGAGCTGGGGCGGCCGGGATATCCACGGCCTGCGGACCAGGCGCGTAGGGCAAGTGCTGGTTGCCGATCGTCGGCACACTGTTGGCCGGTGACAGGGTCTGCTGGGGCAGCAGCTGCGACTGCGTCTGGGAACCCGAGGTGTCGAGCGTCGTCGGCGGAAGCACGGGGATCGGCGGCAGGTTCAACCGCCCGGGCGGAATATTGGGCGGCGGGACCGGCTGCTGCCCGTTGATCAGGAGCGGCCCTTTCGCGCTGCCGACCAGGGTTGACCACCCGCCGTTGCCGAGGGTCGCCCCGATGCTGCACGACACCTGATGGCTGCCCGCCGACCAACTCGGCAGCGAGACCGTGTCATAGATCAGCGTCAGCGTCGTGGTGCGCAACTCCACCGGTGCCAGGTACGCGTCGGTCATGCGGGTGCAGGAGTCCTTGATGAAGGCGTCCTGGTCGGCCTCCGCGGGCATGGCGCCGGGGAACTTCTCGGCAACGTTGACTGTGCCGGTCACCTCCATCGCGTGCGGACCGCCGCAGTCGATCGGGATGTCGGTGGGCTGGTTGGTGGTCGTGTCAATGCCGAGGCAGGTTCCCGCCGGCCAAACCTTGGACTGGTCCAGGTCGGCAACCCGGCCCTTGAACACCCGTTGCTGCTCGTTGGCTGCGCCCGGCAATTGCAGGCCGCACAGCATCCGGCGGTCGCCGGACTGCGTCCACGCCTTCTCGCCTGACCACAGCATGCCGATCGTGAACCTGCTGTTCGGGTCGTACTTGACGCCGAGATAGCGCGCGGCGGCGGCCTGGCACTGCTCCTGACTGATCTGCTGAATCCGGGCGGCCGTCGGGGCGGCGGCTCGCGGGCCGTATTCGCTGCCCGGGAACGTCCCCATGTCCACCGAGGCGGCGACCTCGAAGCGGTGATCGTTTCGGCAGTCGACGATGGAGGCGTGATCCGGCGCCTTGTTAGGCCAGTTCAGACAGTCGCCGGCGGTCGCCCTGTCGAACGCCTGGGGGGCGCGGTTTCCGGTGCTCGGCACCGCGTTCGAGTACCCGACAAAACGGCCGGGGTCGTCGGCGCCTGCCGGGAGCGCGGTGGTGACACCGGCGATGAGCAAGCCGCCCAGCGCCGTCAGCAGCAGGGCGCGGCGGGTCGGCGTGGCCTGCAGACTGTGCCACCCCAACTTGCGCCGTTGCTGCTGCTCAGGTGCCTCTGACATCGGACCCATTGTGACAGGCGCAGCGCGCGGCGCGACAGGCGACGCTGTTGTCCCGTTAGGGTTGCGGCCGTGATCGACCTCAAACAGCTACGGGAGAATCCCGATGCGGTGCGCCGCTCGCAACGCGCCCGCGGCGAAGATCCCGGTCTCGTCGACGTGCTTCTGGACGCCGATGTCAAGCGGCGGGCCGCGGTTTCGGCCGCCGACAACCTGCGTGCCGAGCAGAAGACGGTCAGCAAGCAGGTGGGGTCGGCGTCAGTGGAGGAGCGGCCGGCGATCCTCGCGCGGGCCAAGCGGCTGGCGGTCGACGTGAAGGCCGCCGAGGCCGAGCAGGCCGACGCGGAGGAGACGTTCACGACCGCCTACATGGCGATCTCCAACGTCATCATCGATGGGGTGCCTGCGGGGGGCGAGCAGGACTACACGGTGCTCGACACCGTCGGCGCGACTGGCCGAATCGACAATCCGAAAGACCATTTGGAACTGGGGGAGTCGCTCGGCCTGTTCGACATGGAGCGCGGAGCGAAGGTGTCGGGCTCGCGCTTCTACTTCCTCACCGGACGAGGCGCGTTACTGCAGCTCGGGCTGCTGCAGTCGGCGGTGCGCCTCGCCGTGGACAACGGATTCACGCTCGTGATCCCACCCGTGTTGGTGCGGCCCGAAATCATGTCCGGCACCGGCTTTTTGGGCGAGCACGCCGACGAGGTCTACCGGGTGGAGAGCGACGACCTCTACCTTGTCGGCACCTCGGAGGTACCGCTCGCCGGCTACCACGCCGGGGAGATCCTGGACCTCTCCCGCGGTCCGGTGCGGTATGCCGGGTGGTCCAGTTGTTTCCGCCGCGAAGCGGGCAGCTACGGCAAGGACACCCGCGGGATCATCCGAGTGCACCAGTTCGACAAGGTCGAGGGCTTCGTGTACTGCCGGCCCGTGGATGCGCAGGCAGAGCATCAGCGGCTGCTGGGCTGGCAGCGCGACATGCTCGCGCTGATCGACGTCCCGTACCGGGTGATCGACGTCGCCGCAGGCGATCTCGGCGCATCGGCGGCCCGCAAATTCGACTGCGAGGCCTGGGTGCCGTCGCAGCAGGCGTATCGGGAGCTGACCTCCACCAGCAATTGCACGACGTTTCAAGCGCGGCGACTATCGATCCGCTACCGCGACGAGTCCGGCAAGCCACAGATCGCCGCGACGCTCAACGGAACGTTGGCCACCACCCGGTGGCTGGTCGCGATCCTGGAGAACCATCAGCGGCCGGACGGCAGCGTGACGGTGCCCGCGGCGCTGGTGCCGTCCGTGGGCACGGACGTGCTCGAACCGGTCTGACGGCGGGTCAGCCCCGCAGCAGCTCGTCGAGGACCATCACGAACCGGTCGGGATCGCTCGGCGTGAACGCCGGGCTGGGATGCGTGCCCGGCACGTCGAGCGTGATCAGTGTCGACTTGAGCGGGCGGCCGACGTCGAGGGGCAGCCAGCGGACCAGATTGGCGCTGCTGCCCCAAATGCGGAAGCGGTTAATCATCAGCCCAAGAGGTTTGACGCTGTAGCTGCGGACTGACCGCAGCGGGATGACCTTGGACGTGCCGGACGGAAAGTGATAGCGGCGCAGCGTCAGCGCCTCGCGGTCGAGCTGCACCAGCCCGTCGTCGTAGGTAGCGGTCATGTGCGTGTGCTGCGAAGCTCGTGTCCACGGGCGGTCAGACAGCGGCCGGTCTCGAGGTCCCATTGCCACCCGTGGAGGTTACAGGTCAGCGTTTTGCCTTCCACAACACCGAATTTCGATAGGTCTGCCTTCAGGTGCGGGCACCGGCGCTGCACCTCCCAGCCGTCCAGCGCCACGGACGCGGTGTCGTCGTGCGCTTCGGCGAACCAGCCGTCGGCGTAGGCGATGCGCTCATCCGTCAAACACTTGAAAAACGTGTACAGGTACTCGTTGTACCCACCGACACGCCACGCCGAAAAGCGCGTGGACAAGAAGATGGTGTTCACCCAGTCGGGCTCATCATCGCGCAACACGGTGCGCACCAACTCGGGCGCGATCGCGAATCCATAGCGGAACTTCTCATCCGGAATCGGTTCGCGTACGGCCCGTTTCGGGAAGTCCAAGACAATCGTTTCTTGGATCTCTTGCCCGGCGCCGCGCCCGAGCCGCAATTCCACCGGATAGCCGATCCCGTCGCAGACCTGATCGCTTTGGCTCATGATCGGTTCGAACAGCGCCCGCAGCGGCTCCAGCAGAGGTTCACCCGCGGCCGGCGCCCAGCCGGCCTTCTCGGCGGCCAGCACCGGGGCCATCCGGTCCGCGTAATCGGCGATGTATGCGGCCTTGCCGGTGGTGAAGATCGCCGTCACCTCGTCATCGGCGAGCGGGTGGGTCAAAGAAATCAGCTGCGGCCCGCAGAATTTCGCCTCCGACCCGGGGATCATCAGCAGACCGCGGTCGTGGCCGTGCGCGTGCATCTGGTCGAGGAACACCATCTGGTCCGGGAAGATGTTGGCCGGGTCGCCGCTGTCATCGTTGAGTTCGCGCAACTGCGGATCCAAGAAGCACGGCGGTCCAGCCGACGGGATAACCCACGTCGCGCCGACCTGCGCGATGTACTGGCGGCAGCGGTCCATCTGGCGCTGCCGTTTCTGGGTGCCGAACGACGCCTTGGCCCGCTCGGGCATGTCGTAGACCATCGGGTACCAGATCGCGCCGGAGTACTGCAGCATGTGGACATCGACGGGGCCGAAGTCTGCCTGCAAGACCTCCAAGTCAAGGGGTCGCGCATCGTTCATGTTGAACGCGACCGTCTCACCATCGTCGACCACAAGGCCGGAGTCGCCGATCGGCCCGTCGGCGGGGGCCCGCAGGGCGATGACCATCACATCGAGCTCACCCTTCGGTCCGCCTATTCGGTGCTTGACCGAGTCGGTGGTCTCGAAGAAGTTGTGAAAGCCCAACTTCTGCAACTCGCGGCGCAGGTCTTCCACCGGGTAGTCGGGCAGCAGCACGACGGCGTCCTTGTTGACGTGGTCACGCAGGTTCTTCGGGTCGAAATGGTCGCGGTGCAGATGCGAGACGTAGAGGTAGTCGCAGTCACCGAGCGCAGACCAGTCAAGCGCGCTGTTGTCCGGAAACGGGAACCACGACCCGAAGTAGGCGGGGTTCAGCCATGGGTCGCACAGGATGCTTCCGGCGCGGGTGTCGATGCGAAAACCCGCATGCCCGATGCTGGTGACCTGCACAAATGCCCTCTCTCGTCGATCGACCTGGCGGGTCCTCAGCTTAACGGGCGCAGAGGTGCCGGGTCGCTCGGGCGAGATAGGGCACTAGTCTGGCGGACGTGGAACCGGTGTACGCCACAATTATCCAGGCCGCCCGCCTGATATGGCGGGTCCAGGGGCTGACGTTCAAGGTCACCGGCGTGGACCGGTTGCCGGCCACCGGCGGCGCGGTTATCGCGATCAACCACACCAGCTACTTCGACTTCACCTTCGCCGGGTTACCGGCGTACCGGCAGCACCTCGGACGCAAGGTGCGGTTCATGGCCAAAAGGGAAGTGTTCGACAGCAAGCTCACCGGCCCGATCATGCGCAGCCTGCGCCACATCTCGGTGGACCGGGACGCCGGTGCCGAGTCGTTCGACAGAGCATGCGACGCGCTGCGAGCCGGTGAGCTTGTCGGCGTCTACCCCGAGGCCACAATCAGTCGCAGTTTCGAGATCAAGGAGTTCAAGTCCGGCGCTGCGCGAATGGCGCTGGAAGCGGGCGTGCCAATCGTTCCCCTCATCGTCTGGGGGGCACAGCGCATCTGGACCAAAGGGCACCCGCGCAAGATGTGGCGGCCGAAGGTCCCGATCAGCGTGGCCGTCGGGGAACCGATCGCGCCGACGCTGCCGGCGCCGGAACTCACCAGGCTGCTGCACTCGCGCATGCAGCACCTGCTGGACCAGGTTCAAGACGACTATGGCCCGCACCCACCCGGCGAGTTCTGGGTGCCGCACAAGTTCGGCGGCGGGGCCCCGTCGCTGGCCGAGGCGGCGCGGATGGACGCAGAGGAAGCCGCGGAACGAGCCGCCCGCCGCGCCGAACGACAGTCCGGGCGGGCCGGACAAATGGAGTAACCGGATGGCGGAGCCCGTCTTTCGACTATTGGAGATCTCCGTTACGAGCGCGGTCGCGATGGTCGGCCCGAGAATCAGCTACTACGGTTTGGCGAACATTCCGAGCACCGGCGGCGGAGTGATCGCGATCAACCACACCAGCTACGTCGACTGGATGCCTGCCGCGATCGCCGTCTACCGCAGAAAACGCCGGTTGCGGTTCATGATCAAGGCCGAGATGAACGATGTGAAAATCGTTGGCTTCCTGATGCGCCACTCCCACATGATTTCCGTCGACCGGCGAGCCGGCGCCGGCGCCTATGCCCTCGCTGTGGAGCGGTTGCGGGAGGGCGAACTGGTGGGCGTCTATCCGGAGGCCACGATCAGCCGCAGCTTCGAACTCAAGGAATTCAAGACCGGCGCAGCGCGAATGGCACGCGAGGCCGACGTCCCGATGATCCCGATGATCGTCTGGGGAGCGCATCGGGTGTGGACGAAGGACCATCCGCGCAAGCTGTTCCGCAACCGGGTGCCGATCACGTTGATCGTCGGCGAGCCGCTGCGTCCCGCCGGCAGCGTCGAGCACACGGATGCCGCGCTGCGGGAGGCGATGACGGAGCTATTGCAGCGCGCTCAGCTCGGCTATCCGCAACCCGACGGCGCGTACTGGGTGCCGCGGCGCCTGGGCGGGAGCGCGCCGACGCTGGCGGATGCGAAGCTGCGCGACGAAGAGGAGCTGGCCGAGCGGGCGCGCAAACAAGCGGCACGCGAGCAAGCGGCACGCGAGCAAGCGGCACGCGAGCCCCGGTGAGCCGATGAACCCACCCTCGCTGATCGCCAGCGACGTGGACGGGACGCTGCTCGACGCGGACGAGACCGTCACCTCCCGCACGCGGGACGCTGTCCGCGCAGCCACAGCCGGCGGCGCGACGTTCGTGCTGGCCACCGGTCGCCCGCCGCGCTGGATCGCCCCGGTGGTCGACGCGCTGGGCTTCGCCCCGATGGCGGTGTGCGCCAACGGCGCCGTGCTGTACGACCCGGACCGAGACCGGATTATCTCGGCCCGTGCCCTGTCTGCCGACGTCCTCGCCGTGCTGGCGGAGATCGCCACGCGCGCGATTCCCGGTGCCGGGTTGGCCGTCGAGCGGCTGGGCAGCGGCGCGCACGACGCCGCGACTCCGCAGTTCGTCAGCTCGCCCGGCTACGAGCACGCCTGGCTGAACCCCGACAACACCGAGGTGTCGCTTTCCGACCTGCTCAGCGCGCCGGCGGTCAAGCTGCTCATCCGCAAGGCCGGCGCGCGCAGCGCCGACATGGCCGCCGCCCTGGCCCCGCATGTCGGCATCGAAGGCGACATCACGTACTCGACCGACAACGGGCTGATCGAAATCGTGCCGGTCGGCGTCAGCAAGGCCTCCGGCGTCGAGGAGCTGGCGCGCCCGCTGGGAATCGCCGCCGACGACGTCCTGGCGTTCGGTGACATGCCGAACGACATCCCGCTGCTGTCGTGGGCGGGCCACGGAGTCGCGATGGGCAATGCCCATCCCGAAGTCCTGGCCGTGGCCGATGAGATCACGGCGCCGAACACCGACGACGGGGTGGCACGGGTGCTGGAACGGTGGTGGTCCCCTGCTTGCGCGGGGTCCCACTAGCCGACGATCGAGCTGAACCGCTCGATCTCCGGGGGCGGGCCGTTCGGGGGCGGCGGCGGAAGTTCGTATGCGACTCCGTCTTTCACCTGGATCACCTGCGATGTGGCGCGGTCGAAGTTCAGCGTGCCGTGCTGAAAGTTCTGCACTATCCACTCCGGTTCGGATACCTCGCCGCTTGTCGGGAGCCCCAGCGGGCCGTGCTCGTAGCCGAGCCCGGCCCAGGCGCCGTAGATGGCGCCGCCGACGGGGTTGGCGCCCGTCTGCGGCGACCAGTACACCGCGCCGTGCGTGAACCGGACGTAGCGGGCGGGCCCGCCGGCCTCCGACTCCGGCGATGTCGGTGCGCCCAGCCAGCTGGTCATGCCGCCCATCGCTTGCCAGCGGGCATAGATCGCGCCGCCCCGCAGCGCGTCGGCGATATCCTGCGCCGAGGGTGGCTGGTTGAACCGGGCGGCCATGTCGCGCAGCTGATCCATCTCCGCGTACGCGGCGTTGCCCGGGCATTCCGTGTTCCCGACGTCGCGGTGGGTGAAGATCGTCGGCAGCGTCGCCGGCGCGCCGAGCGGGTAGCGCGTGAACTCGCTGCCCTCAGAGGTGAGCGTGACGGTGCCCTTCGGGTCGACGCCGTCCATCGCCAACCGCCAGCCGAGCAGCCGGGCCACCGTGTGGAGCTGGATCGGCGTCGGCGGGACGACGGAGAAGTCGCCGATCATCGCGACGCCCCAGGTGCCGGCGTTGAAACCGCCGGTGTGGGAGCCCTCCACCGCCTTCGTGATGCCGCCGGCCCGACCCTCGAACACCTGCCCGTATTTGTCCACCAACGCGTTGTAGGCGATGTCGCACCAGCCCAAGGTGCGGGCGTGGTAGGCGTAGATCGCGCGCACGATCTCCGCGGAGTCCTGCGGTGAGTAGTCGTTGCTGCCGGCGGTGTGGTGGATCACGGCGGCGCGAATCCCACTGTCGTACTTCGGGGGGCCGCACCGCATCGACTCGTCGGCGCCCCACTGCTGGCGGCTGATGATGGCCGGCGGCTGGCCGGGTGGGGTAATCGCGGTGGGCAGCGTGAACTGGTCGGCGGGTGCCTGGGGCGGGCTGATCAGCACCGCGTTGACGTTCTGCCCGAACGGCTCCTCGACATTGGCCGGGAGGTAGCCGAGGTCGGGTTTGGGCGCTTGAGGGGCGATCGATGAGGTACCGGTTGGTTCGGGCTGGTCGATCGCGATCTGCACCGTGGTCGTGCGCCCCACGAACACGGGTTCGGTGCCACCGGCGGGGGCGCTTCCGTCGGGGCCCTCAAACCCGAGGTTGTAGGTCGGATACCACGGCCCCCAGCTGCCGTCGGGCCGTTTCGCGCGCACACGTGCGGTGCCCATGAGGTCAAGGCCGGTCAGCGCCACCAGCGAGAACGGCGTCGCCTGGCTGACCTCCCGGATCGTCTCCCCGGGGCCGAGACCGCCAAGAGGTTGTTCGGACAGTACGGTGGCTGACCGGCCGGGCTCCGGCCCGTCACTGGGCAGGGTGCCGATCAACGTGGGCAGTAGCACCACGCTCGCGGCGACCGCGGTGTACAGCAACGACGGCGCAGGCCGACGACTCCCCACGCGCTGATGTTACGTATGGGGCTATCGTTACCAGTGTTTCGACACACCGCTTACTGGCTGCGGCGGATTAAGGGATCGGTGGTGCCGCCGCTGGGGCTGCCGTCCCCGCGGACTTGATCGCCTGCATGATCGACGGCACCACGACGCCCTTCAAAAGGTCGATCGCCTGGCTGGCGCCCAGTTGCGATGCCGCGTTGGACAGGTCGGACATCAGGCCGCCGCTGGGAGCCGACGGCATACCGACCGACGGGTCGCCGAGGATCGGGTAGGTGCCGGCGAGCGGGTCCGTGCCCGGCATACCGGGCGCACCCAGCCCCGGGGCCGCGGTCAGTGGGTTCGCCAGGGCCGGGTTGAGCCCGGTCGGCGGTGTCGTGAGACCGGGGGTTATCGGCGTCGTCGGCGTCGTCGGCGTCGTCGGCGTGCCCTGCGGCAGGCCGGGTGCCGGGTTGGTGAGCGCCGGGTTGGTGAGCGCCGGGTTGGTGAGCGCCGGGTTGGTGAGCGCCGGGTTGGTGAGCGCGCCCGGCGCGGCCGGGGCCGTGAGTCCGGGCGTGGGCGCCGTGAGTCCGGGCGTGGGCGCCGTGAGTCCGGGCGTGGGCGCGCCCTGCGGGAACGGCGGATTCGACCCAATGCTGGACGAGCCGAGGATGCCGGATGGCACGTTGGGCACGACGATGCCGAACTGCGACAGGCTCGACTGCAGCGCGTTCATCACGTCGCCGGGCAGGTCGGTGACCATCGCCGCTTGCACGAAGTCGTGCTGCTGGGGCGCGGGCGTCATAGGTGCGGCCATTTCGGACACGGCGGCCACTGCGAATGGACTTGCGACGGCCAGGGCGGCGACTGCGCTCATGGCTGTCGAGAGCTTGCGTCGACGTCGGTTCGGCACGGGAAGTCTCCTCCATCTGAACAACGAATTCGGGGTCTGCGATCCCGATGTGGTCGATGGTACTGGCGTGAATAGTGTGACTAGAGTGACGAGATGAAATCGTAAGGCAATTGCGACCTCCGATCCCCTCAGGCCGGGTTGGGGCCGCCGCGGTCCGATACCCTGGCTGCCGATGACAGCTCGTTTTGACCTCTTCGTGGTCGGTTCCGGATTTTTCGGCCTCACGATCGCCGAACGCGTGGCCACCCAGCTCGGCAAACGGGTCCTCGTGGTCGAGCGGCGGGCACACATCGGCGGCAACGCGTACTCGGAGCGCGAGCCGCAGACCGGCATCGAGGTGCACAAGTACGGCGCGCACCTGTTCCACACCTCCAACAAGAAAGTGTGGGACTACGTCAATCAGTTCACCGACTTCACCGACTACAAGCACCGGGTATTCGCGATGCACAACGGACAGGCGTACCAGTTCCCGATGGGGCTCGGGCTGGTGGCGCAGTTCTTCGGCCGCTACTTCTCCCCTGACGAGGCGCGCGAGCTGATCGCCGAGCAGGCCGCCGAGATCGACACCGCCGACGCGCAGAACCTGGAGGAGAAGGCGATCTCGCTGATCGGCCGGCCCCTGTATGAAGCGTTCGTCAAGGGTTACACCGCCAAGCAGTGGCAGACCGACCCTAAGGAGTTGCCCGCCGGCAACATCACCCGCCTGCCGGTTCGCTATACCTTCAACAACCGCTACTTCAACGACACGTATGAGGGCCTACCCGCCAACGGGTACACCCCGTGGCTGTCGAAGATGGCCGCCGACGAGCGCATCGAGGTGCGTCTGCGCACCGACTGGTTCGATGTGCGTGACCAGCTGCGCGCCGACAGCCCGGAGGCTCCGGTGGTGTACACCGGTCCGCTGGACCGCTACTTCGAGTATGCGGAGGGCCGGCTGGGCTGGCGGACACTGGATTTCGAGGTCGAGGTCATGCCGACGGGCGACTTCCAGGGCACCCCGGTGATGAACTACAACGACCTCGACGTGCCGTACACGCGGATTCATGAGTTCCGCCACTTCCACCCGGAGCGGGACTACCCGACCGACAAGACTGTGATCATGCGCGAGTACTCGCGGTTCGCCGAGGACGACGACGAGCCGTACTATCCGATCAACGCCGAGGCCGACCGGGCGTTGCTGAGCGCCTACCGCGGCCGGGCCAAGGCCGAAACCGCGTCGGCGAAGGTGCTGTTCGGCGGCCGGCTGGGGACCTACCAGTACCTCGACATGCACATGGCCATCGCCAGCGCGCTGAACATGTATGAAAACGTACTGGCGCCCCACCTGCGCGACGGCGCCGCACTGACCGAAAGCGACCCGGAATGAGCACCCGGCCCGTCAGCCCGGCCGTCAGCCCGCTGGCCCGCGTGATCCTGCCGCGGCCCGGCGAACCGCTGGATGTGCGCAAGCTCTACATCGAGGAGTCGACCACCAATGCCCGTCGGGCGCATGCCACCAGCCGCACCACCCTGCAGATAGGCGCCGAGTCCGAGGTGTCCTTCGCGACCTACTTCAACGCGTTCCCGGCAAGTTACTGGCGGCGCTGGTCGACGCTCGGGTCGGTCGTGCTTCGCGTCGAGCTGACCGGCACGGGCCGGGTTGACATCTACCGCAGCAAGGCCACCGGTGCCCGCATCTTCATCGAAGGCCGCGACTTTGACGCCAATGAGCTTGCGGTCCTGGAGTTCGAGATCGGACTCGGGCCGTTCGAGGACGGGGGCTGGATCTGGTTCGACGTCACCACCGACAGCGCCGTCACGCTGCACAACGCCGGCTGGTACGCACCGGTGCCCGCGCCCGGGGTCGCGAACATCGCGGTCGGCATCACCACGTTCAACCGGCCCGCCGACTGCGTCCAATCGTTGAAGGCGTTGACATCGGATCCGTTGGTGGACGACGTGATCGGCGCAGTGATCGTCCCCGATCAGGGCGACGCCAAGGTGGCAGACCATCCGGGCTTCGCGAACGCGGCCGCGCCGCTGGGCAATCGGCTGTCGATCCACAACCAGCCCAACCTCGGCGGTTCCGGCGGCTACAGCCGGGTGATGTACGAGGCGCTGAAGAACACCGACTGCCAACAGATCCTGTTCATGGACGACGACATCCGCATCGAGCCGGACTCGGTGCTGCGGGCGCTGGCGCTGAACCGGTTCGCAAAGACCCCGATGCTGGTCGGCGGTCAGATGCTGAACCTGCAGGATCCGTCGCACCTGCACATCATGGGCGAGGTCGTGGACCGCGGCAATTTCATGTGGACCTGTGCACCGCACACCAAGTACGACCACGACTTCGCAAAAAAACCGTTGAACGACAACAACTACGAGAGCAAGCTGCTGCACCGGCGCATCGACGTCGACTACAACGGCTGGTGGATGTGCATGATCCCGCGGCAGGTCGCCGAGGAGCTGGGCCAGCCGCTGCCGCTATTCATCAAATGGGACGACGCCGACTACGGGCTGCGTGCCGGCGAGCACGGTTACCCGACGGCGACGATGCCCGGCACCGCGATATGGCACATGGCGTGGAGCGACAAGGACGACGCGATCGACTGGCAGGCGTACTTCCATCTGCGCAATCGGCTCGTGGTCGCGGCCCTGCATTGGGACGGGGACGTCTCCGGACTCGTCCGCAGCCATCTGAAGGCGACGCTGAAACACCTGCTGTGCCTGGAGTATTCGACCGTGGCGATCCAGAACAGGGCCATCGACGACTTTCTGGCGGGCCCGGAGCACATCTTCTCGATATTGGAATCCGCGCTGCCCGAGGTCCAGCGGATGCGCCGCGACTATCCCGACGCGGTGGTACTGCCGTCGGCTGCCGAACTGCCACCACCGTCGGGATTGGTGGGACGGGTCAGCGAGCCCAAGCGCGCACCGGCCAAGGCAATCCGACTGGCCCGCGGGGTGTTGCACAACTTGACCCGCGCGGACTCCGCGCACCATCGCCGGCCGCAGCTCAACGTGCCCACGCAAGACTCGCGATGGTTCCTGTTGTGCACCGTCGACGGCGTCACCGTCACGACCGCCGACGGTCGCGGCGTGGTGTATCGGCAACGCGACCGCGCCAAGATGTTCCGATTGCTCACCGCATCGCTGCGCCGGCAGCGCAAGCTGACCAAGCGATTCGACGACATGCGCCGTGTCTACCGCGAAGCGCTGCCCGCGCTGTCGAGCACACAGAAATGGGAATCGGTGCTGCTTCCCGCAACAGGAAACCATGACCGATAGTCCCGCACCCAGCGGCGAAGTCGCCGCGCTGGTGGCCGTCCAGTCGGCGCTGGCCGGGCGACCCGGCGTCATCGCCGCCGCCCGCGCCATGTCCCACTTCGGCGAGCACAGCGCCGGCTGGCTGGCCGTGTCGGCGATGGGTGCGCTGCTGGCGCCGCGGCGGCGCCGCGAGTGGTTACTGGCCGGCGGCGGAGCGCTGGGCGCGCACACCGCAGCGGTGTTGATCAAGCGGGCGGTGCGCCGCAGGCGCCCGGAGCACCCCGCCGTCGAGGTGAACGTCGGCACGCCGAGCGCGCTGAGCTTCCCGTCGGCACACGCCACCTCCACCACGGCGGCCGCGATCCTGATGGCCCCGCTCACGGGACTGCCCTTGCCTGCGCTGGTGGTGCCGCCAATGGCGTTGTCACGCTTGGTTCTCGGCGTGCACTATCCCAGTGACGTGGTGACCGGGGTCGCCGTCGGCGCGCTGGTCGCGCGGCTGGTCAGGGAGTTCGGGAGCAGGCGGTGAGCGAAGAGGCGACAGAGGTCACGCGGCCGCCCGACAACCTGATCGCCGGCATCGTCCGGGCGGTCCGGCCCCGCCAGTGGGTGAAGAACCTGCTGGTGTTTTTGGCGCCGCTGGCCGCGTTGGGTGGCGTCGTCAAATACGACTATCGCCACGTGTTGATCAACGTGTCGATCGCGTTCGTGGTGTTCTGCATGGCGGCCTCGGCCGTCTATCTGATCAACGACGTCCGCGACATAGAAGCCGACCGCGCGCACCCGACGAAGCGGTTCCGGCCCATCGCCGCCGGCGTGGTACCCGAATGGCTGGCCTACGCCCTGGCGACGGCGCTGGGCGTCGCATCACTGGTGATCGCGTGGTTCGTCAACCGTGATCTCGCGATCGTGATGGCCTGCTACATCGGAATCCAGTTGGCGTACTGCTTCGGCTTGAAACACCAAGCGGTGCTGGACATCTGTATCGTGTCGTCGGCATACCTCCTTCGGGCGATCGCGGGCGGCGCGGCCGCGCAAATCCCGCTGTCCCAGTGGTTCCTGCTGGTGATGGCGTTCGGGTCGCTGTTCATGGTCGCCGGCAAGCGCTACGCCGAGCTGCAATTGGCCGAGCGCACCGGCGCCAAGATCCGCAAGTCGCTGGAGAGCTACACCGGCACATACCTGAGGTTCGTTTGGACACTGTCGGCGACCGCCATGGTGCTGTGCTACGGACTGTGGGCATTCGACCCCAGCCGGGCAAACAATACGTGGTATGCGATCTCGATGATCCCGTTCACGATCGCGGTCCTGCGCTACGCCGTGGATGTCGACGGCGGCATGGCGGGCGAGCCGGAGGACATCGCCCTGCGTGACCGCGTGCTGCAGTTCCTCTTCCTGGCATTGATCGGAACTGTCGGTGCGGCCATCTATTTCGGTTAGCGCGCGCCGCCTCGAGCTCACCACCCGGGCGAGTCTGTGGGCGAGCGTGGTGGTGGTCACGCTGCTGTTCGGCTGGGGCGCCTGGCAACGGCGCTGGATCGCCGACGACGGGCTCATCGTGCTACGGACGGTACGAAACCTGTTGGCGGGCAACGGCCCAGTATTCAACATGGGCGAACGGGTCGAGGCGAACACCTCTGCGCTCTGGACGTATCTGCTCTATCTCGGCGGCCTCGTCGGCGGTCCGGTGCGGCTGGAGTATGTGGCGGTCGTACTGGCGCTGGCACTGTCGCTGCTCGGGGCCGTGTTCTTGATGCTGGGCGCCGCGCGGCTGTATGCACCGAGCCTGCTGGGCAGGCGTGCCCTGCTGCTGCCGGCCGGCGCGCTGGTCTACATCGCGGTGCCGCCGGCCCGCGACTTTGCGACGTCGGGACTCGAAAACGGTTTGGCGCTGGCCTATCTGGGGTTGCTGTGGTGGATGATGGTCTGCTGGGCGCAGCAGAGCGTGACGGGTCGCGGATTTACCGCGGGCCTGGCGTTCGTGGCCGGGCTGTCCGTGCTGGTTCGGCCCGATTTTGCGTTGATCGGCGGCGGGGCCCTGATCATGATGCTGATCGCGGTGCGGGGCTGGGCGCCTCGGGTGCTGATCGTGGTGGCCGGCGGTTTCCTGCCGGTCGCGTACCAGATCTTCCGGATGGGGTACTACGGGCTGCTGGTGCCCGGCACCGCGCTCGCCAAGGACGCCTCCGGTAAGAAGTGGTCGCAAGGGTTCGTCTATCTGGAGAACTTCAACCGGCCGTACCTTCTGTGGCTGCCCGCGATCCTCCTCGGGGTGCTCGGCGTGCTGGTGCTGGCCGGGCGTCGCCGGCCGTGGTGGATCCGCGCCCCGGCGCGCACCGATTTGGCACGCCTGGCCCGGCTGGTGCAGAGCCCGACGTTCGTGGCGGTGTACTTCGTGTTCAGCGGGCTGCTGCAGGCCGCCTACTGGATTCGCCAGGGCGGCGACTTCATGCACGGCCGGGTTTTGCTGGCGCCGCTGTTTTGTGTGGTTGCCCCGGTCGCGGTGATCCCCGTCGTGCTGCCCGACCGGCGCCAGAGGGGCGCCGCGCTGGCGGGCGCCACCGCGGGCGTGTGGGCGGCGGTTGCGCTGTGGGCACTGTGGGCGGCCAATTCGCCCGGCATGGGTGCCGACGCGACCATGGTGACCTACTCCGGGATCGTCGACGAGCGGCGGTTCTACGCGCAGGCGACCGGCAACGCGCACCCGTTGACCGCCACCGACTACCTCGACTACCCCCGCATGCGGGCGGTGATCGAGGCGATCGACGACACGCCCGAGGGGGCGTTGCTGCTGCCGTCCGGCAACTACACCCAGTGGGACGTGGTGCCCGCGATTCCGCCACCACCCCCGGCACCCGGTCTGCCGCCGGATCCGAAAGCGTCGCAGAATGGCCCGCATACGGTGTTCTTCACCAATCTCGGCATGCTCGGCATGAATGTCGGACTTGACATTCGGGTGCTCGACCAGATCGGTCTAGCAAATCCGCTGGCGGCCCACACGGCACGGTTGCAGGACGCCCGGATCGGCCACGACAAGGACCTCTTCCCGGACTGGTTAGTGGCTGACGGGCCGTGGCTCAAGCAGCATCCGTATCTGCCCTCCTACCTCGACGAGGACTGGGTGACCGAGGCCCAGGCGGCGCTCAAATGCCCCGCCACCGACGCGGTGCTGACGTCGATCAGGGCACCGCTGACCGTCAGGCGGTTCCTGTCGAACGTCCTGCACTCGTTTCAATTCACCAGCTACCGGATCGACCGCGTGCCGAAGTATGACCTTATTCGCTGCGGCTTGAGTGAGCCGCCATTAAGTGGTACCCCTTATAACGGCTTACCGGCGACGGGGCCCTAAGCTCTTGACGGATGTTAGCTGGCTGCCCCGCTCTGGTAGCGAGACCGCAACGGCGCGGTGAAACCCTCTGCCGTTCGACGCGATGCGCAGCGAGCGGCGCACATGTGGTTGACTACCAGGGCGTAGCGGCGGGGGCGCATGGGCTGCGCAACACCTGAGATTGGATGGGCATTTCTATGAAGTTCGTTGAGAAGATGCGGGGCCGATGGGCGCGCCGGCTGACGGTTGCGGCCGTGGGCGCGGCATTATTGCCGGGCCTTGTCGGCCTCGTTGGAGGCTCGGCGACTGCGGGGGCGTTCTCCCGACCGGGCCTGCCGGTCGAGTACCTTGAGGTGCCGTCCGCATCGATGGGGCGCAACATCAAGATCCAGTTCCAGACCGGCGGCGTCAATTCCCCGGCGGTGTACCTGCTCGACGGCCTGCGCGCCCAGGACGACTACAACGGCTGGGACATCAACACCAACGCGTTCGAGATGTACTACCAGTCCGGGCTGTCGGTGATCATGCCCGTCGGCGGCCAGTCCAGCTTCTACAGCAACTGGTACAAGCCGGCCTGCGGCAAGAGCGGCTGCCTCACCTACAACTGGGAGACCTTCCTCACCCAAGAGCTGCCCTCCTGGCTTTCGGCCAACCGGCAGGTCAAGCCGACGGGTAGCGCGGCGGTCGGGCTGTCGATGGCGGGCTCCGCGGCTTTTGTGCTGGCCATGTACTACCCGCAGCAGTTCCCGTACGCCGCGTCGCTGTCGGGCTTCCTGAACCTGTCGGAGGGCTGGTGGCCGACGCTGGTCGGCATGTCGATGAGCGACGCGGGCGGATACAAGGCCGCGGACATGTGGGGTCCGTCCAGCGATCCGGCGTGGAAGCGCAACGACCCGATGGTCAACATCGCCAAGCTGGTCGCCAACAACACCCGCATGTGGGTGTACTGCGGCAACGGCAAGCCCAACGAGCTCGGCGGCGACAACTTCAACGCGAAGTTCCTGGAGGGCTTCACGCTGCGCACCAACAAGAGCTTCCAGGATGCGTACATCGCGGCGGGCGGCCACAACGCGGTGTTCAACTTCCCCGAGTCGGGCACCCACAGCTGGGAGTACTGGGGCCAGCAGCTCCAGGCGATGAAGCCGGACATCCAGCGGGTGCTGGGTGCCACGCCCACCACCGACCTGCCAGCGCCCCCGGGGGCACCGGCGCAGGCGCAGGGGTAACCCACAACCGGAGCGACCGACGGCGGCGACCACCAGCGGTGGTCGCCGCCGTTGGTCTTTTCCGTCGCGCCTTTGCCAAGTGATGTGGTTCACTACGTTGCGGGTTGTGGCTCGGCGGGAGGGGTGGCAATGACGGCCGGTGTAGTGGTGCTGCGGACGCTGCTGGCGGCGATACTTGGGCTCGGCCTGTGGAGCGTGTCCCCCGGGGTGGCGAGAGCCGCTGACGTCGAGTACCTGATGGTTCCGTCCGGCGCAATGGGTCGCGACATCCCGGTCGCGTTCATGGCCGGCGGTCCGCACGCCGTCGTGCTTTTGGACGCGTTCAACGCCGGCGATCCCGTCAGCAACTGGGTCACCGCGGGTAACGCGATGAACACGCTCGCCGGCAAGGGCATATCGGTGGTTGCCCCCGCGAGCGGGGCGTACAGCATGTACACGAACTGGGAGCAGGACGGCAGCAAGCAGTGGGAGACGTTCCTGGCCGACGAGCTGCCCAACTGGCTGGCCGCCAACAAGGGGTTGGCGCCCAACGGCCACGGCGTCGTCGGCGCCGCGCAGGGCGGTTACGGCGCGATGGCGCTGGCCGCCTTCCATCCCGACCGATACCGGTACGCGGGGTCGCTGTCGGGCTTCATGTACCCGTCGGCCACGTTCCTCAACGGCGCGATCACCGACGGGCTGGGGCGCTTCGGCGGGCTGGACACCCGCAACATGTGGGGCCTGCCGCAGCTCGGCCGGTGGAAGTGGCACGACCCCGACGTTCACATCGCGCTGCTGGTGGACAACAACACGCGGCTGTGGGTGTACAGCCCGCAAACGCTCACGTGCAGCGACGACGCCGCGATGATCGGCTACTGCGACCAGGCCCAGGGCAGCAACCGCGACTTCTACCAGCACTACCGCGAGGTGGGCGGTCACAACGGGCACTTCGACTTCCCGACCGGCGGCAATCACGACTGGTCGACCTGGGGCCCGCAGCTGGCCGCGATGTCCGGCGAGCTGGTGACAACTATCAAGTAACGCACGGCCAGCGTTCGGCTGGGCAACCTGTCCAGCCGGTACCGTGGGAGACGTGCAACGGACCACCGCGGTGACACTGACGCTTGCCGCCTTCGTGTCGGGGTGCTCGGCCCCCGACAGCATGATGTCCAACGTCGCACTGCCCGCCCGCGACAGCGCGACCGAAGCGGCGGGCACCCCGGCCACCCCGGCCACCAGCGGACAGCTGCAACCCAACACGCTGATGGTGAGCGGGCAGCAACGCGCCTATCTGGACGCGCTGACCGCGGGCGGAGTGCACGCGTCGAGTGACCTGCTCGCGCTGAGCATCGGCTCGTACGTGTGTCAGGCCCGTGCGGCGGGGCAGAGTCCGCAGGCGGTGTGGGACTACGTGCACCCCCTGGTGTCCAGTGACGTTCACAACGCGCAGACAGGTTCGATGGCGGCTGCGACGGCGGCGGACGTCGACGCCGCCACCGCGAGCTACATTCGCATCGCAAGCGACCGTCTCTGCTAGCGGGCGACGATGGCGAGAAAATCTCGGCGGCGACAGCGTCGTCTCAGACACACACTGCTAGCGCTCATGGCCGCGGGTGCGGTGTCACTTTTGGTGGTGCTCGGTCTGGTCTACCTGGTCTACTACCTGCGCGCGCCGACACCGGGCACGCCCGGCCTCACGGAGCCCCCGCAGCAGCAGCCGAGCCCACCGAACGCGCAGCCGTCGACGGCGCCGACCGCGCCCAAGAAGCCGCGCCCGGAGTTCCAGGACGCGAGTTGTCCCGACGTGCTGGTGCTGTCGATTCCGGGCACCTGGGAGTCGGCGCCGCAGCAGGATCCGCTCAATCCGACGCAGTTCCCAAATGCATTGCTGCTCAACGTCACCACACCGCTGGCTGAGCAGTTCGGCAACGGCCGCATCCAGACCTACACGGTTCCCTACACCGCGCAGTTCCACGATCCGTTCAGCCAGGACAACCAGATGTCCTACAACGACAGTCGCGCCGAGGGCATGAGGGCGGCGGTGAGCGAACTCACAACCATGAGCGCCAAGTGCCCGCTGACCCGCTACGTGATTGTCGGCTTTTCGCAGGGGGCGGTCATCGCGGGCGACATCGCCGGCGACATCGGCAACGGCAGAGGGCCCGTCGACGATGACCTGGTGCTGGGGGTGACGTTGATCGCCGACGGTCGCCGGCAGGCCGACGTGGGCCAGGACATCGGCCCGAACCCGCCGGGGGAGGGTGCCGAGATCACGCTGCACGAGGTGCCGATGTTGTCGGGCTTCGGCCTGACGATGACCGGTCCGCGGCCCGGCGGCTTAGGTTCGCTCAACGACCGCACGAACGAAATCTGCGCCCAGGGCGATCTCATCTGCGCCGCGCCGGCCGAGGCGTTCAACATCGCGAACCTGCCGACCACACTTTCCGTGCTGACCGGGTCGGCGGGCCAGCCGGTGCACGCGCTGTACAACACGACGCAGTTCTGGAGTGTTGACGGTCAGCCGGCCACCGTGTGGACGAAGAACTGGGCCTCCGGCGTGATCGACGGCGCTCCCCACCCCAAGCACGGGTGACCGTGTCCAAGAGGAGCCCACGACGCCGTTTCCGGCTAATTATTGCGCTTGTGGTCATCTCCGCACTGGCCGCCGTGGTCCTGGTGCTGGTCGTGTTGCGGCACAAGAAGCCGGGAGCCGAACAGGCCTCCGGCTGCCCGGACGTGATGATGGTGTCGATTCCCGGCACGTGGGAGTCGTCGGCGCAACAGGATCCGGAGAACCCCACCCAGTTTCCAAACGCCCTGCTGCTCAACGTGACCCGTCCGCTCGTCGCGCAGTTCGACAAGAGCCGACTGCAGGTCTACACCGTGCCGTACACCGCGCAGTTCCACCGGCCGCTCTCCAACGACAACGAGGTCGACTACGACGTCAGCCGACGGAACGGCACCGAGGCCACCACGAAGGCGATCACCGAAATGGCCGGGAAATGTCCGTTGACCGACTACGTGATCGTCGGTTTCTCCCAGGGGGCGGTCATCGGCGGCGACATCGCCAGCGACATCGGAAACGGCCGGGGGCCCGTCGCGGCGGACCGCGTGCTCGGTGTGACGTTGATCGCCGACGGTCGCCGCCAGCCCGGTGTCGGTCAGGACATCGGCCCGGCACCGGCGGGTGAAGGTGCGGAGATCACGCTGCATTCGGTTCCGTTCATTCCTTCGGGCATGACGATGACCGGCGAGCGGGCCGGCGGCTTCGGCGCGTTGAACGACCGCACCAACCAGATCTGCGGAGAGGGTGATCTGATCTGCGCCGCACCGTCGGAGGCGTTCAATCCGCTGAATCTGCCAAGCACAATCAAGGTGCTGTTGGGCGGCGCGGGTGAACCCGTTCACGCCCTGTACAACACCACGCGGTTCTGGAGCCTCGACGGCCAGCCCGCCACGGTGTGGACGCGCGACTGGGCCTCCGGTCTGATCGGCGGCGCTCCGCACACGTAACTTTGTGGATACGAACGGCCGGTCGATTTGGCCACCGATCCGGACGTCACCTAACATTAAGAGATAGCTAAGAGGGGAACAGGCCGGCCCGCTTCAGGCTCCATGTGTTTTGACAGGAGAGTATCGACGTGACGATTTGGGTCAACCCGTTCATCGACAAGAAGACGGGCCGGATCGTTTTTCCCGAAGGCTCCAGCATCGTCCGCCACGTGGAGCGGTGGGCACAAACCCGGGGCGACCGCCTCGTGTACCGGTTCCTCGACTTCTCCACCGAACGCGACGGGGTCGCGCGTGACCTGACCTGGTCGCAGTTCAGCGCGCGCAACCGGGCGATCGGTGCACGGCTGCAGCAGGTCACCGCGCCCGACGACCGGGTGGCCATCTTGTGCCCGCAGAACCTCGACTACCTGACCGCGTTCTACGGCGCGATCTACTCCGGGCGGATCGCCGTGCCGCTGTTCGACCCCGCCGAACCCGGCCACGTCGGCCGGCTGCATTCGGTGCTCGACGACTGCACGCCGTCGGTGATCCTCACCACCACCTCCTCGGCCGAGGGCGTGCGCAAGTTCTTCCGCAACCGCCCGGCCAACGAGCGTCCGCGCATCGTGGCCGTCGACGCGGTGCCCGACGAAGTCGCCGGCACCTGGGTGCAGCCCGACAACCCCACCGAGGAAACCGTCGCGTACCTGCAGTACACCTCGGGCTCGACCCGCACCCCGGCCGGCGTCAAGATCACCCACGTGGCGGTGGCCACCAACATGACCCAGGTGATGACGGCACTCAGTCCCGAAGAGGGCATGTTCGCCGTGTCCTGGCTGCCGTTCTTCCACGACATGGGGCTGATCACGATCATGCTGCCGTCGATCATCGGCCGGTACGTCACGTTCATGACCCCGGCCGCGTTCGTCCGACGGCCCATCCGGTGGCTGCGCGCGATCGGCGTCAAGGAGGACGAGCACGGACCGTCCATCTCCGCGGCGCCGAACTTCGCGTTCGAGCACGCCGCCCGCCGCGGCCTGCCCAAGGAGGGCGAGCCCGAACTCGACCTGAGCAACGTGCGCTGCATCCTCAACGGCAGCGAACCGGTGTCACAGGCGTCGATGCGCAAGTTCACCGACGCGTTCGCGCCGTACGGGTTGAAGCCGAGCGTGATCAAGCCGTCGTACGGGATGGCGGAGGCGACGCTGTTCGTTTCCACCACCGAGCCCGACTCGCCCCCGGTCATCATCAACGTCGACCGCGACGAGCTGGTCGACGACCGGCTGGTCAAGGTAGGAGAGGATTCGCCGAAGGCGGTGCCGCAGGCATCGTGCGGCAAGATCGGCTACGACGAGTGGGCGGTGATCGTCGACCCGGACACCGGCGAGGAGCTGCCGGACGGCCAGATCGGGGAGATCTGGGTGCACGGCAACAACGTCGGTGCGGGCTACTGGAACCGCCCGCAGGAGACGCAGGACACGTTTAGAAACATTCTCAAGTCGCGCACCAACCCCTCGCATGCCGAGGGTGCGCCCGAGGATGCGATGTGGATGCGGACCGGTGACCTCGGCGCGTTCCTCGACGGTGAGTTCTATTGCACCGGCCGGATCAAGGAGCTGGTGATCATCGACGGGCGCAACCATTACCCGCAGGACCTGGAGTACACCGCGCAGGAGGCCACGCGAGCGGTGCGGCCGGGCTTCGCGGCGGCTTTCTCGGTGCCGGCCAATCAGCTATCGCGGGCGGTGTTCGACAACCCGCACGCCGGGCTGAAGTACGACCCGGAGGACACGTCCGAACAGTTGGTGATCGTCGGTGAGCGCGCGGCCGGCGCGCACAAGATCGAGGCCGTGCCCATCGCCGACGACATCCGCGCCGCGATCGCGGTCCGGCACGGCGTCACCGTGCGCGACGTGCTGTTGATGCCTGCCGGCACGATCCCGCGTACCTCCAGCGGCAAGATCGGCCGGCGTGCCTGCCGGGCCGCCTATATCGACGGCAGCCTGCGCAACGGCAGTTCTTTCAACAGTTCCCCGGGTTCCCCGAACTCGTTCCCCGACGCGGCGGAGTGACGCAACCGCGGGTTTATATGGTAGAGATCGCGATTGACAATACCGGCCCGGGCCGGGGTGACATGACGGTCGCCGAGATGCGGACCTGGCTGCGCAACTGGGTGGCGAACGCCACCGGCCAGTCCGCCGACGCGATCGACGAAACCACACCGATGGTCGAGCTCGGCCTGTCGTCACGTGACGCGGTCGCGATGGCCGCCGACATCGAGGACCTCACCGGCGTCACGCTGTCGGCGACGGTCGCGTTCCGGCACCCGACCATCGAGTCGCTGGCCGCCCGCATCATCGAGGGCGAGCCGGAGAGTGTCGACTCCTTCGAGGAGGAGGACTGGTCGCGCGAGCACGACGTCGCCGACATTGCGGTCGTCGGGCTCTCCACCCGGTTGCCCGGCGACATGAACACGCCCGAGGAAACGTGGCAGGCCCTGCTGGAAGGGCGCGACGCGATCACCGATCTGCCCGAGGACCGATGGGTGGAGTTTCTCGAGGAGCCGCGGATTGCGGAGCGGATCGCCAAGGCCCGCACCCGCGGCGGCTACCTGAAGGACATCAAGGGCTTCGACTCCGAGTTCTTCGCGCTGTCGAAGATGGAGGCCGACAATCTCGACCCCCAGCAGCGGATGGCGCTGGAGCTGACCTGGGAGGCCCTGGAGCACGCCCGCATCCCGGCGTCGAGCCTGCGCGGGCAGAGCGTCGGGGTGTACATCGGCAGCTCCCTGAACGACTACAGCTTCCTGGCCATGTCCGATCCGTCGGTCGCGCACCCGTACGCGATCACCGGCACGGCGAGCTCGATCATCGCCAACCGGGTGTCCTACTTCTACGACTTTCGCGGCCCATCGGTCGCGGTCGACACCGCCTGTTCCAGCTCGCTGGTGGCCGTGCACCAAGGCGTGCGGGCGCTTCGCACCGGTGAGGCCGACGTGGTGGTCGCCGGTGGCGTCAACGCGCTGATCACGCCGCTGGTCACCGTCGGTTTCGACGAGGTCGGCGGAGTGCTGGCCGGCGACGGCCGGATCAAGTCGTTCTCCTCCGACGCCGACGGCTACGCCCGCTCCGAGGGCGGCGGCATGCTGGTGCTCAAGCGGGTGGACGACGCGCGCCGCGACGGCGACCAGATCCTCGCCGTGATCGCGGGCAGCGCAATCAACCACGACGGACGCTCCAACGGCCTGCTGGCGCCGAACCCCGACGCCCAGGCCGACGTGCTGCGCCGCGCATACAAGGATGCCGGTATCGACCCGCGCACCGTCGACTACATCGAGGCGCACGGCACCGGCACCATCCTCGGCGACCCGATCGAGGCCGAGGCGCTCGGCCGGGTCGTCGGCAAGGGCCGTCCCGCCGACAAACCCGCACTGCTGGGCGCGGTGAAGAGCAACGTCGGCCACCTCGAGTCGGCCGCCGGCGCGGCCAGCCTCGCGAAAATGGTGCTCGCCCTGCAGCACGACAAGCTGCCCCCCTCGATCAACTACGCAGGCCCCAACCCGTACATCGACTTCGACGCGGTGCGCCTCAAGGTCGCCGACTCCGTCACCGAATGGCCCCGCTACAGCGGCTACGCGATCACCGGCGTCTCCGGTTTCGGGTTCGGCGGCGCCAACGCGCACCTGGTGCTGCGCGAGGTGCTGCCCCGCGACGTCATCGAAAAGGAACCCGCTCCCGCACCGGTCATGGAGGACACGGCCGAGCAGGAGGCGCCCGCGACGTACGTCGGCGGCGTGCGGTTCGACGAGTACGGGGAATTCGTCGAGGAGGATGATCCGGCGGCCGGGTCGTCCGAAGAGCGGGGGTACGAGCTGCCGGGCCTGACCGATGAGGCGTTGCGGCTCAAGGAGATTGCGCTCGAGGAGCTCTCGGTCGCCGGGCAGCCCGCACCGGTCGTGGCGCTGGCGGTGTCGGCGTTTCTGACGTCGCGCAAGAAGGCGGCGGCCGCGGAGCTGGCGGACTGGATGGAAAGCCCCGAAGGGCGGGCGGCGTCGCTGGAGTCGATCGGCCGGGCGCTGTCGCGGCGCAACCACGGCCGCTCACGCGCGGTGGTGCTGGCCCACGACCACGACGAAGCGATCACGGGCCTGCGCGCGGTCGCAGACGGCAAGCAGCGGCCGAACGTGTACACCGCCGACGGTCCGGTGACAACCGGGCCGGTCTGGGTACTGGCCGGGTTCGGCGCGCAACACCGCAAGATGGCCAAGAGTCTGTATCTGCGCAGCGAGGTGTTCGCCGAATGGATCAACAAGGTGGACGCACTCGTCCAGGACGAGCGCGGCTACTCGATCGTCGAACTGATCCTCGACGACTCCCAGGACTACGGCATCGAGACCACGCAGATCGTGATCTTCGCCATCCAGGTCGCGCTGGGTGAGCTGCTCGGCCACCACGGCGCTCGGCCGGCCGCGGTGATCGGGCAGTCGCTCGGCGAGGCCGCGGCGGCTTACTTCTCGGGTGGGTTGTCGCTTGCCGACGCCACCCGAGCCATCTGCTCGCGCTCGCATCTGATGGGTGAGGGCGAGGCGATGCTGTTCGGTGAGTACATCCGGCTGATGGCGCTGGTCGAATACTCCGCCGACGAGATCAAGACCGTGTTCTCCGACTTCCCGGATCTGGAGGTGTGCGTCTACGCGGCACCCACGCAGACCGTGATCGGTGGCCCGCCGGAGCAGGTGGACGCGATCATCGAGCGCTGCGAGAGCGAGGGCAAGTTCGCCCGCAAGTTCCAGACCAAGGGCGCCAGCCACACCTCGCAGATGGATCCGCTGCTCGGCGAGCTGGCCGCCGAGCTGGTCGGTATCGAGGCGCAGCCGGTGAAAATCGGCTACTACTCGACGGTCCACGAGGGCGGTTTCATCCGGGCGGGCCAGCCGATCCACGACGTCGACTACTGGAAGAAGGGTCTGCGCCACAGCGTGTACTTCACGCACGGCATCCGCAACGCCGTCGACAACGGGTACACCACGTTCCTGGAGCTGGCGCCCAATCCGGTCGCCCTGATGCAGGTCGGCCTCACCACAGCGGCCGCTGGTCTGCACGACGCGCAGCTGATCGCGACGCTGGCCCGCAAGCAGGACGAGGTCGAGTCGATGATCGCGGCGATGGCGCAGTTGTTCGTGTACGGCCACGACCTCGACATCCGGACGCTGTTCAGTGGGGCTCTGGGGCCGCAGGACTACGCCAACATTCCGCCGACCCGGTTCAAGCGCAAGGAGCACTGGCTCGACGCGCGGTTCTCCGGCGACGGATCGATCATCATGCCCGGGGCGCACGTCGCGATGCCCGACGGGCGCCACGTGTGGGAGTACGCGCCGCGCGGTGAGACCGACCTGGCCTTACTGGTCAAAGCGGCTGCGGCACAGGTGCTGCCGGAAGCGTCGTTGACGGCAAGCGAGCAGCGGGCCGTGCCCGGCGAGGGGGCTCGGCTGGTGACCACGCTGACCCGGCATCCGGGCGGCGCCTCGGTGCAGGTGCACGCCCGCATCGACGAGTCGTTCACGCTGGTCTACGACGCGGTCGTAACCCGGTCCGGGCAAGTCTCTGCACTGCCGGCCGCCGTGGCGGTCGGGACTGTACGTGAGGAACCGGACGCTCGACCTGATGTCGCCGCCGAAGCGGCTGCTGGATCTGATGTCGTCGCCGACGCGGTTCTGAAGGAGCAACCGGACGCAGAGATCCTGCACGACAACCTGACGCAGGGTGCGAACCTCGGCGTCGGGTTCGCGAAGTGGTCGCCGGATTCCGCGGAGACGGTTGGCCAGCGACTGGCCACGATCGTGGCAAGCGCGATGGGCTATGAGCCCGAGGACCTTCCGTGGGAGGTGCCGCTGATTGAACTCGGCCTGGACTCGCTGATGGCGGTGCGGATCAAAAACCGCGTCGAATACGACTTCGACCTGCCGCCGATCCAGCTGCAGGCCGTGCGCGATGCCAACCTGTACGCCGTGGAAAAGCTGATCGAGTACGCGATCGAGCACCGCGACGAGGTGCAGCAGCTCCACGAGTACCAGAAGACGAAGACGGCCGAGGAGATCGCGGAGGCGGCGATCCCACCACCGCCGCCGGCGGACAACCCCGAAGGGCCGCCGCGGGCGGGTCCGGCTGCCGAGGCTGCGGTGGTGCTGAACCAGCAGGCGGTCGCCGAGGCGCTGGGTGCTGACGTGCCGCCCCGGGACGCGTCCGAACGGGTCACGTTCGCGACGTGGGCGATCGTCACCGGCAAGTCTCCCGGCGGCATCTTCAATCCGCTGCCCCCACTCGACGACGAGGCCGCCGAGAAGATGGCGAAGCGGCTCTCCGAGCGCGCCGACGGACCGATCTCGGTCCAGGACGTGAAGACCTCGCCGACAATCGAAGCCCTCGCCGACAGGGTGCGCGATTACCTCGAGGCGGGTCAGATCGACGGGTTCGTCCGCACGATCCGCGCGCCGGCCTCGGAAGGGTCGGCAGCGTCAGCTGGGTCATCGCGGGTTCCTGTTTTCGTCTTCCACGCGGCGGGTGGATCGACGGTGGTGTACGAGCCGCTGCTGAACAGGCTGCCGGCCGACACCCCGATGTACGGACTCGAGCGGGTCGAGGGCACCATCGAAGAGCGTGCCGCACAATACATTCCGAAGTTGCGCGAAATGCAGGGCGACGGGCCGTTCATTCTGGTCGGCTGGTCGCTGGGCGGCGTGCTGGCGTACGCCTGCGCGATCGGGCTCAAGCAGCAGGGCTGCGACGTCCCGTTTGTCGGGCTGATCGACGCGGTGCGGCCCGGCGAGGAGATCCCGCAGACCAAGCAGGAGACCCGCAGGCGCTGGGAGCGCTACGCGCGCTTCGCGGAGCGGACCTTCAACGTCACGATCCCGGAGATCCCCTACGAGCAGCTGGAAGCGCTCGACGACGCGGGCCAGGTCCAGTTCGTGCTGGATGCGGTCAAGGAGAGCGGTGTACAGATCCCGGGCGGCATCATCGAGCACCAGCGCACGTCGTATCTGGACAACCGCGCGATCGACACCGCCCAGATCCGGCCCTACGACGGGCATGTCACTCTCTACATGGCCGACCGCTACCACGACGACGCGATCATGTTCGAGCCGCGGTACGCCACCCGGAAACCCGACGGGGGCTGGGGCGAGCACGTGTCGGATCTCGAGGTGGTGGCGATCGGCGGCGAGCACATCCAGGCAATCGACGAGCCGATCATCGCCAAGGTGGGCGCGCACATGAGCCAGGCGCTGAACAAGATCGAGGCCGTGACCAGGGTTGGGAAGTAGGGGGACGTGACCACCGCCGACAAACTTGCGGAGCTACGCGCGAAGCTGGAGTTGGCCAGGGAGCCGGGCGGTGAGAAGGCCGCGGCCAAACGCGAACAGAAGGGCATCCCCAGCGCGCGAGCACGCATCCATGCGCTGGTCGACCCCGGCAGTTTCCTGGAGATCGGGGCGTTGTGCCGCACCCCGGGCGATCCGAACGCGCTGTACGGCGACGGGGTGGTCACCGGCCACGGCAGGATCAATGGCCGACCGGTCGGCGTGTTCTCCCACGACCAGACGGTGTTCGGCGGCACGGTCGGGGAGATGTTCGGCCGCAAGGTGGCCAAGCTGATGGAGTGGGTCGCGATGGTCGGCTGCCCGATCGTCGGCATCAACGACTCCGGTGGTGCCCGCATCCAGGACGCAGTGACGTCACTGGCCTGGTACGCCGAGCTGGGCCGCCGCCACGAGCTGTTGCGCGGCACGGTGCCGGAGGTCTCCATCATCCTCGGCAAGTGTGCTGGGGGAGCGGTGTATTCGCCGATCCAGACCGATCTGGTGGTCGCCGTGCGCGATCAGGGCTACATGTTCGTCACCGGGCCCGACGTGATCAAAGACGTCACCGGTGAGGACGTCACCCTCGACGAACTCGGCGGCGCCGATGCCCAGGCGCGCTACGGCAACATCCACCAGGTGGTCGAGTCCGAGGCCGCGGCGTTTCAGTACGTGCGCGACTACCTGAGTTTCCTGCCCGCCAACACCTTCGACGATCCGCCGATCGTCAACCCCGGCCTGGAACCCGAGATCACGCCGCACGACCTGGAACTGGACTCGATCGTCCCCGACGCCGACAACACCGCCTACGACATGCACGAAGTGCTGCTGCGGATGTTCGACGACGGCGACGTGTTCGACGTCGGCGCACAGCGCGGGCAGGCGATGATCACCGCCTTCGCTCGCGTCGACGGCCGCCCGGTCGGGGTGATCGCCAACCAGCCGATGGTGATGTCGGGCGCGATCGACAACGAAGCGTCGGACAAGGCCGCCGGATTCGTCCGGTTCTGCGATTCGTACAACCTGCCGCTGGTTTTCGTGGTCGACACCCCCGGGTTCCTGCCGGGTGTGGAGCAGGAGAAGAACGGCATCATCAAGCGCGGCGGGCGGTTCCTCAACGCTGTCGTCGAGGCCGATGTGCCCAAGGTGACGATCACGATCCGCAAGTCTTACGGCGGCGCGTACGTCGTGATGGGATCCAAGCAGCTGAGCGCGGATTTGAACTTCGCGTGGCCCACGGCCCGAATCGCGGTGATCGGCGCCGAGGGCGCCGCGCAGCTGCTGATGAAGCGGTTCCCCGACCCCCATGCGCCGGAGGCGCAGGAGGTCAAGCGCCAGTTCATCCAGGGGTACAACCTCAACATGGCGATCCCGTGGATCGCCGCCGAGCGCGGCTTCATCGACGCCGTGATCCAGCCCCACGAAACCCGGCTGCTGCTGCGCAAGTCGCTGCATCTGCTGCGCGACAAGCAAAAGATCGACCGCGTGCAGCGCAAGCACGGGCTGCTGCCGATCTAGCGGCCGCCCGCTGGGCGCGCGAGTGAAATCTGTGTCGGAGTCCTCGGCGTGGCGTCGCAGAGCCTTCACATTGGCGGCGGTGCTTAGTCATTCACCCGTGCCGTCATCACCGAGGTAGGGAACACGCGCGCCCGGAGCGACGGCAAGTGTCGTCATGGCCAGCGTGCTCTTAATTCATTACGGTCCTTTCGTGATCAATTTAGGCTAGCCTAAGTTACCGTCGACTATCAGGTCGACTATTAGGAGGCTTAATGCCAGCAACCTGGGTGGACGCGGTGCCCGCATCAGGACTGGTGATTGTGCCGACCGGGGTCGACCGATCGCATTGATGGAGAGTGAGGTTCGATGAAAACCGTTGGGGCACTGATCATTGCGGGAATATGGCTGGCACTGCCAGTCAAGGGACCCGGGGGACCGGCACCGGC
>Ga0153922_1000057_pt1 | contig 43518 bp, 38 predicted proteins | sample TSNJ006MetaG_FD_104723 | JGI IMG/M metagenome (GOLD analysis project Ga0153922, IMG submission 104723) | Attine ant fungus gardens microbial communities from New Jersey, USA - TSNJ006 MetaG | ecosystem: Host-associated > Fungi > Mycelium > Unclassified | place: USA: New Jersey, Brendon T. Byrne... | reverse complement strand
TCAAAGCAAGTGTGGAATAGATATCCACAATTTCTTGCTTTAACTCGTTTTCCTGTGCATAAAAATATTTTCAAAATCAGCATAATGTCTAAATGAAAGTCAGGTTAGGGAGTGAACAGTAACACAGTGCTTGAGAAGCGAGAAAAAGCAGTCATATGTAGTTGACAGTCTATAAAATAATGTGCTAAACTATAAAAAATCAAAAAACAAAATGCTATGACAAGGAGTAGTACATATTTGTCGGAATCGCAGAGAGAAGACGGTTGGTGAAAGTCTTTATTCTAAAAATATGGAAGTAGCCTTTGAGCAGTGGACTGAACAAGGTGAATTCCATCGAAGATGGAAGAGAAGGTGCCCTGGGGCACAGGAATTCTTAAGTAGGCTCCAACGGAGATTTCCACCGTTACAGGGAAAACGGTATCGACATTGAATTCGGATGTCTGTACTGGCAGAGTGCAGAAAGTAATTTCTGAAATTTAGGTGGTAACACGGATGGAATATTCGCCCTAAGCTAATTGAAGCTTGGGGCGTTTTTATTTATCATAATTTTCCGTTTTGTCCCAAGCTCCTAGCACTGCTATTGTCGTAGTGAGAAGGAGGAAAAAGCATGAAAATCAAAGGCGCAGAATTATTTGTAAAAGCATTGCAGGAAGAAGGGGTTGAAACGTTGTTTGCTTATCCGGGCGGGAGCGCGATCGATCTTTTTAATGCCTTATATCAGGCAGAGGGGATTGATGTGGTGCTTCCCCGCCATGAGCAGGCACTGGTCCATGCTGCTGACGGATATGCCAGATCTACGGGGAAGACGGGAGTTTGCCTGGTAACCAGCGGACCGGGGGCAACTAATCTGGTAACCGGAATTGCTACGGCTAATTATGACAGTGTGCCGATGGTGTGCTTTACTGGCCAGGTACTAAGTTATCTGATCGGTAATGATGCCTTCCAGGAGGTAGATATTGTTGGCATTGTAAGAAGTGTCTGTAAGTATGCTGTTACAGTTCGCGACCGCAAGAAGCTGGCAGAGACAATTAAAAAGGCATTTTATATTGCCCGTACCGGAAAACCGGGACCGGTGCTGGTTGATATACCAAAAGATATCCAGCAGGAGCTTGGCAGCGATGCTTATCCTGAGTCGATTCAGATTCGAAGCTATAAACCCAACACGGAAGTTCATGCAGGGCAGATGAAGAAGGCACTGGAAATATTGAAAAAAGCGAAGAAGCCGGTATTTTTAGCAGGCGGCGGAGTAGTTACCGCACGGGCTCAGCAAGAGATGACCAGACTGACCGAGCAGACAGGAATCCCGGTAATCACGACGATCATGGGAAAAGGTTCGGTTCCCACTGATCACCCCAACTATGCAGGGAATATTGGAATGCATGGTAATTATGCTTCAAACCAGGCAATCAGTGAGTGTGACGTGCTGTTCTCAATAGGTACACGGTTTAACGACCGGATTACGGGGAAAATCAGTGAATTTGCCCAAAATGCGGTAATTATTCATGTTGACATTGATACCGCTTCTATTTCCCGAAATATCAACGTAGACATTCCCATTGTAGCCGATGCTAAATCGGCCATTATGATGATGCTGGAAAACACCAAAAAAATGCAGATTGAAAACTGGGTAGAAAAGATTAATATATGGAAGCGGGATTATCCCATTGCAATGGCAAATAGCAAGGGATTAACCGCTGAGACGATTATCAGAAAAATCAATGCTACCTTTAAAAATTCTATCGTTGTAACTGACGTTGGTCAGAATCAGCTTTGGACAACGCAGTATGTAGAGTTGGATGAAAATCGTCAGTTCCTTACTTCCGGCGGACTCGGTACGATGGGATACGGCTTCCCGGCGGCAATTGGCGCCAAGATAGGGAATCCGGACAAAGATGTCATCTGTATCACCGGCGACGGCGGTATGCAGATGAATATTCAGGAAATGGCCACTGCCGTAGTGCAGGGGCTGCCGATCATTATCTGTATACTGAATAATGGTTACCTGGGAAATGTGCGGCAGTGGCAGGAGATGTTCTACCAGAAAAAGTATGTGGCTACCTGCCTGCGTTACCGAAAGAGCTGCGAGCAAGACTGCAACACTCCTGGAAAATGCTGTCCCAAATACGTACCGGACTTTATTTCACTGGCTGAAAGTTATGAAGCTAAGGGCATCCGGGTTGAAAAAGAAGAAGACATTGAGCAGGCATTTGCAGCCGCAAAAGCCAATACCGAGACACCGACAGTGATTGAGTTTATCATTGAAAGAGAAGCAAATGTACTGCCAATAGTACCGGGAGGAAATGCGCTGAGCGATATGATTATGGAATATAAGGGGGTAGATGCATAATGAAGAAGAGATGGATTTGCTTATTTGTAGAAAATGAAATTGGTGTCATGGCCAGAATTTCCGGGCTGTTCTCAGCAAAGTCCTATAATCTGAGCAGTATCACTGTGGGGACAACGGAGGATGAAACCATATCCCGGATGACCATTAGCCTGACTAGTGATGAGAAGACCTTTGAACAGGTAAAGAAACAGCTAAACCGAAGTGTGGAAGTAATCAAGGTAATTGATTATACGGATATTTCCATTCATATGAAAGAATTGCTTTTTGTGCGGGTAAATCATTGTAAAGAAGCAGACAAGGCAGAAATCTTTCGGATAGCTCAGGTGTTTAATTTGAAAGTCGTGGATTATAATAAGAATTCGGTGCTGTTGGAGTGTATTCAGACAGAAGAGCGTAATAATGATGTGATTCGGTTGATGGAGAAGTGCTTTATTAACCGGATTGAAGTGGTGCGGGGAGGGAGTGTAGCGATAGAGGGGATCAGTGTGTCTGACAGGTAGTGGACGATCAGCACACAGCGGCTGGGTTTTGGTAGTTCTGCACACTCTTGCATATAGTCTTGGAAAATGGTAGAATATGTGAATGAAAGCGAATATATCAAGATTAGAACATCGGTCTTAAATGATGTGAAGGGGTATGTATGGGTATGAAAGTAACGTATATCAAACATAGTTGTTTTTTGATAGAGTGGGATGAGTGTGTTTGGATTTTTGACTATTGGAAGGGTAGACTTCCGGAATTGGATAGGGGTAAAAAGATTATTGTATTTGGCAGTCACTGTCATGATGATCACTTTAACCCTGATATAGTAAAGGCGCTGAAAGATTATTCAAATGTTGAATATGTTTTGTCAGACGATATCCGATTTCGTGATGAAAAGAAGATAATCCGGCTTGCACCAGGGGAATGTTGTGAGACAGATGATGGTGCCGGGAATTCTATCATGGTCAGGACTTTTGAATCAACTGATTGCGGGGTGGCATTTTTAGTCGCCTATCAGTCCCGGAACATTTATCATGCCGGGGACTTAAACTGCTGGGTATGGAAAGAAGATAATGAAGAAGAGAACCGGATGATGGAAAACACCTACCAAAAGATTCTTGCCCGGATAAAAGAAGCTGCTCCGGCAATAGATGTTGCCTTTTTACCGCTGGACTCCCGGCAGGAAGAGTGGTCTGCAAAGGGAATCAATGCATTTATGGAGGCAGTAGATGCGAAAACAGTATTCCCCATGCATTTCTGGAAGAAATATGAGATTATTGAGCATCTAAAAGCATCTGAAGAAGCAAAAGCCTATGCAGACAGAGTGATGAGCATTCAGGAAGAAGGGCAAAACTTCGAATTAGCATGATAGAGTGGTGAGAATGTCAGGTTCTGCATATTAATAGAAAAGTAGACGATACTGATTTCAAGGAGGGATTATTTGATTATGGGATTTCAAAAAGTAGATGTAAAAGAGCTGAATATAAATCCATTTAAAATGATTGGTGATGAGTGGATGCTCATTTCAGCCGAAAAAGATGGTAAGGTAAACACAATGACTGCTTCCTGGGGCGGAGCAGGTGTCCTCTGGGGTAAAAGCGTTATTACCGCATATATTCGCCCACAGCGCTACACGAAAGAATACGTAGATGCAGGTGAAATATTTACCCTGTCATTCTTTGGTGGAGAGCATAAAAAGGATATGGGATATCTGGGCAAGGTATCTGGCAGGGATGAAGATAAGATTAAGTCAGTAGACTTTCATGTGGAAATGGTAGAAGGTGCTCCCACGTTTGAAGAAAGTTCACTGGTACTTATATGCAGAAAAATGTATGAAGACTCAATCAAACCGGAACTTTTTAAAGATACTGAGATTGATGAAAAATGGTATCCCCAAAAGGATTACCATACCATGTATATAGCTGAGGTTGTTGCGGCTTATAAGAAAAAATAAAGCACTAATAATAATTCCAAATAAAGATGACAGCAATAATAGTATCTTTTATGTAAACCGCTTGTTAAACCAGCGGCAGAAGGGCATGCTATATCTCCTGTAAACAATTGGCGGCGTTTTTAGCGGCGGCGGAATCCACCATTTACGCAGACCCAGCGCGACGGCTTTCCGGAGCGTTGCTGGTCGGAGTTAATGGTTAGTCCGCCAGAGCGTTGCCGCGTTTACAGGAGATATAGCATGCCCTTCTGCCGCGTTCCTCTAACCAACCCCCTCCCCCCATTCAAGCCCCCCATTTGTCTCATCTACATATATCATCCCTAATTCCTGACCCCAACAAATAGTTTATTATCCCCAACTCCACCGCCCAGAAGTGCCACAAGGCAACACAAGCCCACTATCAGTAACCGTCAGTCCAACTTCCTGAGAATCCACAATCCCATGAAATGCCCGCAGCTCAGTACCCAGCATATAAGTCAAAACCGCCGGAGCCAATCCGGTAGTATAAGAGTTAACCAGGAAAAATAACGGCTCATCAGACAAAAGCTTCGCACAAAGCTGAATCAACGGATGAATCGCCTCTTCAATCTTCCAGATCTCCCCTTTGGGACCTCTTCCATAAGAAGGCGGATCCATGATAATGGCATCATAATGATTCCCCCGACGTATCTCCCTTTCCACAAACTTCACACAGTCATCCACAATCCAGCGGATAGGGGCATCATTAAGCCCGGAAGAAGCAGCATTTTCTTTTGCCCAGGTAACCATTCCCTTAGAAGCATCCACATGAGTTACATTAGCACCAGCTGCTGCTGCAGCAAGTGTAGCACCGCCGGTATAGGCAAACAAATTCAATAGCTTCACCGGCCGTCCTGCCTGGCGTATCAATTGACCAAACCAATCCCAGTTGGCTGCCTGCTCTGGAAAAAGGCCGGTGTGCTTAAAGCTGAAGGGCTTCAGGTTAAAGGTTAAATCGCCATAATGAATGGACCATTGTTTCGGCAAATTAAAAAACTCCCATTCGCCGCCACCTTTTTTACTGCGGTGGTAATGACCGTTTTTTTTTCGCCACGCAGGATTCTTACGAGGGGTATCCCAGATTACCTGGGGATCTGGCCGAACCAGAATATAATTCCCCCAGCGTTCCAACTTTTCTCCTTTGGAAGTATCTAATATCTCATAATCTTTCCAACCATCTGCTATCCACATATATTTAATCCCTTTCCGTATTATCCGACGTTTCATATAGAGTTATTATTTAACCTCCCACTGAAATGGAGCGAAGCTGTCAGGAGGTTATGAGCAAGTAGCTGATCGGATCCCCCTTCGGGGATACCTATATGCCATTCGGCAAGAAATAGGAAATGCGAATATCCGCTATGACCTGCCAATTTCTATAATGTACACTGTCACTATAATTGATATAGGAAATGCTGTCAAGCAAACGCAGCTGGATGGTCCTGTTCTCATCCGGTTTTCATATATGGAGGGGTTGTGGATGTGTTGGCTTGTATGTTAAACGGTATCATGAAAGGGGTTTACCCCAGCGGGAATATCTGTTTATGTAACGCCTCTTTCCTTATCTGCATATGATGTGGTAAAATCAAATTGGGAAAGAGTGAAAAACAAGTGGCTATATTTTTTGTGATCTTAGAGTCAATGTTCCTCGCCTCATCGTGCTCACTTGACGCGTTTACAGCAAGCTTTGCTTATGGTACCAAAGGGGTTAAAATACCGTTTTTATCCAATCAAATCATTAACCTTATATGCAGTTCTATTTTTGGCATATCACTCTGGGTCGGTTCTGCCGTCCGGCAGTATCTGCCCGGCTGGCTGACAATGGGGATCGCGTTTACAATTCTGTTTGTTATAGGTTTGATGAAATTGCTGGACAGCATTACCAAGTCGGTCATCAGACGGCATAATCAAAGAAATAAAGATAATTTGAGCAAGGAAGCAAAATTCACCCTGTTCAATTTCAGCTTTATCTTGAATTTATATGCCAATCCGGAGGATGCAGATGTTAATGAAAACAAAGTTATCTCCCCCGCAGAGGCGGCCATTCTCGCAGTTTCGCTGTCGCTGGATGGCATAGCGGTCGGATTTGGCGCGGCGCTTGGAAACGTCAATATATTGGCGGCATTTTTAATTTCTCTTGTCACCGACATGCTCGCAGTTTTTGTCGGGTGCTGGCTCGGCAACAAGCTCTCCCGCAAATTGCCCTTCAACATGTCATGGCTCTCCGGCATTATACTTATGGGCCTTGCAGTATCAAAGCTGTTTTAACAGCCAGACAGGATTGTTCAAATTCATCAAACAATTGAAAAAAATGCAAGTTGATAATACAAAAATTTCATTGTTGTTGTAAAAATGTCTACATGAAAAGAAAAATACATTAAAAATGCAAGGTTCTCTTGACATTTGGTCAAAATCCACATAAAATAGCTTTTAACGAGTTTAATGAGTAAATCCAAGGAGGAGAATTATGAAAGCATACAGCCATCGGAGCAAAGAAGAGCTGCTTGCCTTGAAGCAGGAGCTAGAAGCTAAATATGAAGATGTTAAAGGTAAAGGATTGAAACTGGATATGTCCAGAGGAAAGCCCGCTAAGAATCAGTTGGATCTGGCTAAGGGCATGATGGATGTACTGGCCGGTGATTCAGATATGAACTGTGAAGCGGGAATAGATTGCCGGAATTATGGATTGATGGAAGGCATTCCGGAAGCGATTCGTTTGATGGCTGATATGGCAGGAGTACCGGCGAAAAATGTTGTTCTTTTTGGTAACTCCAGCTTGAGTATAATGTTTGATACAGTGTCCAGGTCGATGACCCATGGAGTTTGCGGAAGTACTCCCTGGAATAAATTGGATAAAGTGAAATTCTTATGTCCGGTTCCAGGGTATGACAGACATTTTGGAGTTACCGGGTATTTTGGCGTTGAAATGATCAATGTGCCGCTTTTGCCCACTGGTCCTGATATGTACGTTGTGGAGAAGTTGGTTGCGGAAGATGAATCCATCAAAGGTATCTGGTGTGTGCCGAAGTATCAGAACCCTACCGGTATTTCTTTTTCGGATGAGACAGTAAAGCGTTTTGCAAACTTGAAGCCAGCAGCTAAGGATTTTCGTATTTACTGGGACAATGCGTATTCTGTTCACCATATATATGATGATAAGCAGGATGAGATTCTGGAAATCTTATCAGAATGTGAAAAAGCGGGTAACCCGGATATGGTTTATGAGTTTATGTCTACTTCCAAGGTGAGTTTTGCCGGGGCGGGAATTGCTGCGCTGATCACGTCAGAGGCAAATCTTGCTGATGTGAAAAAGCACATGTTCTATCAGACGATTGGGCATGATAAGGTGAATCAGCTGCGTCATGTTAAGTTTTTTAAAGATATGGACGGCGTGCGTGCCCATATGAAAAAGCATGGCGATATTATGAGACCTAAGTTTGAGGCAGTTCTGGAAGTGCTGGAGCGGGAATTGAGTGAGCTTGAGATTGGGTCTTGGGTAGCGCCGAGAGGCGGGTATTTTATTTCTTATGAGGCTCTTGACGGATGTGCTAAGGCGATTGTGGCTAAGGCGAAGGAAGCTGGTCTGGTAATGACTGGGGCGGGGGCGACTTATCCATATGGTAAGGATCCAAAAGACAGTAATATCCGTATTGCACCATCTTTTCCAACGCCGGAAGAACTGGCTGTTGCAGCAGAGATTTTTGTGCTTAGTGTGAAGTTGGTAAGTGTGGATAAAATGTTGCAGCAGTAAAAATATTAAGGAGTTTTTGTGAAAACGAAGACTCCTTTTTGTTACCCCTTTACCCAAAAGCGAAACAGTGCTACAATAAATAAGAATGGGTACCGGCAATTGGGAGAGGTTGCGGACTTACCCGTAATGGGAGCTTGCAGTGATGAGATTAGTATAGGGAAGTATAATGGATATGAAGAAAAAATTAAGCAAAAAGAAGAAAGTAATTATTGGGGTGATCGTTGGGTACCTGGCAATCATGCTCATCGGTTATATGGGGATAGCATTTTATTTTTCATCACATTTTTTTAATGGGACGAAAGTTAATGGTATGAATTGTGGTAATAAAACGGTAGAGCAGGTTAAAGAGGATATTATTCAGGATATTAATTCTTATACCTTGCAGATTGAGCTACGGGGAGGCGGAACGGAGAAGATCAAGGCACCGGATGTAGAGTTATCTTATGTAGACGACAACCGGGTGGACGAGCTGATGACTGAGCAGAACCAGTATGAGTGGCTGGTTTCATTTTCCGCCGATAAAAAGTATGAACTTGCAGCGAATACCACATATAATAAAGAATTAGTAGATACGGTAATGAATGAGATGAGCTGCCTGCAGGAAAATAACATGGAAAAGCCTCAGAATGCATATATAGAAGATACTGGGGATGTGTATGAGATTATTCCGGAAGTACAGGGTAGTGAGCTTGACCGAGAAAAGGTGAAGGCTGCCATTATAGAGGCTATTGATACAGGAAAAACAAGCATTTCACTGGAGGAACTGGATTGTTATAAGAAACCAACGATTCTCAGTGATAATGAAAAGCTGGCGAAGCAGGTAGAGGCTTTGAATCGGATGACGGCCGCCAGCATTACATATGATTTTGGTGATGATCGATTGGAAGTGGTTGACCGGACAGTGATAAAGGATTGGTTAGTTGAAGGGGAAGATGGCAGCTATACGCTTGATAACGCCAAGGCAGAAGCTTTTGTCCAGGAGATGGCGTATCAGTATGATACCTTTGGGCTGAAGCATGAATTTACTACCCATGCGGGTGATACGATCACCTTATCGGGTGGAGATTATGGCTGGTGTATTAATAAGACCAAGACGACAGAAGCGTTGATCGAAGCGATCGATCAGGGTCTGAATGAGACCAGAGAACCGGTATATCTTTATAGTGCGATGAACAAAGGTGTGGATGATATTGGCGGTACCTATGTGGAGATTTCCCTTGAGCAGCAGACGATGTGGTGCTATAAGGATGGGAATGTAGTAGTGGAAACACTAGTTGTAACCGGCAATCCTTCCAAGGGTAACGCAACGCCTTCCGGTGGGTGCTGGGCAATTGATGCCAAGAAGCATGATGCTATCTTGAAGGGGGAAGGATACTCGTCGCCGGTAACTTTTTGGATGCCATTTAACGGGAACGTGGGAATTCATGATGCGGATCGCTGGCGTTCAGAATATGGCGGCGATATCTATCAGTCAAGCGGTTCTCATGGCTGTGTGAATACCCCTTATGCAAATGCTGAGAAAATATTTAATACTGTGGAAATTGGAACCCCAGTGATTGTATACTAATAGAATATAAAAGGTAACTATTAAGCAGCAAAGGTACCGAACAGTTATAAGACGACGATAATGAGGAGTTATAAAGTATGAGGATAGTTGTGTTGGCAGGAGGAACCAGTACGGAGAGAGATGTCTCCATTGTATCGGGAACGATGGTCTGCAAAGCTTTGCGGGAAAAAAAGCATCAGGCAATTTTGCTGGATGTGTTCTTTGGGCATGCTGAAATTTGTATAGAAGATGCTTTTGCTGAGGCATATGATGTGGATGAAGATGCAGCATACATACGATCTTTTAATGAAAAGGTAGAAGATGCCAGAGAAGGCCGGCGGGATTTTTTTGGTCCTAATGTAATTGCTCTTTGTAAGGCCGCGGATATTGTCTTCCTGGCCCTGCATGGGGAAAATGGAGAAAATGGCAAGGTGCAGGCGGCTTTTGATCTGTTAAATATCCGCTATACCGGAACCGGATATTTAAGCAGTGCGCTGGCGATGGATAAAGGTTTGACGAAGAAATTATTTCGGTCAAGCCAGGTACCCTGCCCGCAGGGAATTATTCTGGAGAAGGAAGGGTATGATCATTTGTTAAGTTCTTATGGCATGGAATTCCCGGTGGTAGTGAAGCCATGTTGTGGGGGTTCCAGCGTTGGGGTATATATTGCCCATGATCAGGAAAGCTATGAAAGTGCTCTTGGGGATGCCTTTTCCTATGAACGTGAAATCGTTGTGGAGCAATATATTGAAGGCCGCGAATTTTCGGTGGCGGTAATTGATGATGAGTCCTACCCGGTGATTGAAATTGCCCCGGTGGAAGGTTTTTATGATTACAAGAATAAGTATACCAGTGGTGCAGCCGTAGAGACATGTCCGGCCGGCTTGACACCTGAGTTAACCGAGCAAATGCAGGAATATGCCAGAAAAGGTGCCCAGGCACTATTTATCGAGGGCTATTCCCGCCTGGATTTTATGATGGATAAAAAAGGTCAGATGTTCTGTTTGGAGGCTAATACCCTTCCGGGAATGACGCCTACCAGTTTACTGCCCCAGGAAGCCAGGGCAGTAGGTCTTGACTATCCCGAACTGTGCGAGAAGTTAATTGAAGTATCTTTGAAAAAATATGAATGAAAGCGGACGTTTGTCCGGGAAATAGGTTAATGATATGAAAAAACTGACGCTTCAAAACATCGCAATAGCAGTGGGCGGGACCTATATTGGCAAACAAATGCAAAAGTCACTTACGGTATCTGCCATTACCACAGACAGTCGGGAAGTAGATCAGGGCAGTCTGTTTGTACCCATTGCCGGTAATCGGGTAGATGGTCATGATTTTATCAAACAAGTGATGGAAAAGGGTGCCCTATGCACCCTTTCTGAAAGAGACCTGCCAGGAGTACCATATCCATATATCCGGGTGGAATCATCGCTGCAGGCAGTGAAGGATATTGCCGAATTCTATCTGCAGCAATTGCAGATCCCGGTAGTGGGCGTCACCGGCAGTGTGGGTAAGACCAGTACCAAAGAGATGATTGCTGCGGTTTTAGAGCAAAAATACAAAGTTTTGAAAACCCAGGGTAACTTTAATAATGAATTGGGCTTGCCTTTGACAGTATTTAACTTAAGAGAAAATGATGAAATTGCTGTACTTGAGATGGGAATCAGTGAGTTTGGTGAGATGCATCGTCTGGCCAAGGTGGCGAGACCGGATACCTGTGTTATTACTAATATTGGGCAGTGCCATCTGGAAAATCTGAAGTCGAGAGATGGAGTTTTAAAAGCTAAGATAGAAATCTTTGACTACTTGAAAGCGGATGGGAAGATCATCTTAAATGGTGACGACGATAAGTTAGCTTCAATTCGCAGCGTAAAGAATATTGAACCGCTGTTTTTTGGTATTACCAATCAAACGGAAATTTTTGCCGATCAGATTGAGAATCACGGATTGAAAGGGATTTCCTGTCGGATTCATGTGGGGGATGAAAGTTTTACAGTTTTAATTCCTATTCCCGGACAGCATATGGTTTATAATGCGTTGGCAGCAACTGCAGTCGGATATACATATGGCCTGAGTATTTTTCAGATTAGGGAGGGGATTCAGAACCTCCACTCTTTAAGTGGTAGATTTCACATTATTGAAACGCAGGATTACACGATTATCGATGATTGCTATAATGCCAGTCCTATTTCTATGAAGGCTTCTTTAGAGGTGCTTCAGGATGCCTTGGGGCGTAAGGTGGCGATTCTGGGTGATATGGGTGAACTGGGGACAGATGAGAAAGCACTTCATGAGGAGGTGGGAATGTTTTCCGGCCAATGTAATATTGACCAGGTGATCTGTATCGGTCCGTTGTCCGTGTATCTGGCCGCAGGCGTGAAAAGGATGAACCCGGATATGAAGGTGATCCATATGGAAACGAAGGAGGAATTTCTTTGCAATCCGGAAGCTTTCATTAAAAAAGGGGATACCCTTCTGGTTAAGGCATCCCATTTCATGCAATTTGAAAGAATCGTTGCAGCATTAAACTGCTGACATATTTTTTTGCAGCATTTCTTTAATGATTTCCTGTGTGTAAGCACCGATGTGTCTGGTCTGTTCCTTTGATAGTTCGGACGGAATAATCGGCTTACCATATTCAAGTATAACATGACAAGGCTTAATCCTTGGAAACTGTGCCTCAAAGATTCCGGCGGTATTACAAAGTGCCATCGGAATTATGGGGCAATTTGTTTTTGTGGCCAGTTTAAAGCTGCCTTCATGAAAGGGCAGCATAGTCAGTTCATTGTCTGTGGTGCCCCGGGTCCCTTCCGGGAAGATGCAGATGGATACGCCATTTTTCAGTTCTTCGATACCTTTCAGAATCGTCTTTAGCCCCTCCTTAAGGTTAATCCGGTCTAGAAACAGACAGTGCAGGTACATCATCCAGAAATTAAGGAGCGGAATCTTAAGCATTTCTTTTTTGGCAACATACCCGGTTACATTCCGGCAACGGGTATAGGTGATTAAAATATCAAAAAAACTTCGATGATTTCCAATGAAAAGGAGTGCTCCGTCTTTGGGAACGTTCTCCTGACCGATCACGGTGATATCTGCGCCGGTAACCCATAGAACAAGTTTGAAAACGCCTTGGACAATTCGTAAAGAACTGATATCTTTGACATGAGGAGCAAATTTTCCGATGACCCATTCAATCAGGAGAAGGGGAATGGAAAGAATCAGAAATCCTCCAACGATAATACAAACGATGATAAAACGTAACATAGTGCCCCCTGTAAATTCATATTCGGCAGTGATCATAAAGATGCTCGTTGACGGTGATTTCTGTGCATCGCGAAGCGTGCTGCTGGTCACGGAGTGAACAGTAACGAATCTTGTAAACATGATTCTATCTCATTGTGTATACTGCGCAGTATAGAGGTTATTATAATACATTTCAGGTGTAGTATGCAAGTTCTAAAATGTGCGCTGGTGCATATAATCAATAGTAATTATGAAAAATAAGGACAATTTGTGATGAGTAAGAGTGGTCAGTTGTTATTGATTATTTGCCTTTCGCTGGTTATCGCAGGATGCGGGATCAGGAATATGGATACGCAGGAGGAGAAAGAACTGCAGTATACGGTGGTTAAGGAGGATGATATTCCGGATGAGGTGTTGAAGGTTGTGCAGGATAGGAAAGGGGAGCCTTTTCAGATGACTTATCAGAGTGGGGAGTTTCTTTATATTCTGCGTGGGTATGGGTTGCAGAATTCTGGGGGGTATAGTATTCAGGTGAAGAAGGTGGCGGCTTCTAAGGATGCGATTCATGTGGGGACAGAGTTGATTGGGCCGACTAAGAAGGATATGGAGCAGCAGAATGTTTCTTATCCTTATATTGTGATCAAGGTGGAGTATCAGGATTTGGCGGTGGTGTTTGGTTAGGTGGAAATAGGAAAGGGAACATTTTTTGAGGTGGGGTAATGGGCTTGTCTTGGATAGTTATCATAAAATTTGGTTTTGTAGCATAGAATAAAAGAAAAATGCGAAAAAGCGAGGGATAGGTTTGGAGTTAATTAAGAAGAATTTGCATATGATTCGTAGGAAAAGTGAAGCAACAAATCAGGTTACTTTTGATGAAGACTATAATGTGCCGGATGTGAAGCCGGATGTGGGGAGGATGATACAGAAGAAGGGGGAGGTTTTGCTGGAGGAGGCGCAGGTCAGTGAGGGGCAGGCGCAGATACGGGGGAGTTTGAAGTTTTATCTGTTGTATGTGTCGGATACGCCGGAGAAGAAGATCCATAGTTTGAGTGGGATGTTGGCGATTGAGGAGACGCTGCATCTGAATGGGTTGGAAAGTGGGGATAAGATCTGTCTGAAATGGGAGATTGAGGACCTGAGTATGAATATGATCAACTCACGGAAGCTGAATATTAAGTCGATTATTTCTTTTGAAGCTTCGGTGGATGAGCTGTCGGACCTGCAGATGCCGGTGGAATTAAAGGATCAGGAGGATCTTTCGGTGAAGAGGAAGACGATTCGGGCTCTTGGTCTTGGTGTACATAAAAAGGATACAATGCGGATTAAGAAAGGTGTTACATTAGCTTCCAATAAGCCGAATATTCATGAAATTTTGTGGGATGATATAGAAGTAAGAGGGTTGGATATTCGGGCTGAGAATGATCAGGTTGTGGTGAAGGGGGAATTGTTTGCATTCGCTCTTTATTCTGGTGATGATGATAGTAATCCGCTGGAGTGGGTGGAGCAGGCAGTGCCGTTTTCCGGAGAAGTGCAGTGTAGTGGATGCATGGATGATATGATTCCCAATATTGAGGTGAATATTCAGCAGTCGAATATGGAGGTTAAGCCGGACTCCGATGGGGAGGAACGGATTCTTCAGGTAGAAGTAGTACTGGAGCTGGATATGAGGATTTACCAGGAGGAGGAGCAGACATTGCTGTTAGATGTGTATACACCCCATAAGGAGTATGTGCCAATCAGCAGCAATGAGACAATGGAGAGCCTGCTGGTTAAGAATTATTCCAAGTGCCGGGTGAATGAAAGAGTGGCGGTACAGGAGACCCAGGGTAAGATTCTGCAGATTTGCCATAGTGATGGCAAGGTGAAGATGGATGAGGCGCGGATTGTGGATAATGGCATTCGCGTGGAAGGCATTGTGCAGGTGCGGATTCTGTATATCGTCAGTGATGATGATATGCCGTTTTATTCGATGGAGACATCGATACCATTTAGTCATATGATCGAGGCAACAGATATTGATGAGCAGTGTAAATATTATCTGCGGTCGGATTTGGAGCAGTTGTCGACGACGATGGTAGACAGTAATGAGATTGAGATGAAAATTGTGCTGAATTTGAATGCCATTGTTTTGCGGCGGCAGCAGGAACCGATTATTTCGGAAATCCAGGAGCATGAGCTGAACATGGAGAAGCTTGAGAATATGCCGGGGATTATCTGCTATCTGGTGCAGCCGGGTGACACGCTTTGGGATATTGCCAAGAATTTTTATACGACTATTGACACGATTAAGACGTTAAATCATCTGGAAGGTGATGATGTTGCACCAATGGATTCGCTGATGTTGGTGAAAAAAGTAGATTATTAGCAGATGCAGTTGAATGTTTTTTGAAAATATAATATACTGTATACAAAATACAAAGGAAACAAATGAAGCAATAGGAGATACTATGAGATTAAGAGCACTGGCTAAAATCAATCTGACCCTTGATGTTAGCGGAAAAAGAGAAGACGGTTATCATGAATTGAGAATGATCATGCAGACTATCCGGATGTATGACCAGTTGGAGATGAATGTTTCATCCCGGCCCGGAATCCGTCTGAAGACCAATCTGCCTTACCTTCCGGTGGATGAGAATAATCTGGTATGTAAGGCCTGCAGGCTTTTAATGGATGAGTTTGATGTATCTGACGGGCTGGATATTCAATTGAAGAAGGTGATCCCGGTTGCCGCAGGAATGGCTGGCGGAAGCTCGGATGCAGCAGCGGCCATGGTGGGGGCTAACCGGATGTTTGGGCTGAGGCTTTCGATGAAGGAGCTGATGGACCGGGCCGTGAAAATCGGTGCTGATGTGCCTTATTGTATTATGCGTGGCACCGTTCTTGCCGAAGGGATTGGTGAACAGTTGACTCCTCTTAGCCCGGCGCCGAAAGGGTATGTATTGATTGCTAAGCCGGGAATCAGTGTTTCCACGAAATCTGTGTATTCGAACCTGAATGTGGGGAAGATTACCCGGCATCCGGATGTGGACGGAATGATTCAAGCTCTTGATCAGAATGATTTTTATGGTATGGCAAAGCGGTTGGGTAATGTACTGGAAACGGTTACGATTCCCGCTTATCCGGTGATTCATAAGATTAAGCAGCAGATGATCTCACATGGTGCTGTTAATGCTCTGATGAGCGGCAGCGGACCTACCGTATTTGGTCTTTTTGACAACAAGGAGAAAGCAGAAGCAGCATGTAGGAAGCTTAAGAAAAGCAAGGGTATAAAACAGGTCTTTTTGACCGGTTTTTATAACAATCGTGTTTGACAATGGAGGATTACTAATGACAAATGATTTTGAAATGAATATGGATGCCTATCTGCCCCTTAGAGATGTTGTCTTCAATACGCTGCGCCAGGCAATCTTGTATGGTAAGTTACAGCCGGGAGAGCGTTTAATGGAGATTTCCCTGGCTAATCGCCTGGGTGTAAGCCGGACGCCGGTGCGAGAGGCGATCAGGAAGCTGGAGCTGGAAGGATTGGTCATCATGATTCCCCGCAAAGGTGCCCAGGTTGCGCCGATTACGGAGAAGGATCTGAATGATGTTCTGGAGATCCGTCTGGCTTTAGAGGAATTTGCGATGACGTCGGCATGTGCCCGGGTTACCGATGAGCAGATGGAGGAAATCGGCAGGGCTATGGCAGACTTTGAGACCTGTATGAGTTCCGGTGATGTATCCAAATTAGCTCAGGCCGATGAGGCATTTCATGAATTGACCTATCGGGCGACGGGGAATCAACGTCTGATTCAGATTATTAATAACCTGCGGGAGCAGATTTATCGTTATCGGGTGGAATATCTGAAGGATGGAAAAGTGCGCACCAGCCTGGCGGAGGAACACCGAGAATTATATCACGCTTTGAATGACCGGAATGCCGGGAGAGCAATCGAATGCATGAAGCATCATATCCACAAGCAGCAGTATGGGATTGTGAAAAGCCTGAAGGGAAACGAATAAAACAGCAAAGAATGTACATCCTAAAAGAGATGCGATTATCGCATTTCTTTTTTGAGGTTTTATAGAGTAAAAAATGGTAACTATTCAGTACTGAACAGTTACAAAAAATGTAGTCAGGAGTGTATGTATGAATAATCAGACCATTCCCATTTCTCTGAATGTAGAAGAAAATGAAGCTTACATTCGCAATAAATGTAAGGGGTGCGCTGACATTATTATTCGTCCGATGAAGCTGGGGGCGGGTAAGCGTGTGCAATGTTTTGTGTGTCACATCGAAGTAGCAGTAGAAAATATCACGCTTCAGGATTCTGTTATGGGTAAGGTTCTCAGTCAAATGTGGGATATGCCGGTAGCGGAGATATATCCTTTTTTAAAAGATAACTGCCTGGGGATCTCGGATGTCAGTCACTTGGATACTATGAATATAGCTATGCAGGCGATGCTGGCAGGTAATGCAGTCCTGTTTGTTGACGGTTATGACCAGGCAATTAAGATCGCCAGCAAAGGTTATCCCAATACGGGCGTAAATAAGGCAGAGTCGGAAAAGGTGCTGCGAGGATCAAATGAAGGATTCGCGGATGCTGTTAAGGTGAATACAGCATTAATTCGTAAGCGCATCCGCAATACGGATCTAAAGGTGAAGGAATCTCATATGGGAGAACGCTCAGACACCCTGCTTACCCTGGTATATCTTGAAGGCTTGGTGAATCCGGATTTTCTGGAAGAGATTGAGAAACGGCTGAAACGATATAAGATTGACGGTGTAATGGATAGTGGCATGGTGGAGCAGTTGGCGGAAGAACGCTGGATATCTCCCTTCCCTCAATTCCAGACAACTGAGCGTCCTGACCGGGCCGCCCTTGAGGTCTTAAACGGACGGATTATTTTGCTTTGTGATAATACTCCGGTAGCCCTGATACTGCCGACAACATTTAACAGTTTTATTGAAGTTAGTGAGGACCGCTATAATCGCTTTGCGATTGTTTCGTTTCAACGATTGATCCGTTATGGGGCAGTGGTATTTGCCCTGCTGCTCTCTGCGCTATATCTGGCGGTTATTAATTTTCATACCCAGGTGCTGCCAACCGATCTTCTGCTTTCTTTTGCCGAGGCACGAAAGGGTGTACCTTTTCCCAGTCTTTTAGAAGTGTTGTTTATGGAAGTGGCCTTCGAGCTGATCCGGGAAGCGGGAGTCCGAATGCCGGGACCTTTGGGGGGAACAATTGGAATAGTCGGTGGTTTGATTATCGGTGATGCGGCAGTAGGCGCCAATCTGGTAAGCCCCATGTCAGTGGTAGTGGTGGCCCTGAGTGCCCTAAGTTCTTTCGCAATACCAAATGATGATTTTGCAGCCGCTTTTCGTTTGATCAAATTTGGCTTCATCTTCCTGGGAGGCTTATTGGGCGTGTTCGGTGTTGGTTTAGGAGTGTATTACCTCCTGGGTCATCTGTCAGGACTGATGAGCTTTGGTGTGCCCTACCTCACTCCATTCGTAGGTTCTGACTTAAATGGTGGATTTGAGCGCGCGAGAGATTCTCTGGTGCGAGCCCCTTTTACGTGGCTTAAGCGTCGTCCCATTTTTGCCAAAGAAGGGCAGAGAATCCGATTGAAGAAGGAGGAACAATAGTGTTTGGTGAAAATGAACGTATTTCTCAGCGGCAGCTGGGCCGTCAGGCAGTGTTGGTATTTCTGGGACTCTTCGTTATCATTGCACCCTCGGTTGCAACGATGCGGGGCCGCTCAGGAATGATCAGCTGTATCCTTGGAACGTTGCTGGCGCTTTGCTATTTATTTTACCTGTCTCGAATGACTGGAGCTTATCGGAATCCGGAAAAGAATCTGGGGAAAGTATGCAGTAAGATCGTTGCCTGCATCTATTCCCTGTATTTAATCCTATCCGGCGGTTTTATCGTCCGCCTGCTAAGTGAAATTGTTAAAAAATATTTGATCACAAATATTCATCTATGGCTGATATGCGGGCTGATCGTTCTGGTGGCTGCCTGGGGAACCGGCTGGAATATCCAAAGACGGGCACGAATAGCTGAGGTAGCATATCCGGTCATTATTGCCGGATTTGCCTTACTGCTGATATTTGCTGCAGTAAAAGTACCAATTGAAAACCTTAAAATGTCAGAACCCCTGTCTGCAGCTTCCGTGGCCAGAGGGACATACCAGTATTTTGCAGCATATTCTGCAATTGCGGTAGTCCCCTTTATTATGGACAGAGTACAGCGCTCAGCAAGCGCAGGAAATCGTCTGATGCGCAGCATCGTCATAGTGGCTGTGTTTATCCTGGTCTGCCTGTTGGTTCTGGGAGCAGCATTCGGCAGCCAGGGAATCGCCTATCACCGCGTGCCCATCCTGGACGTGATGTCCGGTGTAAATCTCCCCGGTGAATTCTTGCAGCGCTTTGATATAGTATGGATTTCCCTTTTACTATTTGTCCTTCTATTTGCCGCCGGAAGTACCTTCTTTTATGCCAACCATCTGCTGGAAAGAGTGCAAATTAAAAAAGCCCACATACCACTTGCCTTACTGGTACTGGTAATAGCATGCATATCCTACAACGGACAGAGCATTGTGGACATCTATGCCCCGGCCCTGCAATACGTATGTGCGCCAGTGCTTTTGGTATTGTCCTTATGTATGTCCTTGATGCAAAGGAGAAAGAAATGAAGAGAAGATTAATATGTATCTTGATCATAGCAATTCTAATACTTACCGGCTGTGCCGGGGTCGAACCAGAACATCGGGCTTTCCCCCTGGTATTCAGCATTGACTACCTGGAAAATCAATATCTGGTCAGTTTCGGCATGGCCAATCTGCCGGAACAAACCGGGCAGCAAAAAAGTGATTCCGAAGCATACACTGGTCTGGTCAGAATATACAAGGGTGCCAACATGGATGACGTCATCAGACAATACAATAAAAGTCAGGAATACTATCTGGATTGGGGGCATGTTCAGGTCGTCATCTTTGGTTCAGATATCCTCAAAAACCAACAGGCACTGCAGCAAATGCTTGGTGTCCTGGAAGATAACGTACTCATTGGGGAAAACGCATATGTATTCTCGGCGGAAAATCCAGAAGATATTATGAAGGTCAATGGGACGTCGGTAGAGTCTCTAAGTAACTACCTGGTTGGGATATATAAGAATCGGCCGGTTTCGCAGGAAAAGAAGATGTTGACTTTGAAACAGATGTTCTATGCTTGGCATAATGAAGATAAGACATTGATTCCACCGGAGATTGTATTGGAAGGGGGGATTCCGACGATTCCTTCGTTGGTTGAAGAAGATAATTCTCAGGCAGAGTGATGGGTTAACGGAAGTGTGATGTATGGCGGACGCAGCAGAAGGGTCTACAAAGAATTTACTGAAATCATGGCATCCATAGCACTGTTCCTTTCGCAGTGGTGTCATGGCTGCCAACAGGTTATTTTGATACTTTATTTTGATTAAAGAGTAGAAATAAGGCGATACTCCTAATACAGAAATATTTAGGAGGGACATAATAATATGAAAAACATATGGCAAAAAAACTGGGTCTGGCTGACGGCACTTATGATGGGGCTGGCCGGAACATTAGTGATAGGAACAATGGGAAAGGTAAATACGATTGGAGTACAACAGGGGATTGCAGAAGAGATTATCCGTTTTCATGTTCTGGCGAACAGTAACAGCGAAGAAGATCAGCAGTTGAAAATGCAGGTAAAGGAAACGGTTGTAAGTTACCTGCAGCAACTTTTGGAGGATTCGGATTCGGCAGCGGATTCTCGGGCGGTTCTTGAGGAGCATTTGGGTGATATTGAAGAAAACGCGGAGCAGCAGATACAACAATCTGGATATCAATATCCGGTTCAGGCAGTGTTGACGAAAGCTTATTTTCCGGTGAAAACTTATGGGGACTGTACTTTTCCGGCTGGGGATTATGAAGCGCTGCAGGTACGGATTGGGGAGGCCAAGGGCAGGAACTGGTGGTGCGTGGTGTATCCCAGTTTATGTTTTACAGATGCGATCCAGGGGGTAGTGTCTGAGGAAAATAAAGAGAAACTGAAAAGCCTGCTGACGGAAGAAGAATATCAGAGCATTTTGGATGGGGGGAAGGTTAAGGTTCGTTTTAAATGGCTGCCTGAAAGGTGAAAGCTACCGTTTGCCCCTTTTAGGCGACATAAAATAAATATTAGGTTGAATTATTTCTGTGTAAAGGGTAGAATAAAGGATATGCATTGTAGAAGTAATGGAGAAATATGATGAAAATTGACAAAGAAGCACCTATTGGTGTGTTTGACTCCGGGGTGGGGGGATTGACTGTTGCACGGGAGATTATGAAGAATTTACCGATGGAGCGAGTAGTGTATTTTGGTGATACTGCACGGGTTCCATACGGGAGCAAGTCAAAGGAAACTATCCTTCGTTATTCCCGGCAGATTATTCGCTTTTTGCAGACCCAGCAGGTGAAGGCAATTGTAGTTGCGTGTAATACTGCCAGCGCCCTGGCTCTGGATGAGATAGAGCAGGAACTGGAGATACCAATTGTTGGTGTGGTGAAGCCGGGGGCTAAAGTTGCAGCAGCAGCCACTGTAAATAAAAAGATTGGTGTCATTGCTACGGAAAGCACTATTCAAAGTGGGCTTTATATAGATTATATCTGTGCTATTGACCCGCAAATTAATGTAATTGGTAAGGCTTGTCCTTTATTTGTACCGCTGGTAGAAGAAGGTTGGCGGGAGGATCCGGTGACCAATGAGATTGCCGGGCGCTATTTGACAGATTTGAAGGAAGAAGGTATTGATTCCCTGATTTTGGGATGTACTCACTATCCGCTGCTGAGTACTGTTATTGGCCGGATTATGGGAGCGCAGGTCAAGCTGGTAAATCCCGCCTATGAGACTGCTCGTGAGTTGGAAAGGTTATTAAAAGAACGAGATTTAGAGAACAGGATTAAGAAGGAAGAAGAATTTCCTTACCGTTTTTTTGTAAGTGATGCGGCGAAGAAGTTTACTCAGTTTGCCAACTCTATATTGCCTTATGATGTGCGGATAACACAGCAGATTAATATTGAAGATTATTAGTAATAGTACGATTATTAGAGGTGAAGATGACAGAACAAGTTTTAGTTAGCATAAAAGGGCTTCAGTTTATTGATGCGGATGAGAATGTAGAACCAATTGAACTGATTACAGTTGGTAATTATTATCACCGCAACGGACATACATTTATCAAGTTCGAAGAAAGCTTTGAAGGAGTTGAGGGCAGTGCCCAAAATATGATTAAAATCACCCCGAATGTACTGGAAGTGTGGAAAAAGGGTGTTGTGGATGTACATATGGTATTTGAAAAGGAGAAAAAGAACATTTCCTATTATACCACCCCGTTTGGTACTATGCAGATGGGGATTGCCGCAACCAGTCTGGAGGTTCGGGAAGATCCGGACCATATTAATGTTCTGGTGGATTATGCTCTGGAGATTAACGAAGAATATATGGCAGACTGTACACTGGCAGTTAATATCAAATCAAAAGAGGCAAAGGATTTTGCGCTTGACTAAATCCTTTGCCTCTTGGCGTTTTTCTTATTTAGTGATTTTCTTTTTCATTCGTGCGAAAAATCCCGATTTTTCTTTCGGTGCGGTCAAAGGTCCGCGAACCCCCCGCACGCTCATGATGTAGATACCGCTTACCTCGGCCTTAACCTCTTTCTTTAGTGGAATCAGGTCATAGATTTTTTCATCTGCTACCAGAACCATGATCTTGGGTCCTACTTTTGCTTTTACTATCGGTAGTTTTGTTCGGCGCATCAACTTGGGAGTCTGGTCGATAACCATTTGGGGCAATCCCGATTCTTTCAGTGGTAATCGCTTTTTATCGATAACCAGCATGGAAAGGGTCTGCTTTGCAGCTTCCATCTGTTCCTGTTGTTCAGCTTGCTTTTTCTGAGTCCGTTTGCCCAGAATGTAGAGAATCACCAATACAGCTGCTATAAGTACCAGAATGACAAGTAATACAATCAATCCTGTGGACATGTGATATACCTCCTCAATTCGTAAAAAATAGAGGCTGGCGCCTCATTTCATATGTATTTTATTCTATCACCATTTTTTCCAAAAGGCAAATGATAATAATAATTTTTTGTTAAATGGGGAAAAAAGGTAGAAATAAGGAAGAGTTATGCTATAATGGCAATATGGATTAAGATAATGGAGGGGAAGCTTGGATGGCTGACAAAAGAGAAAGAAATACTGCCAATCTCGATCCGGAAAAGCAAAAGAGGATAGCGAGAGTCAGAAGCGAGCGCAGAAGAAGAAAAAGAAGAAAAGCATTGACATTGCGGGCAGTTACCTTGGGTGTGTTGATAGTAGTCCTGATTGGATGCATTATCGGGATTTCCTTCGGGGTCAAGAAGACGCAGCAAAAGAGGACTGAGAAAAGGGCTGAACAGGAGCAGCTGATTCAGGCGGAGGAAAAAAAGAATGCCGCCCGGCAGGATAAAATAGAAGAAGCTGAAAAAGTAGCTCGGGGTTATGACTTTGACAAGTCAATAGAACTTTTAAAATCAATCGAGAATTATGATAAAGATGCCAGTATTATTGCATCAATGGCAAAGTATGAGGCAGATAAGTCCACTCTTACAAGCAAGAGTATTGACCAGGTAACTCATATTTTTTACCATTCGCTGGTAGTGGATCCGGATAAAGCTTTTGCTGGAAATGACAGCATAGCGGCGGGATTTGCCCAGTGGATGACAACAGTGGATGAGTTCAATGCCATCACTCGGCAGATGTATGATAACGGCTATGTACTGGTAAGCCTGCATGATCTGGTGGATCAGACCGTGGATGCGGACGGGACCGTTCATTTTACCAAAGGAAAGATTATGCTTCCGGAGGACAAGACACCGTTTGTAATGTCACTGGATGACTTGAGTTATTATCATAGCTATGACAATCGGGGGATTGCCGGCAAGATGATCATCGGTGAAGACGGCAAACCAACCTGTGAATATATTGAAGACGATGGCAGCATGGTGACCGGCGCTTATGATTGTGTGCCACTGCTGGATCAGTTTATTGAGGAACATCCTGACGCCGCTTATCATGGCGCTAAAGGGATGATTGCTTTAACAGGATATAATGGTGTTCTGGGATATCGAACCGATATTTCTTATAAGAACAAAGAAAATTTGTCTCAGGATCAGCAGGCCTGGCTGGATGCCAATCCTGATTTTGACTGGCAAAAGGATTGTAATGAGGCGACCAGGGTTGCGGAGGCGATGAAAGCAGATGGCTGGGAATTTGCCAATCATACATGGGGTCATATTCGGGTAGGTGATTCCAGTCTGGAGACGATTCAGGCGGATACGGAGAAATGGATGTCATATGTTTCGCCATTGATTGGCGGCACGGATACGATTATCTTCGCCCATGGGCAGGATCTTTCTGATTGGCATGATTATACAATGGAGAATCCCAAGTTCTCCTATCTGAAAAGCCAGGGATTCAATATTTATTGCAATGTAGATTCTGCCCAGTATTTTGTACAGGTTCGGGACAGTTATCTGCGGCAGGGAAGACGCAACCTGGATGGATACCGTCTGTGGAATGATGTGCATGGTGAAAAGAACCGTACTTCGGACTTATTTGATGTGATGGAAGTTCTGGATCCAAGAAGAAAAGATGTACCGGCATTGTAAGGCAGAATGTGTAATTGTGAAGGTACTGAACAGTTATGACAGAATAAAGAAATAGCAAATGTGGAGATAATATAAATGAGCGACGAAAAGAACAGGCCGAAGAAACATGTTTCGGAATCAACTGATCCGGCAGAAAAACATAGGCTGGAACAGGTCAGGGAAGAAAAAAAAGCAAAGCGAAGGCAGCAGACCCTCATTATGAGGGCAGTTGTCATCGGGGTTCTGGTCCTTGTCTTGCTTGGGTGTGTTCTCGGTATCCGGGCCGGAATTCAAAAAAGCAAGCAGAAAAAGCTTGAGGAAAACGCAAAGCAGGAGCAGCAGGTCAAGGAAGAGCAGGAAAGAGAACAAACAGTAAAAGATGCCCTTGCTAAAGCAGATAAGTTGGCTCTTGGATATGATTATGACGGAGCTATAGAGATGCTGAATGGAGTGGCGGACAAGGCTTCTGGTGATGAAGCTGCCGGGGTGATCGCTTTGTATGAAGAAGCAAAAAACAAATTAGTCGAAACAGATGTGGAAACTATTCCCCATATATTCTTTCATATCCTGGTTGCGGAACCGTCAATCACCTGGAATTTAAGCGGTGCAGATGAATATAAGATTGGCGATTATAATCAGGTGATGACAACCATTGATGAGTTCAAGGGAATTCTGCAGCAGATGTATGACAGAGGTTTTGTGCTGGTCAGGATTCACGATATGGTGGAGGAGACCAGGGATGAGAATGGTAATACGGTATTTTCCAAAGGAAAGATTATGCTTCCGGAAGGGAAAAAACCATTTGTCATGTCCCAGGACGATGTGTGTTACTACTTTTATATGACTGGTGATGGATATGCCAGTAAGATGGTGGTCGGTGATGATGGACGGCCAACAACAGAGTATGTCCGGCAGGATGAAACGACAGTGACTGGTGCATATGATCTGGTACCGGTTTTAAATGAATTTATTGATGAGCACCCTGATTTTTCCTATCAAGGTGCCAAAGCAATCCTGGCCTTTACCGGATATAATGGAGTGCTGGGATACCGGACTGATCCGGATCTGGCCAAGACCGCAGAAGAAGGTAATAAGAATGCGGCAGAATACGGTGTATATAATATGGAAGATGAGATTGCCGCTGCTCAGCCGGTGGTGGAAGCACTGAAAAAGGATGGGTGGGAACTGGCCAGCCATAGTTATGGCCATATCAGTTATGGCAGTGATTTCTCCAAAGTAAAGGAAGATGCAGATAAATGGCAGACTCGGGTTGCCAATGTGATCGGACCATCGGATATTCTGATTTTTCCATTTGGTACGGATATCGGTGGCTGGAATGAGTATTCGGACGATAATGAAAAATATAATTATTTAAAGAGTCAGGGATTTCGCTTCTACTGTAATGTGGATTCTAATGAATACTGGGTGCAGCTGCGTTCAGAGTTTCTGCGGCAGGGTCGAAGGAACCTGGATGGATACCGGATGTACCAGGATCTCTTTAATGGCGCAGATAAGTTATCCGACCTTTTTGATGTAAAGAGTGTATATGATAACACCAGACCAAAAACCGGCTTAGAAAACTGGGATGGGGCCTGATGATATAAAGAAAAAGAGGAGTTTTAGAAAGGATTTTATTATGAAAAAATATGTTATGATTTTGGCAATGGTTTTTGCCATGGGAGCAATCCTGACAGGCTGCGGGGACCAAAAAGAAACTGCAGAAGAGAAGCAGGAAGCAGAGGTAACGGATGAGGCAGAAGCAGTGGTTGAGGAGACCGTGGTAGACGCCCCATCACTGGATGACCTGGATCTGGACAAAATTGTTGAACTGGGGCAGTATAAAGGTCTCAAGGTAGAAAAATCCGTTATTGAAGTAGCTGATGAAGCGGTTACAACAGAAATCAATAATTCATTGGAGCAGTATCCGGAGGATGTTGGCGAAGAAGAAGTTGTAATGGAAGGCGATACCGTTGACATTGACTTCGTTGGCAAGATAGATGGTGAAGAATTTGATGGAGGAAGTGCTCAGGGATACCAATTACAGATTGGCTCCGGTTCTTTCATTACTGGATTTGAAGATGGATTAGTTGGTATAAAGAAAGGTCAGACCGTGGATCTGGATCTTACTTTCCCCGAAGACTATAGCGAAGAATTAAGTGGTAAAGCAGTAGTATTCACAGTAACGGTTAATGCCATTAAAAGACCGCTGGAAGAGCCTACAGATGAGTGGGTGACAGCCAATACACAGTATGAGAATGTAGAAAAGTTCAGAGAAGGACTGCGCTCAGAACTGGAAGCAAGCAATGATAAAAGTGCTCAGGATGAGGTGCAGTGGGATGCATGGCAGCAGGTCTTAGACGCTTCTAATGTGTCGGAATACCCAGAGATTGTTCTGACATATGGAAAAGAAACCTATAAGTCCCAGGCAGAAAGTCAGGCAACTCAGTTTGGAATGACTTTGGAAGACCTTCTGGCAGCTCAGGAAATGACTCAGGAAGATTTTGATAAGGAAGCAGAGGATTATGCTCAGAGCGTAGCGAATCAGATGCTGGTATCTTGTGCTATTGCTGAAAAAGAAGGATTTAAATATTCTGATGAAGCATCTAAAGAAATATTGGAAGAGTATACTACTAACACTCAGATGACAGAAGAAGAGATGTTTGAGCAGTATGGTGAAAATAATATTAAACAGAATGTTTTGACTCGAAGAGTTCTTAACCTTATTGTAGATACGGCGGAGATTACGGAAGTAGTTGCGACACCGGAGCCGGAAGCAACACAGGAAGCTGAAACTCAGGATTAGATAATATAGAACACATAGACGTTGTAGAAAAAAAGGTTGGATACCAGAATCGGGTATTCAACCTTTTAAATTTGTTTTAAAGAAATCTGTTTGAATTCCTGGTGTGATTTTTTAAGACTTCAGATAAAATGCAAGTTTATTAAGGACATCCGCCATTACGACGGGTTTACCGAGATGGTCGTTCATACCGACTTTTATGCACTTTTCGACGTCTTCTTTAAAGACATTTGCAGTCATGGCGATAATTGGTATGGCAGTGGCTTGAGGAGTGTTAAGTGAACGAATCATTTGTGTGGCCTGCAGGCCATCCACCTCCGGCATCTGTACATCCATCAGGATCAGGTTGTAACGGTCGGGGTTAGTGACAAAAGCATCAAATGCTTTTTTACCGCTTTTGGCTGTATCTATGGTAATGTTGGTTGGTTCCAGTAAGGCAATGACAATTTCTAAGTTGATGTCGATATCATCCACCAGCAATAAAACATATTTGGAAAAATCTGCGGGTGCTGACACTGCTTTTGGTGTGGGGACAGGGGTGATGGGGAGTGCAGCTGAAGCTTGTTGGGGAACCGTTAGGACAGCTGTGAAGAAAAAACAGGAACCTTTACCGGTGGCTGATTCTACCCATATATCACCGTTCATTAATTCTAATATTCGTTTTGAAATAGCCAGGCCTAAACCGCTGCCGCCATATTTACGGGAGGTTCCGGCTTCGGCTTGCTGGAAAAGATTAAACAATTTTTTTTGTTCCTGCTTAGACATGCCGATACCAGAGTCCTTTACCTGCATTTGTATCTTGCACTGATCATTCTGCAGTTCCAACAGGGTGGCGTTGAATTCGATACAACCATCCTGAGGGGTGAACTTTGTCGCATTAGACAGGATGTTAGTGATCACCTGAGCAAGGCGTTGGTCGTCACCATATAAGTTGGCTGGTATGTTCGGGTCTATTTCAACCGAAAAGTGATGGTGGCTGTCTTTCATTCTGACAGAGATAACCGTCATTACCCGATTCAGCATTTCGGAAAAGTTAAAGTTGATGCTGGATAACTCCATTTTGCCTGATTCGATTTTTGATATATCAAGGATGTCATTGATTACACCCAGTAGATGGGTGGAAGCATTTTCAATCTTTCCGAAAGCATAATCTTTTCGTTCCAGGCTTTTTTCGTTCATACCAATTGAGGTCATGCCAATAATGGCATTCATCGGCGTGCGGATTTCGTGGCTCATATTGGACAGGAAATCGCTTTTTGCCCGGCTGGCAGCCAGAGCTTCTTCCCGTGAACGTTTCAGGTCGGTAACGTCGTGGAACATCAGCATAATTCCGTTTGAGTCCAGCCGTTCATCTTTCATTGGTACCATCAGCCCGGCGAAATCTTCAGCGGCATCATCCTCATTAAAGCGAAAGGTCATATCAAAAGAAATCGGTGTGCTGGTGCGGATAATCTGGCTACGGTATTCCAGAAGTTTTTGATGGGAGTCATGATCCAGAAAAGCAGCGAGGATTTCAGTCAAGGTATGTCCCTGTACTTCAGATGCATCTTTAAAACCTGCTTTGGTCGCAAAATAATCGGTGCAGAACTCAACTCTGCCAATGTGGCTTAAGAATAAAATGATGCTGGGGGAGTTAGCCAACAGCAGCGCCAGATATCGTTCCTGTTCCCGTTGGATAAAGGTACTGGCTTTCTGCTGATTCAAAAGCGTTGTAGAGGCAAGCTTTTCCTGGGTAAGGGCATTTTGCAGGTGGGTAATCTCACGGCTTAGCTTACGGTTCTCACGTTTAAGCTGCTTAAGCTGAGCTTGTAAATTCAATTCTTTAGTTTGGTTTAAATCAGCCTCGCCCAAGTTCATCCCTCCTCATATGCTGAAAACAACGGCTGGTTGTTATATTATTACAGAGTACATGCACAAAATGTGTAATTATGAAAGCGATTGTGTAATTTGCCGTCAGGTCCGGGCATTGGGCAAACCTCACCACCAGAATATCCCATCATAAAAGGATGCCTGTTGTTAGCAAGCTGTTTATCGATCAGACGAAGCTCACTGTCCTGGTCAGGAGAAAGCATGATATAGCGGGTTACACATGGAAGCAGCAGTGTTGCCTGACGATCATCGCGGTCTGTTATCTGAGCAAGTCCCATCTGGGCAGATTCGAAGATACCCTGGGAATCGATGCTTCCGACGGCAAATGAGGTTCCCACCGGGATTTCACCGCCGGTTAGAACAGAACCATCTTCAAACAAGGTGTAAAAACCTAATGCCACCGGTTCCTCAGTTCCGTCATAATATACCATCAGTGGTGTTGTGGTAATGTTTTCTTTCGTAATTATCAATCCGATATTAGCCAGATACTCTAAGACAGGTAAATCATTGATCTCTCGTAAGAGTGCCCCTTCACTGTTGGTAACGATCGCCCGGGTGTTGAAAATGTTCCGCTCCGGAATGGAAGAAACGATAAATTCAGGTTCAACCGATCCGTTAACAAACATCATCGCCAAACCGGCACCGAGGGTATTGCCATTACAGATGGTATAGACAGTTTCATAATTAAAATCAATACTATTGGTAATTGAACCCCATAGCGGAATGCCATGGCAGGATTTATCCATGGCTGCGACGACTTCATAGCCGGCTACATCTCTGATATAAGGCATAAAAGTAAAAATCATCGTTGGGTCATAATCCACATCGCTGCGGATTTGATTGTATAACCGGTCAATCTCGGTCTTGTAGTTATCATGATCAATGGCGTTTGTCATGCCAACGGAAAATGATACCTCATCACTGGTCAGAACGGTAAGAGTAAGGTCATAAAGTCCATATCCGTGTTCATCAGCATTGGCCATGGAAGTCATGCCAATAACATCGAAGGGCAATTCGTTGCAAAGCGCTTCCACTACACCGGTGTCAATAAAGTCCAAATGGCAGAAGATTAAGCCATCGGAATACTTTTTCAGGGCGGATAAATCAATCTGACTTTTAATTTCACTGAGTGCCTCATCAATTTCAGCAGTACGTGCGGTATACATTTCAATCATAGTTATGACCTTCCCTTTCTAAAATGAATAATTCTTATGTTATCATATCATTTCAGAACTTCCAACAAAATAATCCTATTGTTTTTGGTGATAGTCAGTTAAACCGTTGATAATTTTAACATTGCGCCCCTTATATGATAAAATATAATTAGAAGGGGATGGTGTGATGAACACAAGTCCTATCGCTCCCCGGCTACAGAATACGGATGCGCCGTCAAAGATGTCAATCTGGAAACGGATCAATACTTCCATCTCAATTCTATTATTTTTTATTTCATTATACCTTTTCAAAAAATCGCAAACCATACCCTATTATTTAAAAACGGGAGGTTATTTATCATTCATCATTTTTTCATTTCCTCGATACAAAGGTTCTGCCGGTGAGGGGATTGCTTCCAAGATTGGAAAGGGGAAGCGAAAGACAGAAAAAGCGCAGCCCCAGGGAAATTTATCAAGGCAAGGAATGCCTGATTTTTCTGGGGCTACGCTTATTATAGAGGAAAGCGGGCTAAAAATGAGTATTACCCAACATCCACTTTATCGTAAATGGTTTATATCTCTATCAACGGTTTAGCAGACTATCACCTTGTTTTTAAGGCGGATATGGGGGGAACAGCTTGCATAATGTTTCGGAGGAGTGCTATGATAGGGCAATATGGAGGTAGTGTCATGCGAGAACAGTTGACTGAAAATGATGTGAAGAAGATTGAAGAAGAGATTGAGTATCGTAAGCTGGTGGTGCGTAAAGAGGCTATTGAGGCAGTGAAGGAAGCCAGGGCGCATGGGGATTTGAGTGAGAATTTCGAGTATTATGCGGCGAAGAAGGATAAGAATAAGAATGAGAGTAGGATTCGATATTTGGAGCGGATGTTGAAAACGGCCCGGATCGTGTCTGATGAATCGGAAGAGGATGAGGTGGGGTTGAATAATGTTGTGGAGGTATATTTTGAAGAGGATGAATTGACGGAGAGTTATAAATTGGTTACGTCTATTCGGGGGAATTCGATGAAAGGGTTTATTAGTATTGAGTCGCCGCTGGGGAAGGCGATAAAGGGGGGGAAGGTGGGTGAGAGGGTGTTTGTTAAGGTGAGGGAGGATTATGGGTATTATGTTGTGATTAAGGGGGTTGATAAGAGTAGTGGGGATGATGGGGATAGTATTCGGGGGTTTTGAAGGGGGTGAGGAAGTTGCCAAATGTGCCTTGTGCAGGTGGGCCGGTGATGTGTCGTAGGTTTGCCAAAACCGGAGCGCTCGTGGTTATCATCTAATGTAAAAAGAGCTAAAATTATTGGGATCATTCGTATTCAGCCCGTATTCTGATGAATACGCGCTTCAGACGAATTCAAAATGTGTCTGGGAGACACATTTTGCCCAAGAATTTTAGCTCTTTTTACATTAGATGATAATCCACTCGTGCTACGGTTTTGGCAAACCTACGACACATCACCGGCCCACCTGCACAAGGCACATTTGGCAACTTCTTGGGGGTCGCAGGGAGGTTGTGGTGAGTTGTAAGTTGTGGTGTAGGGGTAGGTAGCATTGTTTAGGTGGTGTGGTTTAGGGGGTGGTTAGATAACGTGGTTTAGGGAGAGGGCTATTAGTATGCCGGTGGTGATTATTATTAGGGAGATTAGTATGGTTCCGATGTTGCGTTTGCCGGCGATGGTGGTGGGGCCGGCGATTAGGCCGGATTTTCGCAGGGCGGTGACGATGGGTTTGTATAGGAGCATTGTTATGCCGGCATTGATGGCACCTTTTATCAGGTTAAAAGGTAGGAATATTGGGATTAGCATGGCGGCTACGGCTTCGCGGGGGTATCCCATGTAGATGGGGGTGATGAGGTAGTTCCATAGGAGCATTATGGCGGTCATGCATAGGGTTCCGGCGGTTAGGCCGATGATTGCTCCGGTGAGGGTGTGTTTCTTTTTATAGATTATGGCGGCGGTGCAGGCGAAGGCGCAGCTTGCCAGCAGGTTCATTATCCAGCCGATGAATCCGGCGGAGCTGATGGTTACTAATTCTACGGTTGAGACGATTAGTGAGACCAGGAAGGCGGTTAATGGGCCCATGATGAAGCCGCCGATAGTGATGATTATGGCTTTTGGTTCGTACTCTAAGAAATCGAAAAATGGGATGCGGCATACGACTACGGAGACGTATGCGATGGCGCAAAGCATAGCGACCATGGTGATTTTTTTGGTTCTGTTACTCATGATTGTGTTCCTCCTCAAAATGAAAAAATTAGCACTGGAAAGATTGCTGTTTCTTTCAGGTGCTAAAATTAAGCGGATGATGGACATATAAGTTTAGCAGAATAGAATAATTCTGTTAATGGATGTACCAATTTCAATCCATCTTCTTTCATCCAGACTTTACTGTCGGTTTTGGAATTACACCAAATCTTGCGTTTTACGCTCGCGGACTTTACCGCCGGTCGGGAATTACACCCTGCCCCGAAGACATTATCAATATTCAAATGTGTTTTTATTGTATATCTGGAATTGAGTGGTGTCAATAGGGTGTTCTTGATGCCAATAGTTATTGGTCACGGAGTAAACAGTAACCGTTTAGTTACTCTTATAAGAACCCACATAGAAAAATAAAAGCAAAATGCTTTACCCTGGTGATTCTAATAAAAATATGGTAGAATCATAGTTGGTACTGAAATAATAAAGGAAGGTAAATATGAAAACAAATTCATTAATTAAAAACAAATACTTTTTATATGCTACAGAGTTTTTCACCGGCATGTCTGTGATGGCTATTGAACTGGGTGCGAGCAGATTACTTGCGCCGTATTTCAGTTCTTCTCAAATTGTTTGGACAGTCATCATCGGTGCTATTATGATTGCCATGGCCTTGGGCAACATCTGGGGTGGGAAGATGGCTGATAAGAATCCTGATCCGGGGAAACTATATAACAGGCTCTTAATTGCAGCTATCTGGGTTGCGGCAATTCCTTTTGCGGGGAAATATATAATAGCAGCAATTTCTTTAGGAGTAGCAGCAGTTGTCAGTAAAAATTTTCTGGTTTGGGCATCATTATTATCCTGTCTGGTTATCTTTGTATTTCCCTTGATGCTTTTAGGGACAGTTACACCCTCCTTGGTAAAGTATACAGTAGAGGACTTAGAGAACAACGGTGCCGTTGTCGGTCGGCTGGGCGCCCTTAATACAATTGGCAGTATTATCGGAACGTTTTTACCCACTTTCGTTACGATTCCTGCAGTAGGAACAGCAGCCACATTTCTCATCTTTGCAGCAATTCTTGGACTGCTTAGCATTCTATACTTTGTATCCGTCCGCAAATTTGTTATCAAGGGCGCAGTATGTATGATCGTGATCGCGGCAATGTCATTTACCTGTCCCACATACAGTTTTGCATTCTGGGAGTCAGAGCTCGTATATGAAGATGAGTCAATCTATAATTATCTGCAGGTAAATGAAGATGAATCCAGTATCATTCTTTCCACTAACGTGCTTGCAGGAGTCCAGTCAATCAAAATGAAAGACCGAAAATTTACCGGGATGTATTATGATTATGCTCTTGCGGCACCATTTATGGCCGGTCTGGCAGATAAAGACGGCGAAGTGCTGATTCTTGGACTGGGTACCGGAACATTTGCTTCCATGTGCAGTGAGTATTTTCCCAATGCCCATGTAGAAGGTGTGGAAATTGATGAGAAAATTGCTGATCTGGCGAGTAAGTATTTTGATCTTCCGGGCAGTGTGGACGTAACCGTATATGATGGACGTGCCTACTTGCAGACCGATAAAAAGTATGATGTGATTATGATTGACGCTTATCAGGATATTACCATACCATTTCAGATGTCTACGGTAGAGTTCTTCACTCAGGTCAAAGAGCATTTGAATCCAGATGGTGTTATGGTGGTCAATCTGAATATGACTTCAACCCGGGAAGATTCTATTAATGAATATCTATGCGAGACAATTGCCAGCGTGTTCCCTCAGGTGTATACTGCCAATGTAGCTTCTGGAACCAATACCGAACTGTATGCATTTGAAAATAAAGATAGCCTGAAGACTTTTACAAAATCCTATCAGGGATATGGCCGGGAACATCAGGACGATGAGCTGACAGCGATGATGGATACCGTCAGCGAACGCCTTACCAAGGTGCAGGAAGGATCCCGCATCCTGACCGATGATAAAGCGCCGGTAGAGGTTCTGGGAATGAAAGTTCTGGATGAGATGATCCAAGACGAGCTGGGGTATTTTAAGGAAATCATGAAGTCGGGAAACTGGAAGGAACTATTGGAGATGATGTAAAAGGTTAGAGTTCAGCCTTTGGCTGAACTCTAACTGTAAAAGAACCAAGCGTTCATAAAAGGAGGAAATATAGATGAAAATATTAGTAACCGGAGGTGCAGGCTATATAGGCAGTCACACTTGTGTGGAACTTTTGATGAATGCCCATGAAGTAGTAGTGATGGACAACTTATATAATTCCAGCAAAATAGCTCTTGAACGGGTTGAACAGATTACCCGGAAGCGTGTAACATTCTATGAGGGTGATATTCTGAATAAAGAATTTCTGGAAAATGTTTTTCAGAAAGAAACAATTGATGCAGTGATTCACTTCGCAGCCCTTAAAGCAGTGGGTGAGTCCGTAGAAAAGCCCCTTGAATATTATCAGAACAACTTAACCGGAACTCTGAATCTATGTGAAGCGATGCGTAAATATGACTGCAAAAAGCTGGTCTTCAGTTCGTCCGCTACAGTGTACGGGGATCCGGCCTTTGTTCCGATTACGGAAGAATGCCCCACAGGTGGCGTTACCAATCCATACGGACAAACAAAGTTAATGTTAGAGCAGATTCTGACCGACTTACATGTTGCTGACCCATCATGGAAGATTATGCTGCTTCGCTATTTTAACCCTATTGGTGCTCATCGATCAGGCTTAATCGGTGAAGATCCAAAAGGAATTCCCAATAACCTGGTACCCTATATTGCTCAGGTGTCGGTTGGAAAACTGGCCTGTCTGGGTGTGTTTGGAGACGATTATGACACCCCGGACGGAACCGGCGTGCGCGACTATATCCATGTGGTAGATTTGGCGAAGGGCCATGTGAAAGCGCTGGATATAGTGGATCAGTTATCAGCGGTTGGAATCTATAACCTTGGCCTGGGAAAAGGATACAGCGTTCTGGAAGTAGTTAAAGCTTATGAAAAAGCTTGTGGAAAGTCAATCCCATATGAAGTCAGACCGCGCAGAACGGGCGATGTAGCAGAGTGCTATGCCGACGTAACCAAAGCAGCGAAGGAACTGAAGTGGACGGCTCAATTTGGCATTGAAGAAATGTGCGCCGACTCCTATCGCTGGCAAACCAATAACCCCAATGGATACTTGGAAAAATCATAAAAGCTTTTTCAGCCAACAGTACAATCGGCTTTTGACCGCCCTCCTTTAAAAACAATAGAAAAAGAGCCTGCATAAGCAGACTCCCGTATCCATTCCTAAAAAAACATTTTTTTATTTTCATATTTCGGCTCCATCGTAAACTGAATAGAAAGCCGTTTAAATAATTTAATATCCACCGGCGAGAGCATCACCGAACTATGCACTTGGCAACCAGCCAGATTAGGCATCTGTTCCAAAGCCGCTTTAGCCGGCGGATCCGTTGCCGCAGACGTTGAAAGCGCAATTAAAATCTCATCCATATGCAGCCGCGGGTTAATACTTCCCAGATACTGTGTCTTCAATGTCTGAATCGGCTCAATCGACTCCGGTGAGATAACATGCAGCTCATGGTCAATCCCCGCCAGATGTTTCAACGTATTAAGAAGCATTGCTGAACACGGTCCTAAGAGTGCTGAAGTTTTGCCGGTAATAATAGTCCCATCATCTAACTCCATCGCAGCAGTCGGTGCTTTAGTTGAATTAGCCAGCTTTAAAGCGGCTTTTACCACCTTGCGGTCTTCCACCGTCGTTTGCGCCTGATTCATCAGCAGCTCCTGCTTTAATACTTCCTCTTCGCCACACAGCCCCTCAACAAGCCGTCCTAAAGATTCATAATATCTGCGGATGATCTCCTGACAAGACGCTGCCCTGCAGGTCTCATCATCAGAGATACAATTACCCGCCATATTCACGCCCATGTCAGTGGGGGATTTGTAAGGACTTTCACCAAAGATACGTTCAAATATGGCATTTAACACCGGAAAGATTTCCACGTCCCGGTTGTAGTTGACGGTAGTTTCACTATATGCCTCCAGGTGAAACGGATCAATCATATTAACATCATTCAGATCAGCTGTCGCAGCCTCATAAGCCAGATTGACCGGATGCCTCAGTGGTATATTCCAGATTGGAAAGGTTTCGAACTTAGCATAGCCAGCCCGAATACCACGTTGATGTTCATGATAAAGCTGGGACAGACAGGTTGCCATCTTGCCGCTTCCGGGTCCCGGAGCGGTAATGACCACCAGTGGGCGGGAAGTTTCGATGTAATCATTTTTACCAAATCCCTGCTTGCTTACAATATGCGGGATGTTAGCCGGATAACCATCGATGACATAATGCATATATACCTTAATCCCCAGTTTTTTCAACCGGCTTTTGAATAACGAAGCACTGCTTTGACCGGTATATTGGGTGATGACCACACTGCCGACATACAATCCATTGGAACGAAATGACTCGATCAGGCGCAGCACATCGATGTCATAAGTGATGCCCAGGTCACCCCGAACCTTATTCTTCTCGATGTCCAGTGCATTAATTGCAATTACAATTTCTGCATGATCCGAAAGCTGCATTAAGAGGCGTAACTTACTGTCCGGAGCAAATCCCGGAAGAACCCGGGAAGCATGGTAATCATCAAAAAGCTTACCACCAAATTCCAGATAAAGTTTATTGCCAAATTGGGCAATTCTTTCCTTAATGTGTCTTGATTGCATCTGCAGATACTTTTCGTTGTCAAATCCTACTTTCATTTGCACACGTCCTGTTTTTTAATAGTTTGTAATTATTCGGCAGTTTCAAATATTTTCTCTAAATATGTCAGAAAAAATAATAAATAATATACATCACAAAACAGTATACTACAAGGTAGAAGGATATTACCAGCGGGAATTTTAGTTTTTTAAGAAAAGTTTAAGAAAAGGTGTCTTCTTTTCATAATCTGCTTATTGATTTATCTTTTTAACCTTATTATAATAATAGGGGTATACTTAAGGAGGATAAAGATGGAACAAGACCCCAAGAAATCAAATCAAGGTGGACCAGATAAAAATGGTAACAAGAACCAGCAGTCGCTTTTGATCATTTTAGTCTGTACATTAGCTACGCTGGTCTTATGGAATCTCTTTGGCAGCTTCATCAATAATTCAACAAACAAAGAGATCACATACAATGAGTTTATCCAGATGATAGACGAAAAACAGATTGATAAAGTAGTCCTGGAATCAGGAAAGCTTACAATCACACCAAAGAAAAAAGAAAATCAAGTGCTGGAGATGGAGTATACCACCACAGCCATGGAAGATGCCACAGCCCTGACAAAGCGTTTGGAGGGTAAAGGAATTGAATTCAAAGAAAGCCTGCCAGATATGACGGGCTCTATTATTTCGTCTATTTTAAGCTTTATATTGCCGATAGCAATTATGTTCTTTGGTATCTCTTTTATCATGAAACGTTTTAATAAAGGCGGCGGCATGATGGGAGTGAGTAAAAGCAAAGCAAAAGAGTATGTTCAAAAAGAAACGGGAATTACATTTAAAGATGTTGCCGGTCAGGATGAGGCGAAAGAATCGCTGCAGGAGGTGGTTGACTTCTTGCATAATCCAACCAAATACTCGGAGATCGGAGCCAAGCTACCCAAAGGCGCCCTGCTTGTAGGACCTCCGGGAACCGGTAAGACCCTGCTTGCCAAGGCAGTAGCAGGAGAAGCCCACGTACCATTTTTCTCACTGTCCGGATCGGATTTTGTTGAGATGTTTGTTGGCGTAGGAGCATCACGTGTACGTGATTTATTTGAAGAAGCAAAGAAGAATGCACCATGTATCATCTTCATTGATGAGATTGATGCTATCGGAAAGACCCGTGACAGCAGATATGGCAGCGGAAACGATGAAAGAGAACAGACACTGAATCAGCTGTTGGCTGAAATGGATGGCTTTGACACCTCCAAAGGTCTCTTGATCCTGGCAGCAACCAACCGCCCTGAAGTGCTGGATCCAGCCTTATTAAGACCGGGTCGTTTCGACCGTCGCATAATCGTAGACCGCCCCGACCTTAAAGGACGTGTCAACGTTTTAAAAGTACATGCCAAGAATGTTTCCCTGGATGAAACAGTAGATCTGGATGCAATTGCTCTGGCAACTTCCGGTGCGGTAGGATCAGATTTGGCTAACATGATCAATGAAGCTGCTATTCTGGCAGTAAAGAATGGTCGAAAAGCAGTAGCCCAGAAAGACTTATACGAAGCAGTAGAAGTCATTTTAGTAGGAAAAGAGAAAAAAGACCGTATCCTAAGCCAGGAAGAACGCCGTATTGTATCTTACCATGAAGTCGGTCATGCTCTTGTCAGCGCCCTTCAAAAGGATGCAGAGCCGGTCCAAAAGATTACCATTGTTCCCCGGACCATGGGAGCTTTGGGATACGTTATGCAGGTCCCGGAAGAAGAAAAATATCTCAACACCAAAAGTGAGCTGGAGACCATGCTGGTCGGGCTGTTAGCCGGCCGTGCAGCGGAAGAGATAGTCTTTGGGAATATAACTACTGGAGCAGCTAATGATATTGAAAAAGCAACGCAGATTGCCAGAGCCATGATCACCCAGTATGGTATGTCAGAAAAATTCGGCTTGATGGGACTGGCAAGTGCAGAAAACCAGTATCTGGACGGCAGGACAGTTTTGAACTGTGGTGATGATACGGCTACTGAGATTGACCATGAGGTTATGGAATTACTGAAGGATTCTTACGGTAAGGCAAAAGAGTTGTTGTTAGGTAATCGGGATGCTCTTGATAAAATTGCTGATTTCCTGATTCAAAAGGAAACGATCACTGGTAAAGAATTTATGAAGATATTCCATGAAGTGAGGGGAATTGATGAGACTCAGGTGGCAAATGAGAACATTACAATGCTGGAGAGTGATGTGTCTGTGATGGGCAATGAGGATGGAGATAAGGCTGAATGAGATTAAAGGTAAGAGACTTATTTGATGAGTGGGGTTAGATATGTGAAATTTAATATGTTGGCGGTCAGGACGCCACTGTGGAAGCTTGTAAGTATTGTTATAGTTGATTTTACGTTGTAGTAATTTAACTTTTGGTGAAATCCTGTTACGGTAAGGGTGCTCTTTTCGTAAATCGCTTGTAGAACCAGCGGCAGAAGGGCATGGCATATCCCACGTAAACAATTGGAGGGCGCTTTTAGCGGCGGCGGAATCAACCATTTACGTAGACCCAGCGCGACGGCTTTCCGGAGCGTTGCTGGTCGGAGTTAATGGTTAGTCCGCCAGAGCGTTGCCCTGTTTACGTGGGATATGCCATGCCCTTCTGACGCGTCCGCCTTGCAAAACTGTCCTATCCAGGTTATTATGTCAGTAAAGCTGATGAGTTGCTGACTGCAAGTGTACGAGACATTCTTGGGTCATAAGATTAGGGAGAGATGATGTTTGAGATTGAAGAGGAATTAAAGAAACTCCCGGCAAAACCGGGTGTTTATATTATGCATGATGCTAAAGATGCTATTATCTATGTGGGTAAGGCCATTAGTCTGAAGAATCGGGTTCGGCAATATTTTCAAAGCAGTCGGAATAAAGGGGTTAAGATAGAACAGATGGTGACCCAGATTGCCCGGTTTGAATATATTATAACCGATTCGGAACTGGAGGCTTTGGTGTTGGAATGTAATCTTATTAAGGAGCACCGGCCAAAGTATAATACGATGTTGAAGGATGATAAAAGTTATCCTTTTATTAAGGTTACGGTTAATGAGGCTTATCCCCGGGTGTTGTTTGCCAGGCGGATGCAGAAAGATAAGAGTAAGTATTATGGTCCGTATACCAGTGCCGGTGCGGTTAAAGATGCGATTGAGCTGGTGCGGAAGCTTTATCAAGTGCGGTCGTGTAATCGGAATCTGCCTAAGGATCAAGGGAAGGAGCGGCCTTGTCTTTACTATCATATTAAGCAGTGTCAAGCTCCTTGTCAGGGATATGTCAGTCAGGAGGAGTATCAGGAGGGGATCGCTGGGGTACTTAATTTTCTGAACGGGAATTTTAAGGAGGCGATTCAGGAATTGGAAGATAAGATGCGTGTTGCCTCTGAAGCAATGGAATTCGAAACGGCGGCGGAATATCGGGATTTGATAAAGAGTATTCAACAGATCGGGGAACGTCAGAAGATTACCGGCAGTAGCGGTGAGGATAAAGATGTTATTGCGGTGGCGATGGATGAAAATGATGCTATTGTGCAGGTCTTTTTCATTCGCGATGGACGGCTGATCGGTCGGGATCATTTTTATCTGCAGGTGGCTTCGAATAATACGGGGGAAGAGATTTTATCTACTTTTGTTAAGCAGTTTTATGCGGGGACACCATTTATTCCGAAAGAATTAATGGTGCAGTATGATATGGATGACCGGATCGTGTTGGAAGAATGGATGAGCTCAAAGAGGGGACAGAAGGTTTATATCCGTGTGCCTAAGAAGGGGACGAAGGAGAAGTTGGTGGAGCTTGCTGCCCGCAATGCAGCGCTGGTACTCAGCCAGGATAAAGAGAAGTTGAAGCGGGAAGAGGGGCGGACGATCGGAGCAGTAAAGGAGATTGGCAATCTTTTGGGATTAAAGGATCTGAATCGGATTGAGGCTTTTGATATATCTAATATCAGTGGGTTTGAATCAGTGGGTTCAATGATTGTATATGAAAAGGGAAAACCGAAGAGAAGTGACTACCGTAAATTTAAGATTCGCTCGGTGCAAGGGCCGAATGATTATGCCAGTATGGAAGAGGTATTGTCCCGCCGCTTTACCAGGGGGCTTGCGGAACAACAGGGGGATGAACATCAGGCTGGTTTTTTCCGCTTTCCGGATTTGCTCATGATGGATGGTGGAAAAGGTCAGGTGAATATTGCTCTGGAGGTACTGGCACGGCTTGAGATTGACATTCCGGTGTGTGGCATGGTTAAGGATGATAAACACCGGACCAGAGGCTTGTATTATCATAATACCGAGATTCCTATCGACCGTTCCAGTGCGGCATTCCAGCTGATCACCAGGGTTCAGGATGAAGCACATCGTTTTGCCATTGAGTATCATCGTCTGTTAAGAAGTAAGGGACAGGTGCATTCGATTCTGGACGATATTCCTGGTGTAGGTCCAACCCGGCGCAAGGCCTTGATGAAGCACTATCAGTCTCTGGATCGGATCAAAGCAGCAACGATTGAAGAATTAAAAGAACTGCCTTCGATGAATATCGACAGTGCCGGAAAGGTATATCAGTTCTTCCATGAGGAAGAGAAGAATGAATCAGAAGAAAGTTAAACTTAAGGGCTGTAAAGCGAGAATTATATAAAAATTAATAAAAATGTTATTGTATCTTGTCGGAAAGCGCGGTATTATGAAATAGAATTAAAATTTGCTTACAATTTCGTGTAGAAAGATTGATATATATGGACGACAGACAAAGACGATTAAGAATGGAGCGCATGAAGCGCGAAAAGCAGCGGCAGCTTGAGCGACGCAAAAAGCAGCAGATTCTGATGCGAAAGTGCTTGACCGTAGGAGCAGCAGTAGCTGTCGTATTGGTGATCATTTCCCTGATATGGGCAGGAGTAAGGCCGCTGGTGAAAAAAGCAGGTGCAGATAAAAGCGTAGATAAGACTACCGTAGAAGTTCAGGCGGAAGCCAATAATGAAGACCAGGAAGTTACAGAAGCCGCGGCTAATACCCAACAGAATGAGAACGATAATACAGAATCAACCGAGTTGGCTGACGCAGCCGCAGTCAAAGAGCCGATTACTGAAGGCACGGCGGTTGACTATGCGGTACCTGGCTGGCAGGTGAACAGCACTGGTTGGTGGTATGCGGATACAGATAATACATATTATAAAAATGGATGGATGACCCTGGATGGTCAGAAGTATTATTTTAATCAGCAAGGTTATATGCAGACTGGTTGGGCAGCAATTGGCGGTAAGGGATGCTACTTTACAGAGAATGGAGTTTATGAAGCGGACAAAGAGAGCAAGATGATAGCTATGACATTTGACGACGGACCGGGATCATATACCCAAGACTTATTGGATACATTAGAGGAAAATGGAGCGAAAGCTACATTTTTCATGTTAGGTGATCGCATTAATGAAGCAGGTGGAAAGAATATTGAGCGGATGCAAGCCCTGGGATGTGAACTTGGTAATCACTCCTACAGCCATCCTAAGCTGACGAACTTGGATACAGAGGAGATAAAGGATCAGTTTGACAAGACTGATAACTTAATTGCTCAATATGCATCAGGGGAAGTAGCAACAGTAGCCAGAACACCTTATGGAGCTCAGGACATAGATGTTACAATGACGATCAATAAACCTTGTATCTACTGGAATCTGGACACTGAAGACTGGAATACCCGTGATGTGCAATCTAATATTGAAGCAGTGCTGAACAATGTATCCGATGGAAGCATTGTATTAATGCATGATATCCATCAGGAAACAGTAGAGTCCTGTAAAACGATAATTCCTAAATTGATTGAACAGGGATATCAGCTGGTAACGGTTAGTGAATTGGCTCAGGCAAAAGGAGTACAGATGCAAAATGGGATTACCTATTATGATTTCACTGAGGATACTTTGAATAAAATGCATCAGGGAGACTCATCGGGAGGCAGTGATGATAGTTCTGATGAAGTGTATGAGGATTACTCAGAAAATTAAAGGTAAGGAACTGTCTGGAAATAACCTGTACAATATGGCAGTATCCCGGGAGGTGTTTTTGAGATTTTATGTTACCATATTATTAATTAAGGGAAGGTATCCAATCGGATACCTTCCCTTGGCAGTGCGCCCGACGGGCGCATGTTCTATAGGGTGAAAGTCCCGAAATCCGCCCGGTAGTGGGAAGGATATAGCTGAACACCAAGGGTGTCGTGGGTAACTGCGAATCTGAAGGAAGGTGTAGGCAAATCTCCGAT
>Ga0153922_1000056_pt1 | contig 43598 bp, 39 predicted proteins | sample TSNJ006MetaG_FD_104723 | JGI IMG/M metagenome (GOLD analysis project Ga0153922, IMG submission 104723) | Attine ant fungus gardens microbial communities from New Jersey, USA - TSNJ006 MetaG | ecosystem: Host-associated > Fungi > Mycelium > Unclassified | place: USA: New Jersey, Brendon T. Byrne... | reverse complement strand
CTGCGTGTGGACGTGCCTGCAAGGACCGGCCGAATGGGTTGACACCACCATCACATTCGACTTGCGTCGCGACGGTGACGAGACCGTCGTCGTGTTCACCCACGCCGGCTGGCGCGAACCGGTCGAGTTCATGCACCACTGCAGCACGAGATGGGGCTACTTCCTGATGAGCCTCAAATCGACCTCGAAGGCGGCCCTTCGACGCGTTGGCCCGACGACACCGCGATCAGTTCCTGGCGATGAACCACCACGACTGCCCGCTCACCGTGACGCGCAACCGCGGTTATTGTCCAAGCCGGTGCGGTTGAGGATGGTGAAGCCAAGGGCGTCGAGGAACCAGCCGAGACCGCCGTGGTGACCGTGTTCGGTGAGGAACCGGCTTAGCTCGGTGTGAACGGTTGGGCTGGCCTGGCGGAAGAACTGTTCGTATAGTTCGAGCAGCTCAGTGGTGATCTGTTGGGGTGCAACGCCGAACTTAACGTCGGGATCGGCGAGATCGGGTGCGTCGGCGTGCTGGAACTCGAGGTGAACGGTTGTGGCGCAATCCCGACGATGCTCGCGTCGAAGTCGAATGCGATGAGATGGTCACGCTCACACCAGGACTCAAATGTCACGTGACGCTTTGTGGTCGACATCCACCCAGGCACCAACGAAGTTGCGCTGCCCGTGGCGTGATCGCAAACGACGAAATGGCGCGGCCGACTCGAATTCGACTGCGGCTGCCTCACGCACAGAAACCTGAATCGGATCGGCATCCACAGCCGTCCGGTAGAACACCGCAAAAGCACCATCGCTCGCGGCCGCCACAGCAGCCGCCATGTCCGCATGCTAAACCGAGAGCGAGCCCACGGCATCCCGTTTGGCCAAAATAACGTTCACAAACGACTTCAACGCCGCAACTAAAGTGACCAAATGCCAGATACATTGACCAACACCTCCTGTCCTCGGCCAATTTTTCTGTCGTACGGCGACGTCTCTACCTGCGGTACGACAGATAGGTTGACCGTCTCCTGGGGCAGTTTGGTCAATATTTCTGGCACAAAACCGAGGATCGCAATGGGGGGAGGGGTCCGCTGGCTTCGTCCATTCAACCTGGAGGACATCGGTCGGCGTGGGTGCACCGGCACAACGCGAGCAGGCCCATACACTGCCTCGGGCGCCCCGCCGGCCGAAACCGGGCGAGAAAGATGTGGAAGCCGCGGTACGGTAGCTCGGCGACAATGGCTTTCACGTTCGATCGGCTGATCGGGTGACGTGATAGGCCGCGGCTGACATCGATTCGGTCGGTTGATGGATGCCGGCGCGAAGGTCAAGGACGCATTCCAGAAGTGATTGCGGCCGCTACCGGATCGTCGGCGCTCAGATAAGGGACAGCTTGGCGAAAACCTGTCCGGTCGGATGCGTTGACCCCGAGCCCGGTTCGACGGTGAATGCCAACTCGGTGGAGTCCCCGATATTGGATAACACCGCCGTTGTCGACGGCGAGACCCTCTTGGCATCCATCGTTCCGGCCGACGTCACGGACTGACCGTTGATGAGCCACATCTGGTACACCGTCCCCGGCGACGGCGGGGCGACGTTGTTCATCACCAGCACGCCCGCGTGCTTCTCGTGGGAGAAGACCACGGTGGCCGTTCCTCCGGTCGGGATGTCGCCCGACACCGTTCGCACATCCGGTGCGGCGAATACCTGATCTGCTGTCGACGGTGTGGCGTGCGATCGCAGCGCCACCCCGATACCAACAGCGGCCAGTCCGACCACAACCGCCGCAGCGGCCGCCAGCACGACAGACCGCCACCGGCTCGCCCGTCGCTCCCGGCGCGAGGAGAGCTGTACCGGCTCGGAGGCCACCGCGGCAAGCAGCCGGTCGCGCAACTCCGCCGGCGGCTCGACGGCTGTCGATGCCGACAGCGCCGCCATCGTCTCGCGGACCGAGCGGACCTCATCACTGAAGGCCTCGGCCACCTCGGCCGGGGCCTCGGCTACCCAGCGCTCGATCTCGGCGAGCTCGTCATCGGGCAGCGCGTGCAGGGCGTAGGGCGTCGCGAGTGCAACCAGTTCGGCGTCGGTGGGATGTGTCATTGGACCCCCAGGCAGTTACGCAGACCACGAAGCGCATCGCGCATCCGCGACTTGATGGTGGCGAGGTTCGTCGACAGGCGCTCGGACACCTCGACGTAGGTCAGTCCCTGGTAGTACGCGAGTTCGATGCACTCGCGTTGCATGTCGGTGAGGGCGCCCAGGCAGTCCACCACCTGGCGGCGTTCGTCAAGCACGATCACCGCCTCCGCCACCTGGTCGACAGGCGGATCGAGGTTCGCCGCGGCATACCGCGAGTCCCGCAGACTGGCAGCCTGCTCGGACCGAACCCTGTCCACCGCGCGCCGGTGCGCCAATGTGAGTAGCCACGCCATCGGAGAACCTGCACCACGGTCATAGCTTTCCGCACTGCGCCACACCTGCAGGTAGATGTCCTGCGTGGTTTCTTCGCTGTACCCCGGGTCGCGCAGCACGCGGGTGACCAGACCGAATACCCGGGCCCGGGTGTGGTCGTAGAAGGCAGCAAAAGCCTCCACGTCACGCTTGGCCACCCGGCGCAACAATGCGTCAAGGTCGCTGGTCACCGCGGCGATCCGCTCATCGAGCGGTAGCCTATCCGCAGGCATGAGTGCCGTCATCACCCTGTTCCCAGTCTCGGTGGGAGCGGCACAAAAAAGGATGTGCGAGAGCAGTATTCGCTGTATCCGGGTCGGCCCGCCATGTACTTCTCGGTCAGCCTCGCGCCGGTCGCGTACACGAGGAAGTACGTCATCAGCATCGGCGACAGCACCGTCGACAGGGCCTCCGCACCGGTGACGGTGATAAGCCACAGCCCCCACCAGACAGCTGCGTCGCCGAAATAGTTGGGATGCCGGGTCCACGCCCACAGGCCGCGGTCCATGATGACGCCCTTGTTGGCGGGGTCGGCTTTGAAGCGTCGCAGCTGGAGATCGCCAACTGCCTCGAACACCACGCCGACAAGCCAGACCACCGCGCCCACCACAAGGACCGGCAGCAGGACGGCGGGCGTGGGACCTTTCGTCGCTGAGAGCTGCAGTGGTAACGAGATGAACCAGGTGGCGGCGATCTGGGTGAGGAAGATCTTCCGCAGCACGTTGCCTGCGGAGAAGTCGCCGCGCAGCAGCGCCACGTACCGCGGGTCTTCGCCTTTGCCGGCCGACTTGCCGTACATGTGCCAGGCCAGCCGAAGCCCCCACACCGCTACCAACAGCGCCAGCAGCAGCCCCCGTGACGGGTCACCGGTTCCCGCCAGAGCCGCGACGACGGCCACCGCGACGAAGCCGACACCCCACGCGACGTCCACCACGTGGTACCGGCCGATCCGCCGGCCGATCAGGAAGGTGGTGCCGTGCACCACGCTGACAATCGCCAGCGAGCAGACAGTCACCAGGAGGAAGTTCACCAGTGGCCTCCTGAGGGCGCGAGCGTCCACTGGTAGACGTCGAGATAACGTGACCGGAAGCCGGCCTCCGAATATGCCAGGTAGAGATCCCACATCCGCCGGAAAACAGTATCAAATCCCAACGCCGACACCGCCTCCTGACGATCGACAAAGCGCTCCCGCCAGAGCCGGAGCGTCTCCGCGTAATGCGGACCCAGCGAGAGCATGTCGACAGTCCGAAGTGAGGTGTGGCGCTCGGTGATTCCGATGACGGCTTCGGTAGATGGCAGCAGGCCGCCGGGGAAGATGTACTTCTGGATCCAGGTGTGGGTATTGCGACTGGCCAGCATCCGCGAGTGCGGCATGGTGATCGCCTGGATCGCGACCCGCCCGCTGGGGCTCACCAACCGGTCGAGGGTACGGAAATACGTCGGCCAGAAGCGATACCCGACGGCTTCGATCATCTCGACCGAAAGTACGGCGTCGAAACGGCCTTCGACATCGCGGTAGTCGCACAGATCGATGTCGACCCGGTCGGACAGGCCGGCCTCGGCGACACGCTGTCGTGCCAGGCGCTGCTGCTCGGCGGACAGCGTCACCGACCGGACATAGGCGCCGCGCTGAGCGGCGCGGATACTCAGTTCGCCCCAGCCGGTACCGATCTCGAGCATCGTGCAGCCGGGCCCGACTCTTGCCGTGTCGAGGAGGCGGTCGATCTTGCTGCGCTGGGCGTCGGCCAGCTGCGACCGGGACGCCGGGAATCTGTCAAACAGTGCACTGGAGTATGTCATCGTCTCGTCGAGGAACTCGGCGAACAGCTCGTTGGACAGGTCGTAATGCTCGGAGATGTTGCGGCGGGCCTGATCCCGGCTGTTGTGATGTGAGCGGGGCTGGCGGGCGAGCGCGATCGGTCTCATGCGCTGCAATGCGCGCGGAACCAGGTCCGCCATGGACGTCGCGAAGGCCGTCAAAACGCCGGCGAGGTCATCGGAGTCCCATTCGCCGGCCATATACGACTCGCCGAATCCGATGAGTCCGTGGCTGCCGATCCGCCGGACCAACCGATCGGGTTGCCGCAGAACCAATGTCGGCAGCGTCGGGTCGGCGGCCCCGATGACCGAGCCATCGGGATAGCTCAGCCGTAACGGCAGCCGTGCGGCGACCCGCCGCAGCAGACTGGTGGCGATACGCGCCGATACGGCTGCCACTGGTCCACGCGGTACCCGGGCGACATCCGGCCAGCGTTTGGGATCGGCTGTGGTCGAGGAGGTTCCAGCGATGTCAACGCTCACTGCTGCTCACTCTCTCGCTCTCGATCACGGTGTCGCGCGGCACCACCGGTACCTTGCGCAGCCAAAGGGCTATCCCCTGCGTCCGGATGCTCAGCGCCCCGATGAGAGGCGCCACCGGTGCGAGGAGCTGGAGGCCAACGATCTGCCTGATGCCGGCCCGTCGTCTGGTCCCGCGCATGGTCGCGACGAATGCGGGCTGGTTATCGCGGTGCAGCGAAATCGTGACGTCGAGCTCGTCGTCGGGCCGTGGCGCGCGGACCTGGTAGTGCCCCTCTACGGCGTTAAACGGGGATACGTAAAGCTTCTTCATCACCATCGCGGGCCGGCTGCCGTCGGGCGGCAGCAGGTAGGCGTGCCGGCCGCCGTAGGTGTTGTGTACCTCGGCGATCACGTGGCGCAGCGTGCCCCGGTCGTCATGGCACCAGTACAGAGTGAGCGGGTTGAAGACGTAACCCAGTACCCGGGCCTGCATCAGCGCGGTGACGGTACCGCCCGCGAGGTCGATTCCGTGGTCAGCCAGGAAGGCGTCGACGCGTTGGCGCAGTGAGTCCTTCGGCTGCCCGTCCAGGTGATCGCGGGCCTCGAAGCGGGCGAACGGCCGCAGCCAGCGGGGGAGCTGCGGCAGGTCGTCGATGTCGACATACCAGCTGTAGCTCTTGTGCTCGAAGTAGTGATGCAGCGGCGCCCGCCGCAGGTGGGTGATGCGGGTCCGGTACAGCGCGGGGGTCAGCATGCGAGGGCCTGCACCTGCTTGCCTGAGGCTCGTGCCCAGTCGGCGCCGAGGCGACGCGCGGCGGTCAGCCCGGAGGCGGCGCCATCCTCGTGGAACCCCCAGCCGTGGTAGGCCCCGGCGAACACCAGCCGCTCGTCTCCAAGTGTCGGTAGAAGCCGTTGGGCAGCAATCGATTCCGTGGTGTAGAGGGGATGGTCATAGGTCATCTCCGCCAGCACCGTGGCCGGGTCGACCACGTCGCGTCCGCCCAGTGTGACGAGGAATCGCTTGGTGCCCGACAGCCGCATCAACCGCGTCACGTCATAGGTGACCAGGACGTTGTCGCGATTCGGGGTGATCAGGTAGTTCCACGACGCCCGCGCCCGGTGTCGGCGTGGCAGCACGTTCTCGTCGGTGTGCAGCAGCGCCTCGTTGGTGGAGTACTGGATCGCGCCGAGCACCGCGCGCTCGGCGGTGGTCGGCTCCTCGAGCATCAGCAGCGCCTGCTCGGGGTGGGTGGCGATCACGGCGGCGTCGAACGTGCGCGGCGCCGCGGGATTGCCCGGCGGGCCGACGGCGACCTGGACCCCGTCAGCAACCCGCCGCACCGAGGAGACGGGTGCACCAACGGCGAACTCGGCGACCCGTTTCAGGATGGCCGCAACGTAGTGCGCCGACCCGCCGGTGACAGTGCGCCAGGTCGGCGAGCCGAACACCGACAGCATGCCGTGGTGCTGCAGGAACACGAACAGATAGCGTGCCGGGTAACGCATGGCTTCACCCGGTGCACAGGACCACACCGCCGCGACGAGCGGCGTCATGAAGTATTCGGTGAAGTACGGCGAAAAGCCTTGACGGTCGAGGAACGCTCCGAGGGTCTCCTGTTCGTCGATGTCGGCCGTCGCCTCGCTGTCCAACACCCGGTTCGCCGCCTTGTGGAATCGCAGAACCTCGGCCAGCATCGCGAGATAGCGCGGACGCGCCAAATTCGACCAGGCCGGGAATAGCCCCCCGATGCCCCGGGCGCCCGCATACTCGAGGCCGCTCTGGTGGGCGCGTACCGACATCGACATGTCGGACTCCTGGGTGGTGATGCCCAACTCACTGAACAGCCGGCACAGCGTGGGGTATGTGCGGTCGTTGTGCACCAGGAACGCCGAGTCGACGCCGACGATGTTGCCGTCGCCGCGGTCCAGATAGTGGGTGTGGGCGTGGCCGCCGATACGGGTATCCGCTTCGAAGAGAGTGACCCGGTTGGTCGCGGAGAGGACGTAGGAAGCCGTCAGGCCCGAGACTCCGCTGCCGATCACAGCGATTGAGCGTTCACCCAAATCCATGCCTTCCACACCCCTTATTCGGAGCCACTTTGGCACCGGATTGCTGCCCGACACCGATTGAGCGGGCCGAGTTTGGTTTCTTCCCCGCTCGCTGGCTGGGCTTCACCCGTGGGTCGCGTTGCGGTGGGCCCGGGCACGCGGAAGGTCGCCGATACTCGCTGTTCTGGACGGAATGGAAGCGTGATGCCTGCGGCGATTTCCGCGCCGGGACGATCTGGACCGGGACGGGCGAGACGACCGACACCGTGCTGGTTATCAACGGCGTCGTCGAGGCCGTGGGTGAACGGGTCCGGGCGCTCTGCGGCGAATACTTCCACGTCGATGACGTCGACCTCGCCGGCGGCTTCCTGATGGCCTCGTTTGGGGACGGCCATGCACATCCGCTGCTCGGCGGTTGGAGGCGGCCGGTCCGGCGGTCCGGCCGTGCTTGTCGGTGGCGGAGATCGTCGAGTCCGTGCGCGCGTTTCGCGAGGGCCCACCCCTACCACGAATGGATCGTCGGGGCCTCCTACGACAGCAGCCCCACGCCGGGTGGCTTGTTCGATGCCCGGTCGTTCCACGCCGCCGTCCCGGACCGGCGGCTGTGCTGCGCGCGGGGGACTACCACACCGTCTGGTGCAACTCCGTAGGCCTTGAGCGCACGGGCATTCCCGTGGACACGCCTCGGCGAAATCCCGCGCCGCGACGACGGTTCGGTGTTGGCACCCCGCGGGAGTGCCCTCATCGCCGTCACCGCGGCACGGACGTTTAGAGAAATCGACGGACGCGTAAATCCTGCGCTACAGGACGTCGGCGAGCTCGCGCAGCAGCGCTGACTTACCTTTCGCGCCGACGATCCGCTTCACTTCCGCGCCGCCGCTGAACAGGATCAGCGTCGGGATCGAGAAGACCTGCAAGTCGCGGGCGGTCTCAGGGTTGGCGTCGACGTCGAGCTTGCCGAAGGTGATCGATACGGCGTGTTCGGTGGCGATTTCCTCGATTACCGCGGCGACCTTCCGGCAGGGACCGCACCAGGTGGCCCAGAAGTCGACCAATACCGGCGTGCTGCTGCACAGCACGTCCTGGGCGAACGAATCGTCGGTGATGGCCAGTGTCGAACCGGTCTTCTCGGTTTCGGTCATAGTGGGGCTCCAATCAGGTTCGTATCGGATGTGCTCTCGGCGGTCTTAGTGACGGTCTCGGCGGCGTCTGCGTCAGCAAGCCAGCGTTCGGCGTCGATGGCGGCCGCGCAGCCGCTGCCTGCGGCTGTGATGGCCTGCCGGTACGTATGGTCCACCAGATCCCCGGCCGCGAACACACCATCCACCGATGTTTCGGTTGTGTGGCCGTTGACCAGGACATAGCCTGCGTCGTCGAGGTCGACGTTGCCACGGACGAGCTCCGAGCGCGGATCGTGGCCGATCGCGACGAACACGCCGGTGACGCGGAGCGTGCGCTCATCTTCGGTTCCGGCGTCGCGAATGCGCAGTCCGGTGACCTTCTTGTCGCCCTCCACGGCGACGACGTGCGTGTTGGTCAGGAAGGTGATCTTGTCGTTGGCGCGGGCTCGTTCAAGCATGATCTTCGAAGCCCGAAATTCGTTGCGACGGTGCACCAGCGTCACACTGCGGGCGAACCGAGTCAGGAAGGTCGCCTCCTCCATCGCGGAGTCGCCGCCGCCGATGACGGCGATGTCCTGGTCGCGGAAGAAGAAGCCGTCGCAAGTTGCGCAGGTGCTGACACCCATCCCCAGCAGGTTGTCCTCGCCCGGCACGCCGAGGTGGCGCGCGGCAGCACCCATGGCCAGGATCACTGCCCGGGCGTGATACGTCTCATCGCCGACGGTCACGGTCTTGACAGGTCCGTCCAGGGACACCGATTCGACATCCTCCATCCGCAGATCCGCGCCGAACCGCAACGCCTGTTCGCGCATCTCGTCCATCAACTCCGGTCCGGTGATACCGGAGCGGAATCCCGGGTAGTTCTCGACCTCGGTCGTTGTCATCAGAGCGCCCCCGTACTGGGTGCCCTCGAAGACCAGTGGCGCCAATTGGGCGCGAGCGGCGTAGATGGCCGCGGTGTAGCTGGCCGGCCCGGAACCGATGACGATGACGTTATGGACGGTGGATGTGGTGGTCATACGACCCTTTCTCTGCAGCACGGGTTCAAACACCGGGTTTGTCGGAGGTGACGGTGTCGCGTTAGGTTGCTCGGCGGCGGGTCGAACTCGGTCTGGAGCGGCGCGAGGTGTCGATCCCGCAGACGTACATGTGGGTATTCGGAGTCAGACCCGCGGCGGATCGTTTCGTCCATCAAGGAAAACTGTTACAGCTGAACACCTTTGACGACAGAGCAGGGCAGTTTGGCCCCTGCGGCCATACTGCCCTGCTTTGTCAACGGAAGAACTTACTAAGCCGGCGGGCTCAGCACCGTGTCGATCAAGTAGACCGTCGCGTTGGCTGTCTGCACGCCGCCGCAGATCACCGAGGCGCCATTGACCTTGATCTTGTTCCCGGACCCGGTTACGGTCACCGACCCGCCCTCGACCGTCTTGTGCGTTCCGACGACCTGGCTCGGGCTCAGCTGACCGGGCACCACGTGGTAGGTCAGGATCTTCGACAGAGCCGGCGCGTCGGTCTTGAGCGTATCGATCGTCGACGCCGGGATCTTCGCGAATGCCGCGTCGACCGGCGCGAACACGGTGAATTGGCCACCGTTGAGGGTGTCCACCAGGTTCACGCCGGGGTTCAGCTTGCCCGACACCGCGGCGGTCAATGTGGTGAGCAGCGGGTTGTTCGACGCGGCCACCGCGACCGGGTCCTGTGCCATCCCCGTGACCGACCCAGGCCCGCTCGGCACCTGCTGGGCGTATGCCGCACATCCCGAACCGACCAGGTTAGCCGCCGCATCCGCGGTAGCGCTCGCAGCGGTGTTCATGGATATACCACCCATCACCGCGGCCGCCATCAGACCGGCGGCCGCCATGGTCTTCATCGTTTTCTTCTGAACTGTCATTAAGGTTGACTCCTTCGTTGCCATCGACGGACTGATGCCGCCGCAGTGAGTTATTGAGTACTGCCACCCGGTATTCGACGCCAACCCCGATCCGGATGGGACAGATCCAACGTTCATCCGCCAATGGGCTGTGGGAGCACAGATTTCCTCAGCCGACGTGGTCCAGCTGCCGCGGTGAGGGCTGGGGCTGCCAGACGTTCTTCGACCTGATCACCCGCTGAACCGCAAACTACTAGGCAGTGCACACCAATCGCCCAGTGCAGGGACCGGTCCCGAACCTCACCCGCCAACAACAACTTCCACCTGGGGCTCGGGCCCGGTGTTGCGACGTTCACTGGCTTCTGCCCCGTCACGATGGGGCCGATTTGGATTACATCCCCACAACCCATCCGGCAGGGGTCTGACTCCGAATACAGATCATGTACACCCTCGTGCTCATCGGCTTCCTCGGCGGCTTGATCACCGGCATCTCGCCGTGCATCCTTCCCGTTTTACCGGTGATCTTCTTCTCCGGAGCACAGACCGGCCGCCCCGTCCGGTCCGACGCGCCAAAGCCAGGTGAGGGCGGTGTGGCGACGACGGTGAAGCCGAAGCCCGCCCTGTCGGAGACGCTGCGCCCGTATCGGGTGATCGTCGGTCTGGTCCTGAGTTTCAGCATGGTCACCCTGGCCGGGTCGGCGTTGCTCACGCTGCTGCATCTGCCACAGGACGCGCTCCGGTGGGCAGGCATCATCGCGCTGACCCTCATCGGTATCGGGCTGATCTTTCCGCAATTCGAGCAGATCCTGGAAAAGCCGTTCGCCCGCATTCCTCAGTTCAACGCCAGCGCGGACAGGAGCGGATTCGGCCTCGGCCTCGCCCTGGGGGTGTTGTTCGTACCCTGCGCCGGGCCGGTGCTGGCCGCCATCGTGCTGGCCGGCGCAACCGGATCCATCGGCATCAACACTGTTGCGCTGACCGTGTCGTTCGCGATCGGGACCGCGGTACCGCTGCTGGTCTTCGCCCTCGCCGGGCAACGGGTCTCCCAACGGATCGGAGCCTTCCGCAGCCGTCAGCGCCAGATCCGTATCGTCGGGGGGGCCGTCATGCTCGCGTTCGCGATCGCGATCGCCTTCAATCTGCCCGCAACGCTGCAGCGAATCGTCCCCGACTACACCAGGGCACTGCAGGACAAGGTCGCCGGATCCGACGAGATCGCGGCGAAGCTCAATCTCGGCGGCATCGTCAACGATCAAAACAAACAGCTGTCGAACTGCACGAACGGCGGTGCGAACCTCGAAAGCTGCGGCACCGCACCCGATATCAAGGGCATTACCGGATGGCTCAACACCCCAGGCAATACCCCGGTCGACCTCAAGGCACTGCGCGGCAAGGTTGTCCTGGTCGACTTCTGGGCCTACTCGTGCATCAACTGCCAGCGCGCCATCCCACACGTCACCGACTGGTACAACAAATACAAAGACTCCGGCCTCGAGGTCATCGGTGTGCACAGCCCCGAGTACGCGTTCGAGAAGGTCCCGGGCAATGTGGCCAGCGGGGCCGCCGACTTGGGCATCACGTACCCGATCGCGCTGGACAACACCTTGTCGACGTGGACGAACTACCGCAACCGGTACTGGCCCGCGGATTACCTGATCGACGCCGGCGGGACAGTCCGACACATCAAGTTCGGCGAAGGCAACTACAACGTCACCGAGAACCTGATCCGCCAGCTCCTCACCGACGCCAACCCAGGCGTGAAGTTGCCGCCGCCCAGCGACTCCACCGACACCACACCGCAGACCGGCCAGACCCCCGAGACATACTTCTCGGTCGGCAAGGTGGTCAACTACGGCGGCACCGGCACCTACGACGAGGGTGATGCCACCTTCGACTACCCGCCGACACTGCCAAACGACACATTCGCCCTCCGAGGCCCCTGGGCATTGGACTACCAGGGCGTCACAGCCGGCGCCGACACGTCCAGCATCGAGCTGAACTACAACGCCAAGAACGTCTACATCGTGGCCGGCGGCGAAGGCACCGTCACGGTGATCCGGAACCGGAAGACCACGACGGTACCGATCAGCGGCCCGCCCACCTTCCACCAGATTGTGGCAGGCGACCAGGTTCAACGCGGGCAACTCGAAGTCCGTCTCAGCAAAGGACTCCAGGCGTTCTCCTTCACATACGGCTAGATCGAAACCACGGCAGGTGCCGACCCGGCGAGCCGCTGGATGGGGGATAGGCAGGGGCTGTTTGCTCCGCCGCGCCGTCTCAACCATCATCATCATTCAAGGAGGAGATGGCGGCAGACCAAGGACAGCAGCATTCGAGGCCGAAGGACAAAAGTCACTGTCCCGCATCGGTTTACCCGACATTCGGCGCATAAGCGTGATTATGCTGCGTGACGAAACAGATCCATGTGCCCCGCCATCGTAAGGCGTGCGTTGTGATAGTGGGGTAGTGGCGGCCGGATTAGCTCGATTCGGGATTGGTTCAGCGGCCGGTCGTGGGTGGCGTCGAACGCGGACGGTAAACTGTCCGCCGGAGATCCTGCGAACCTGATACGCGACGGTAACGATTCTCGCAGGCCAGGCCCAATCAGGCTGTCCTCCAGCGCGTTTCAACGCTTCATGGATCAGCAGAGATGGAACGCGGGCTTGGCAGTAATGAATCGACGCGCAGTCGCCACCGTACCAACCACCGCCGCGAATACGTCACAGTGATGAAATGCATGGCGCCCCAGGATCATGCGGGTTACACAGTGACCGCTGCGCAGCCAGCCGTGCGGTTCGTTTAACCCACCCGGCAGGACGTCGACGCCCGAGCGCTGCGCGATCTAGCCAACAGCTCTCGGTCACCTGCATCAGGTTGTCATTCTCTCGGGTGCGCCAGACCAGACAGCCACTCCACCCCTTACCGGTAAAGCCGCATATACGATTCCGTCGTATTCGTCGTCAGCGTGGCCACGACGCGCGAATACGGCTATCTCGTGAAGCCGCCCGCGCTGGCCTCGGTACTCAGCTCCCCGAGGCGGGCCTCGATAGTGTCGGTGACAGATAGGCAGAGTGTGCGGTGCCCGATCGGGATCGGCCTCCACGGACGAAACCCCCCGAGCCCTAACCGCCGGCGCGCCACTCTTCAACGATCTCGTCACGGCCGCGCCGAATCTGCACACTGCGATAGCCATGGCTGCGTCCGATCCTGACGAAATGGTGGAAAGTCAACTGCGCCTGTTCCATCGGTAGCGACTTGTTCAGCCGCACCAACTCCCATTCGCCGCCATCAAACTGCTGCTCCCAGCACACGAAATACCCGACGCTGTCCTCGAGCGCCTGCCTCGCCAGGCGCGACACGCTGGCCTTGCGCGCCTCGGCAAGCTGCTGCAGCCCGGCGTGAGTCGCCTCGGACACGCGCACCTGCACCACCGGTGAATGCTTACCGTCACCAGACAACGACTTGCCGCCGGGCACCAGATTCCGGGCGCGAACCTGCGCCAGCACCTCACCCACACGCTGATCTGCGCGTTCCTCAGTCAGACGTTGACCTTCGACGTAGATAGCCTCCTGCTCCAGGTCGACATCTTCGACAACGCTGTCCTCGTCGAAGTGAACCTTCTTGGGATCAATCTTCTTGCGGGCCATCACCAACTCCTCCGATAGCGGGTTTGCAGGGCATGCACAGCAATCCAGAGATCATCGTCGTGGTCGTCGGCGGCCAAGATGATCTCAAACTGACGGCCGCGGCTGTCAATGCCAACAAAGTATGCGTAGTTGCCGTCGATCAGCAGCGGCATCCCGGCGTTGCGCAGGGCCACCAGCAGGTCGCGGCGGGAGATGCGCCGGTGGGTTTTGGCTGTCATCTTGATCCGCGCCACGTTGTCTAGTATGTACGACATGTTCGTTTATGTCCACGACCATGTACGATGGATTCATGCGCAGAGAGGAGGTGATGACGATGGCAATCACCTGCGGTTATTGCAACCACCCCGGCGTCCACGCGGTGGTGCTCCACGAGGGGCCGCGCGCGGGCAGTGCATTGACTGTCCCAGGTGCCAGGCCGAGCAACAGAAGCTCGGGGCAAGTAGCTGAACCCTGGAAGGTCGGCCCGCGCCGATCGTCAGTTAGGCCCCTCAAAACCGTCGGCCGGAGTCAATATTCTTGAGCTCGGCGCACGCCGAACAAGCCCCATCGGGCGCCCTCGAGGCGGACTGCTGACTAACGCGACCGGACCGTCGCGACACTGAGCTGCACGAACACTCCCGTTTGTCGAGAAATATCAGGGCCGCGCCGGTCGCGGACCTGCGTTGCTCAAGTGAAGTTCCGCCGCCGACCACCCCCCGCATGCACTTCTGATGAGTCATCGCGCACCCTTGACATGTCCAGGCTGTCGGAGTTCTCTGAAGGGTGCTGCGCCAGCAGCCGCCTGGGGCGGTGCCGCCTGCTCACGCCGCGGTATCGCGAGTCTGATTCTCGGCGCCCAGATTGTTCGGGATGTACCAGCGGCCGATTGAATCGGCTGGTGGGAGCGACCTTTTGACCGATCCCGTCTGACAAGCCACGGCTTGGCTGCCGCCAAACCTCACTGATCCGCTAATCGACTCAGCGCAATACGTCCTCGGCGGATCGGGCGTTTGGCAATCTGCGCCACCACCCCGGCACGACGAGGCCTTGCTGCTCGGTCGCCGGGCCAATCGAACAGAGTGACAAATCATGACTTCATCTCAGGACACCTACACTCAGACCTTGCGCAGCGCGCAGGACGCCGTGGTGGAGGCCTTCCGAACGTGGACCGACACCGCGAAAGGTGCCTGGGCCGCTGCCCCGGGGGCCGCAACATCAGGGGTGGATCCGCAGCAGGTGGTCGAGCAGGTCTTCGACTTTGCCGAGAAAATGCTCGCGGTGCAGCGCGAATTCGCGAAATCCCTGGCGATTACCGCCGCATCGGCAACGGAAGCCGCCCGCCAGCAATCCGAATCCGTTGTGAGCGCCGTTCGGCAGCAGGCCGAGGACACGACGAGGCAGTGAAGGTTGACGCGGCAATATGGCGCGGATTGGTTGGCGAGCACTGCATCGGAACATCACAATCGCGCGATCACGAAGGGGATCAGGCACGGCGGTACGTCCGCCTACGACGTCGACAACTAGGAAGAGGTGATGTGTCATGACCAGCTTGGACACCGAGCAGCAGGACGCCCCATGGCGTGGCGGCGGCGAGAAGCTCCGAGGCCGAGTGGCTTTCGTGACGGGGGGTACCCGTGGCATTGGCGCAGCGATCTGTAAGAGCCTCGGGAACCAGCACGCAACGGTGGCCGCAGGTTACGGTCACAACATCGAGCGCGCCAAGGCATTCGCCGATGACTACGAGAATTTGCTCGGTGTCCGGCCGAGCGTGTACCACGGCAATGTCGCGTCCGCGGAGGATTGTCGACGCACCGTCGGCGAGGTCATCGAACAGCATGGACGGCTCGACATCTTGGTCAACAACGCCGGCATCACCGTGGACAAAACCGTCGCAAAAATGACGGATGAAGACTGGTACACCGTGCTTGCGGTGAATCTGTCCGGCGCATTCTTCATGTCCCAGGCCGCGCTGGCGCACATGGTGGAGCGGGGCAGCGGCCGCATCATCAACGTCTCCTCCGTCATCGGCGAGACCGGCAACATCGGCCAAGCCAACTATTCGGCATCGAAGTCGGGGCTGTTCGGGTTGACCAAGACCCTGGCAAAGGAAGCCACATACCAGTGTGCAAAGGCCGGCAAGAGCTGTGCGGAAGGGATCGGGCTTACCGTCAACACGGTGACCCCGGGCTTCATCGGCACCGAGATGGTCGCGGCGATGCCCGAGAAGGTGCTCGCGAAGATCACTGCCAAGATTCCGATTGGTCGTCTGGGTCAGCCTGAAGAGGTTGCGCGGGTGGTGCACTTCCTCGCCGCCGACGCCTCCTCATACATCACCGGCCAGGTTTGGGGAGTCAACGGCGGCCTCGACATGTGAGACCGCGGCTGCTACCCGATCGGCCCAAGGACAAGGCCCGCGGTTCACCCCAACGACGAGGCCATCGATTCCAACCAGACGGCCGTGAGGCCAACACCACGATTGTCGGTCGCGCTATCACAGCCACATCAGCGTATCCCTCCGACACACGGTCGTTCTGACCGCAGGGACAAACAAACACCAGTTAAGGAACATCAAATGACATCTCCATCCGCTTCGGTCATCGTCGCCGGGGCCCGCACCCCGATCGGCCGATTACTTGGCGCACTGAAGGGATTTTCTGGCGTCGAGCTCGGTGGCATCGCCATCGAGGCGGCGCTTGAGCGCTCCGGGGTGCCTCCCGACCGGGTGCAATACGTGATTCTGGGCCAGGTGCTGCAGGCCGGCGAGGGACAGATCAGCGCCCGGCAGGCCGCCGTCAAGGCGGGCATACCGATGACGGTGCCCGCGTTGACGATCAACAAAGTCTGCCTTTCCGGGCTTGACGCTATTGCGCTGGCCGATCAGCTCATCCGCGCCGGCGAGTTCGATGTCGTGGTTGCCGGCGGCATGGAGTCGATGACCAACGCACCACACCTGCTGCCGAAGTCGCGTGAGGGGTTTAAGTACGGTGACACCACGCTGGTGGACTCGATGGCCTACGACGGGCTGTGGGACACCTTCACCCATGACGCGATGGGGGCGCTGACCGACAAACAAAACGCCGTGCTGGGCATCACCCGCAAGGAGCAGGACGCGTTCGCCGCGCGTTCGCACCAGCGCGCCGCGGCGGCGCAAAAAGACGGGCGATTCGCCGATGAGATTGTGCCGGTGCGGATTCCGCAGCGCAGGGGCGACCCCCTGGTGGTCGACAGCGATGAGGGCGTCCGCCCGGAGACCACGGCGGAGTCGTTGGCCAAACTGCGGCCCGCTTTTGCTGGCGACGGCACCGTCACCGCCGGTTCGGCCTCGCAGATCGCCGACGGCGGGTGTGCGGTGGTCGTGACGAGCCGGGCCAAGGCCGAGGAGCTGGGCCTTGAGTGGCTTGCCGAGATCGGCGCGCACGGGGTGGTGGCAGGACCGGACTCCACACTGCAGTCTCAGCCCGCCAACGCCACCCTGCAGGCACTGCGCCGCGACGGGCTTGATGTTGCCGACCTCGATCTGGCCGAGATCAACGAAGCCTTTGCCGCCGTGGCGGTCCAGTCGATGCGGGACCTCAAGATCGACGAGGACAAGGTCAACGTCGACGGCGGCGCCATCGCGATAGGGCACCCGCTGGGCATGTCTGGTGCGCGGCTGGTCCTTCACCTGGCGCTCGAACTCAAGCGCCGCGGCGGCGGACTAGGCGCAGCCTCACTCTGCGGCGGCGGCGGTCAAGGCGATGCACTGTTGTTGCGGGTACCAAAGCATTAGGGGTCCTGCGAGCCTGCATGCCGGGTGAGGTGATGATGTTTGAAACTGATGCCGCCGAACCGGCGCGGCCACTGCCCGTGCCACGCGCGCCGACGTCGACTACTACCAATGCCCGCGACGCCCCAGAGGCATCGGTGCACCGCCGCGTCAGACATATAACCATCACGGCACTCAGCAATGCCGACGGATCAACGAGTGAGTGATCATGATCAAAACTCGTCCCAGTACTGCCGTGCTTCCCACGATGCCCGTTACCGCACACAGCGGCGTATCGAGTATCTATATCGCCTCTGCCGAGAGCGGCACCGGCAAGTCCACCATCGCGTTGGGCCTGGTGCACCTGCTCGCCGCATCCCCGGCGCGGGTGGGGGTGTTCAAGCCGATCGTCGGGTCGAGCGATGAGACCGACTACCTCTTGGACCTCCTGCTCGAGCACACCACTGTCAGTTTCGACGATCACGGCCAGCTGCGGGGCGTGACCTATGAGCGAGTCGATGAGGATCCCGAGGCCGCGCTAAGCGAGATCGTTGCCCGCTATCACGAGCTCGCCCGTCAATGCGACGCGGTCGTTGTCATCGGCAGTGACTACACCGGTGTCTTCAATCCAACTGCGCTGACGTTCGACGCACGCGTCGCAGCAAATCTGGGTGCACCGGTGTTGTTGGCCCTCAATGGCCATGACCGCAACACCGAGTCCATCACCCAGATTGCCCAGCGGTGTCTGACCGAAGTGGGTGCCGCACACGCGCGCTGCGCAGCCATCATCGCCAACCGGTGCGATCCTGAGCACCTGGACGAGATACGCGCGGCACTGGACACCACTGGTGTGCCCAGTTTCAGCTTGCCGGAGGTGCCGCTGCTAGCCGCACCCACGATGGCTGAGCTGTGCGACGCCTTGGACGGCACCCTCTACAGCGGGGACCCGGAGTTGCTACGCCGCGAGGCGCTCAGCGTGATGGTCGGCGGGATGAACGCCGAACACATCCTCGAGCGGCTCACCGAGGGGCAGGTTGTCATCGTGCCCGCCGACCGCACGGAAGTGCTTCTGGCACTGGTGACTGCGCATCAGGCACAGGGCTTTCCGTCGCTGGCCGGGATCATCCTCAACGGCGGCCTGCTGCCCCACCCGGCGATCGACAAGCTCCTCAACGGCGTACAGCCGACGCTACCGCTGATAGCAACCCGGCACGGGACTTACCGGACCGCTGAACTGGCGTCGCATACCCGCGCTCGGATGCGGGTTGGCGCGCTGCGCAAGATCGACATCGCGCTTGAGATTGTGGAGCACCACATCGACGGCACCGCGCTGCTACGGCGGATGCAAGTCCGGGCCCCGTCGGTGGTCACCCCGCAGATGTTCGAGTACCGGCTGCTGGAGCGCGCGCGCGGCCATCGTCGCCACATCGTGCTCCCGGAGGGCAACGATGATCGCATCCTGCTCGCGGCGGGGCGCCTGCTCGTCCGCGGCATCGTCGATTTGAGCATCTTGGGTGCAGAGGCCGTCGTTCGACGCCGTGGCGCGGAACTTGGTGTCGACCTCGCCAATGCCCAGGTGCTCGATCCCGAGAGCAGCGGGCTGCGCGAGAAGTTCGGGGTTGAATACGCTCGCCTCCGCGCGCACAAGGGGATGACCGAGGATCGCGCCCGCGAAATCATGTGCGACGTCTCATATTTTGGCACCATGATGGTGCACCTGGCGCTCGCGGACGGGATGGTCTCCGGCGCTGCGCATACGACCGCACACACCATCCGCCCGTCGTTCGAGATCATCAAGACCGCACCGGGTGTGTCGACGGTTTCGAGCGTGTTCCTGATGTGCCTGTCCGATCGCGTGCTCGCGTTTGGCGACTGCGCAGTGGTGCCCGACCCCACGGTCGAGCAGTTGGCCGACATTGCGATCTCTTCGGCCGCGACCGCCGCCAAGTTCGGCATCGATCCCAAGATCGCGATGCTGTCGTATTCGACCGGCGAGTCCGGCACGGGTGCCGACGTCGACAAGGTACGCGCGGCAACGCAGTTGGTGCGTGACCGGCGGCCCGACCTGTTGGTCGAGGGTCCGATTCAGTTCGACGCCGCGGTCGAACCGACAGTTGCCGCCACCAAGATGCCCGGATCGCTGGTGGCCGGCGGGGCCACGGTGCTGGTGTTCCCGGATCTCAACGCGGGCAACAACACCTACAAGGCGGTCCAGCGCACCGCCGGGGCGGTCGCGATCGGTCCGGTTCTGCAGGGCTTGGCCAAGCCGGTCAACGATCTGTCCCGAGGGGCGCTGGTGCACGACATTGTCAATACCGTGGCGATCACCGCCATCCAGGCCCAAGAAGACTCACCACAATCGACCCCAACCTCGGGAGGCACACCGTGAGCGGCCTGGTCCTCGTCCTCAACTGCGGATCGTCATCGATCAAATACCAGCTCGTGGATCCGGTGGCCGGCACGGCCGTGGCCTCCGGTCTGGTGGAGCGGATCGGCGAGCCGGACGCACGCGTCGTATACAGCTGGGGCGACAAGCGATTCGAGCACAGCGGCCCCATCGTCGACCACGCGGATGGGCTGCGACTGGCAAATGAGCTATTCACCGAGCACGGCCCCGATCTCGGCGCGGCGGGGATCAAGGCCGTCGGTCACCGGGTCGTGCACGGCGGCAAGCTGTTCCACAAGCCGACACTGATCAACGACGCGACACTGTCAGAGATTGAGCGGCTCGCCGATCTAGCGCCGCTGCACAATCCGGCGAACGCGATGGGCATCAAAGTCGCACGCAAGGACTTCCCGGACATCCCGCACGTCGCGGTGTTTGACACCGGATTCTTCCATTCATTGCCGGACGCCGCGGCGACGTACGCAATTAACCGGGATATCGCGGAAATGTACAGCATTCGCCGTTACGGGTTCCACGGAACCTCGCACGAATACGTCACCGGCGAAGTGGCGAAGATCCTGCACACCGACCCGAGCAGGGTGAACACGATCGTGTTGCATCTCGGCAATGGGGCCTCGGCGTCAGCCGTGCGCGGCGGGGTGGCGGTCGAGACCTCGATGGGGCTCACCCCGCTCGAAGGCCTGGTGATGGGCACCCGCTGCGGCGACATCGACCCCGGCATCCTGATGCACCTTCATCGCAGTGCAGGGATGAGCATCGAGCAGATCGACGGGTTGCTCAACCAAAATTCCGGCCTCAAGGGCGTGTGTGGTGTTAACGATTTCCGTGAGCTGTGTGCTCAGATGGACGCGGGTTCGGAGGCGGCGAAGCTCGCCTACGACGTGTACATTCACCGCCTGCGCAAATACCTCGGCGCGTACGTCTTCGTCCTCGGCCGCGTCGATGCAATCGCCTTCACCGGCGGGGTCGGCGAGAATGCGGCCAATGTGCGTGAGGACGCGCTGTCGGGTCTGCAAGGACACGGCATCGCTGTCGATCCCGATCGCAACCGTTCCGGCGTGCGCGGCGCGCGGGTGATCTCCACGGACGACTCGCAGACCACGGTTCTGGTGGTGCCGACCAACGAAGAACTGGCGATAGCCCGCGCCGCGTGGCAATTCGTCTGACCTGTCAGGTCAACGCAATATGTTCGCCGCGACCATCAGAATGAAGGAGTTGACATGGCAACCAAAACCACCGCACCGACACGAATGCCTTCGAAGACACCGCTAACCGGATCCGCGAGCTGAACGAGAAACCTGATCCAGCTGGCCAAGGAATCCGGTCAGAGCTCCCTTGATACCTACGAGAAGGCATTGCAGAGCATGGTCGACTTCGAAAAGTCTGTGGCCAGCCGCAGCCAACTGGACTGGGTCACCGGCCTGGCGAACACTCACGCGAAGTTCGTCCAGGACCTCACCGGCTTCTACATCAAGGCGGCCCGCGAAGCCCTGAAGTAACGAGGCGGCAGGTGCAACCCCGCCGGAAGGTGGGGGTTGCACCTCGGCTGTGACGACGCCCATTATTCGCAGTCCCGAAGGAGGACCATGAGCACACCCTCCGCTACCGGCGAGCGTCATCGCGTCGTCCTCATCGGGTCTGGCTTCGGCGGTTTGACCGCGGCCAAGGCCCTCAAACGGGCCGATGTCGATGTCATCCTCATCTCGAAGACGACCACACATCTATTCCAGCCATTGCTCTATCAGGTGGCAACCGGAATCTTGTCCGAAGGGGAGATCGCTCCGACCACCCGGCTCATCTTGCGTAAGCAAAAGAACGTCCGGGTGCTGCTGGGCGAGGTGGAGGCCATCGACCTGAAGGCGCGGACGGTGACGTCGAGGCTGATGGGTAGGCACACGGTGACGCCGTTCGACAGCCTCATCGTCGCCGCCGGCGTCCAGCAGTCCTACTTCGGCAACGACCAGTTCGCCTTCTACGCACCGGGCATGAAGTAGATCGACGACGCGCTGGAGGTGCGCGGCCGGATCTTCGCCCAGTTCGAGGCAGCCGAGGTCGCCACCGACGATGCCGAGCGCGAACGCCGCTTGACCTTTGTGGTGATCGGCGCCGGGCCCACCGGCGTGGAGGTGGCCGGACAGATCGTCGAGCTGGCCGAGCGCACGCTGGCCGGGGCGTTTCGGACCATCAAGCCCAGCGATTGCCGGGTAATCCTATTGGACGCCGCGCCCGCGGTGTTGCCGCCGATGGGTGAGAAGCTGGGCCGCAAGGCACAGAGCCGGCTGGAGAAGCTGGGCGTCGAGATCCAGCTCAACGCGATGGTGACCAACGTCGACTACCAGGGCATCGACGTCAAGGACAAAGACGGCACGCAACGTCGCATCCCATGCGGGTGCAAGGTATGGGCGGCCGGTGTTCAGGCCAGTCCGCTCGGCAAGATGGTCGCCGAACAGTCCGACGGAACCGAAGTCGATCGCGCGGGGAGAGTGCTCGTGCAGCCCGACCTCACCATCAAGGGACACCCATATGTCTTCGTCGTCGGCGACCTGATGGCGGTGCCTGGTGTACCCGGGATGGCTCAAGGTGCGATCCAGGGTGCGAATTACGCGACGAAGGTGATCAAGCGCTCACTCAAGGGCCACGATGATGCGGCCAACCGCCCGCCGTTCAAGTATTTCGACAAGGGCAGCATGGCGACGGTCTCCCGCTTCAGCGCCGTCGCACAGGTCGGCAAGCTGGAGTTCGGGGGTTTTATCGCCTGGCTGGCCTGGCTGGTACTGCACCTGTACTACCTGATCGGCTTCCAGAACCGGTTCACCACACTACTGCACTGGGCCGTCACCTTCCTGGGTCGCAGGCGCAGTCAGATGACCATTACCAGCCAGATGACCTATGCCAGGTTGGCGATGACCAGAGTCGAGGCGCGCACGTGGGAAACCCTTGCGGCAGTCGAGCAAGCCGAACAAGGCGAAGAACAATCGTCCACCGGTCAGGGCCCGGGAGTCACCCGACGCAAACAACAGACAGCGGGTTAGCCCGCACCGCCGTCACTAATTCGTTGAACGTGGAATTGTTGCACGCTGATGCTTATCGCGTAAATGCTTGCGACAAAAGCACATTCAGCACGGACCGCTAATGTCGCTGTATGGCGGCGGGCAAGGCATCGGCGCATGCCCAGGCGAACTCGTTCTCCGGCAAGGTAATCCATCGCCCGTGTACGCGTTGTGGGCATCGGGTGTGCTTGCCGGACGCCGCGGCGACGCGAAGTTCGTCCAGGACCTGACCGGCTTCTGCATCAAGGCGGCTCGCGAAGCCCTGAAATGATGAAGCGACTGCTGGAGCGCTTCCCGCAATAAAAGCGGCTCCCGCTCACGCCACCCCCTGGCTCACTTCGCATTCGGTGCGCGTGCGGCAAAGCAATTCGACTCGAGGGGCGAGTGCGGCGGAGCCGGCGGTCTCGGGCGTCCGGGTCACGCGGTGGCCCGGACGTAACTGCCCGGCGCTTCCTCGATGGGTGGATAATCCTCGCTGCCCAAGTGATCCGACGCCGAAACCTTTGGCCCGCCACGCTCGGCGATCCACGCAGTCCAGTCCTGCCACCAGGTGGCGTTCACCAACCGCGCGTTCGCTTTCCATTCCTGCGGGTCGGCGGGAAGACTGTCGTTCACCCAGTGCTTGGCCTTGGGATTGGGAGGATTGACGATACCGGCTATGTGACCGGACGAACTCAGCACAAATCTGCTCTTGCCGCCCAACAGCTGTGTGGTCTTGTAGCCTGATGTCCAGGGAACGATATGGTCGTCCACGGCCGCCAACACGTAAGTGTCGACGTCGACGAGGCCGGGATCGAGTCGATCGCCGTCGATTTCGAACTCTCCCCGCGCGAACTCGTTGCGCAGATAGCAGGAGCGCAGATACTCCGAATGCATCTTGGCCGGCATCCGAGTTGAATCTTCGTTCCACGCCAGCAGATCAAACGACGGCGGTTTGTTCCCGCAAAGCCAATTGTTCCCGACGTACTGAAAGATCAGATCGTTCGGCCGGAGTGCGCTGAACGTACGCGCCATGGTTGACGAGTCCAGGAAACCCTGCTGTTGCATCTGCTTTTCCAGCTGGGCGACCGTTGCCTCATCGGTGAACACGCCCAGCAATCCCGGTTGGGTGAAGTCGGTATGGGTATTCAGGAACGTCGCGGAATTGATCGATTCGTCACCTCGCGCGGCGTTGTAAGCCAGTCCCAGTGCGGTCAGCGTTCCACCAAGGCATACCGACAGCGTGTTGACCGACGGTGCACCGGTGATGTCACGAACGACGCGCACCGCGTCCAGCGGTCCTTCGAAGAGATAGTCGCGGAATCCGTAGTCGCTCATCGACTTATCGGGATTGCGGTAACTGATTGCAAAACATGTATGCCCGTGCTGAACGGCCCACTCGATGAGGCTTTTGCCCGGTGCCAGGTCCATGATGTAGTACTTGTTGATCCACGGCGGGCAAAACAGCAACGGAACCGAGTACGTTTCCGCTGTTTGCGGCGAATATTGAATCAATTCAATCAGATCGCTGCGATAGACCACGCTGCCCGCCGTGGCAGCCATGTTGACGCCGACCTCGAATCCCGACTTGTCCACCTGCGACGGCCATCCACCATTGTGGCGAATGTCATCGGCCATGTTCCTCAAGCCCTTGACGATGCTCATGCCGCCCGTGTCGAAAGCCTTGCGGATCGCGGCGGGGTTGCCCGCCAGGGTATTAGTCGGGGCAAGCGCATCCACCAGGAAGTTAGCAGCAAAGCGGGCCTTGGCTTCTCGCGAACCGCTAACTCCAGCGATGTCGAGGAGGTCGTCAACAAGTCGGCTAAACAGCAGATACTGCTGCGCCAGCAGGAAGTAGGCCGGATTCTGCTGGTAGGCCGGGTCGGAAAACCGCATGTCGCCACCGGCAACCGCGATCGGGCCTGGGCTGTCATAGCCGAGAGCGCGTTCGCCGGCCACCCAAAACGCTGCTGCAGAACCCCAGAGCAGACGAGCGTTCGCGGCGATGATGCCGGCGGGGTTCATCAGGGTCATCCCCGCAGTGACCAGCAGCTCACGCAACAGCCCAGCCGGATCGACCTGGAACGTGAAATTCTCGGCGATCCCGACCAGGTCCAGAACCGGTCGTGAAGGGGAGCGCTCGGGGGCGTCTGAGGACTTCATGGCCCTCCTTCAGTTTTTCTCGGACGAGCGAATTTCCTTGCTGACATAGGCGATAGCCAAGTATGACTCGGCGGGGGACGACACACAGGCGAACGCAGGTGGCTGTGAAATCCCTGTGTAGCGGCGGCTACCATAAGCCTTGCCGCCGGCGCTTCCGCTGCCTAGCGGGAGTTTCCGAGCAGGTGGCCCCGGCCAGCAGGCCGGCGCAGGACCGCAGGTAGGGTCTCGCCTTCGGCTTGGGCTTTGGCGTGGCCGGCGTCCCATTCCTCGTCGGACATTCGGACAGTGCGGCGAGGTGTGGTAGTCACTGTGTCAGCATCACCGGTGGTGACGCGCCAGCATGTCACCATCGGTCCTCGTTGCGCCGTTCAGGGTGTCGGCGCCTTTTCCTTCACGTAGCTGCCTGGGGCCGCCTCGATCTCGGTGTACTTGTCGTTGCCCGGCGCGTGCGGCGCGGCTACCTTCTCGCCGCTGGTCTGGGCGAGCCATTCGTGCCAGGTCGGCCACCAGCTGCCGGGGACGCTCTCCGCGGCGTCCAACCACTTCTCGGGGTCGGCGTCGTACGCTCCGCCGCTCGTGCTGACCCAGTAGTTGCGCTTCTTCTTCACCGGGGGATTGATCACACCGGCGATGTGGCCGCTGGCGCCAAGTACGAATGTCCGCTCCCCACCAAGCAGTTGGGTGCTGGCATAGGCCGACTTCCAGGGAACGATGTGGTCAGCGCGCGAGGCGTACAGGAACGACGGGATGTCGATGGTGCCGAGGTCGACCGGCACTCCGCTCTGCACGGTGGCACCAGGCTCGCGAAGCTTGTTCTCCAGGTAGGTGTTCCGTACATACCAGCAGAACATAGGTCCTGGCAGGTTGGTGTCGTCGCCGTTCCAATACAGCAGGTCGAATGGCGGCGGGGCCTGACCCTGCAGGTAACCCTTGACGACATATGGCCAGATCAGGTCATTGGCCCGCAGCGCGGAAAAGACCTGGGCCAACTCGCTGCCCCGAAGCACGCCGCCCTTGCCGATCGCCTCCTCCCGCTGGGCCACACCCTTCTCGTCAACCAGCAGGCCGATCTCTCCGGTGTCGCTGAAGTCCAGCAGAGTGGTCAGCAGGGTCATACTCGCGGCCTTCTGCTGACCACGGGCCTGCAAGATCGCCAGCGCACTGGCCACTAGAGTGCCGCCCACGCAGAAGCCGAGCGTGTTTGCCTTGTCCGCTTCGGTGATCTCCAACGCCACGTCGATGGCCCGTAGGACACCTTCGTTGATGTAGTCGTCCCAGGTCAGCTGTCCCTGCTCCGGACCTGCGTTGCGCCACGACGCAAGGAAGACCGTGTGACCCTCGGCCACCGCGTGACCGACGAACGAGTTCGCCGGCTGCAGGTCCAGAATGTAGAACTTGTTGATACAAGGCGGAACGATGACGAGGGGCCGCTCATAGACCTCGTCGGTGCTGGGTGTGTACTGGATCAGCTGGATGATCTCGTTCTGGAAGATGACAGTGCCCGGTGTGGTTGCGACGTTTTCGCCCACCTCGAAAGCCGACTCGTCGGTCATCGAGATCCGGCCCTTGGCGAGGTCCTCGGTGAACAGCTTGAGGCCCTCGGTCAGGCTCTTGCCACCAGTCTCCAGCGCCAGTCGTTGGGCCTCCGGGTTGGTCATCAAGTTGTTCGCCGGGCTCAGCGCGTCGGTGACCTGACGCAGCGCGAAGCTCCACTGCCCCTTGCTGCGTTCGTCGAGCGGGGACGCGTCCAGTGCCTTGGTCAGCAGATCCACCTGTGCCAGATACGCGCGCGCGACTGCTTCGAATCGTGGGTCCTCGGTCCAGGCCTCGCCGGAGAACCGGCGATCCTTGATCGGCTCGAAGGACGGTCCCATCCCGAACATCGCAGCCCACTGCCCGGTGAGCTGATTCCAGCTGTCCATCTGCCACTTCGTGAACGAGGTCAACGGGTCCGTCCACTGCTTGGCGGCGGGAATCTCCGCGCCGCCAGCGGTGGCGGTGAGCAAGGCTTTCTGCGAATTGATCAGATCGGTGAACCAACGTGTCGGGTCTGGCGCGGGCCGGGACATGGCATCGACTCCAAGGCTGGGGCAGAAGCGGGAGCGTGGCCTGGGCCGGATTGAACCACCCCGGGCGCTCGGGGATGCCGTGGTGCACGGTCGGCACCCTCCGACTCAAGGATGCTACGACTCGGTGGACACGGCCACCCCCGAGCCCGCTGATAATTGCGCCGCGCGTAGGTGTGCGCGGGACAGGGAGGTCTCGAAGTCCTGGTGCTCGGAGACTTCTGCGTCGTGGGTCAGTTGCGTCATGGCGTGCAGCGCGTTTTCGCCGGCGTCGGTCAACGGCACGAGCATTTCTTCATCGGCGCCGAGCGGCTCGGCCACCACGACGATGAGCGGACCGTTCTGGGGGCGGTCCTGGCTAAGTCCTGCGCAGCTTCGGAAACCTTGCGCACCGCGGAAAGTTGTCGCAGGGTTGTCACACTCATGCGAGACACCCTGGTTCGCGGCGGAACACAGGGAAGCAGTCGCCCCAGATCACCGCTGATTTGCGGAACATTGCAGGACACCGTGAAACGCCACCTCGCGGACTGGGGGTCAAGTGGTCGCAGGTTCAAATCGCAGGTTCAAATCCTGTCAGCCCGAACGAGGTTTTAGCAGCTCAAAGCCGGTTTTCGATCCGGCACAGCAAACCCGGTGCGATCTGTATGCCATCTGTGTGCGCCGATCCCGATGGTTGGCCGATGGTTGGCTACAAGCAACGGCTTCTGAAGTCACAGTGCCAGTGCTCCCGACAGCGCCTCGACCGCAGCGCGCAACGTGTCGTCGCTGGTTCTTCGTTGGACGGGCACTCACTGAGTCCTACAGACGCAGTTCGAAGCCGGACGGTCCGTTCGACTGCGCTCCGGCTGGAGTCCGCCCCGCAGCCGGTTGTAGCCTCGGTTCCACATCTTGGCGAAACTTTTGTCCGACAAGCGTTCCCGTGCCCGCAACAATCACCGCGGGTTAGCTCAGTCGGTGTCGCGATTGCGTCGGCGGCGATCCCGCAGATGCCAGGTGACCGGCGCACCTTGATGAGCGCGTTGTTGGCGAGGCGGACCAGGCGGAAATGGTCCACGGCCAGAATGGCGTGCGGGAGTGCGTGGCGCACGGCCGTCGCGAAGGAGGAGGGAGGGTCGATCGCCACGTGGGCGACACGGTCGCGAAATTCGGTGGGCGCGCTCGCGCAGCATCGCGACCACGGTGGCTGCGGTGCGGCCCTCGCACTGCCCGAGCAGCCCCTGATCGCCAGCCAAGTCGACGAACCCAGTGTCCCACGGGTCGATCCGAGACCACTGCCCAGACTCGGCGGACCTCCAGAGTTCGGAAGACCCGAGGGCGTCTTACTGCACCGACACGTCCACTGACGGCGAAATCACATCTGCCCAATCAAGATCGAGGAGCCGTTTCGGTGGGCTGCGCCAGTAGGTGCGGTGGGGTCGCTGTCGTGGCTGGCAATGATCTGATGGCACGCCCGGCATGACGATTAAACGCGATTTGGAACAAACCCCGGGCATGTCGCACGTAACACCGTATCCGACGCGATACTGATAGCCGCCGTTACAACGCGGAGCCCCTTCGAAATCGGACCGAAACTGACGCCGGGAGAACAACCATGAGCGCCCAGCAGCCGACCATCATCTACACGCTGACCGACGAGGCGCCGCTGCTGGCGACCTACGCCTTTCTGCCGATAGTGCGCACCTTTGCCGGGGAGGCGGGCATCAACATCAAGACCAGCGACATCTCCCTGGCGGCACGGATCCTGGCCGAGTTCCCCGATTGTCTGACCGAAGCGCAGCGCGTGCCGGAGATTCTGGCCGAATTGGGCCGGCTGACGCAGTTGCCCGATACCAACATCATCAAGCTGCCGAACATCAGCGCCTCGGTGCCGCAGCTGGTGGCCGCCGTCAGGGAACTGCAAGACAAGGGCTACAAGCTCCCGGACTATCCGCAAGATCCGAAGACCGACGAGGAAAAGGAGATCCGAGCGCGCTACGCCAAATGCCTGGGCAGCGCGGTCAACCCGGTGCTGCGCGAAGGCAACTCGGACCGCCGCGCACCCAAAGCGGTCAAGGAGTACGCGCGTAAACACCCGCACAGCATGGGCGAGTGGTCGATGGCCTCGCGCACCCATGTGGCGACCATGCGGCACGGCGACTTCTACGCCGGCGAGAAGTCGATGACGCTGGACCGCGCGCGCGACGTGAAGATGGAACTGGTGACCAAGCGCGGCGAGACGATCGTGCTCAAGCCCGAGGTGTCGTTGGGGGACGGCGACATCATCGACAGCATGTTCATGAGCAAGAAAGCCTTGTGCGAGTTCTACGAAGCCCAGATGGAGGATGCGTACAAGACCGGCGTGATGTTCTCCCTGCACGTCAAGGCGACGATGATGAAGGTCTCGCACCCCATTGTCTTCGGACACGCGGTGAAGATCTTCTACAAGGACGCCTTCGCCAAGCACCAGAAGCTGTTCGACGAACTGGATGTGAACGTCAACAACGGGCTGGTCGATCTCTACAGCAAGATCGAGTCGCTGCCGGCATCGCAACGCGATGAGATCATCCAAGATCTGCACGCCTGCCACGAGCACCGCCCCGAGCTGGCCATGGTGGATTCGGCCAGGGGAATCTCCAACTTCCATTCGCCCAGTGACGTGATCGTGGACGCCTCGATGCCCGCGATGATCCGCGCGGGCGGCAAGATGTACGGCGCCGACGGAAAGCTCAAGGACACCAAGGCCGTGAACCCGGAGTCCACCTTCTCCCGCATCTATCAGGAAGTGATCAACTTCTGTAAGACCAACGGCCAGTTCGATCCGACAACGATGGGCACCGTCCCCAACGTCGGCCTGATGGCGCAGCAGGCAGAGGAGTACGGCTCCCACGACAAGACGTTCGAGATACCCGAGGACGGCGTCGCCAACATCGTGGACCTGGCCACCGGCGAAGTGCCGCTGACCGAGAACGTGGAGACCGGCGATATCTGGCGCATGTGCATAGTCAAGGACGCACCGATCCGCGACTGGGTCAAGCTGGCCGTCACCCGTTCGCGCAACTCCGGCATGCCCGTGGTGTTCTGGCTGGACCCGTACCGGCCGCACGAGAACGAGCTGATCAAGAAGGTCAAGACATACCTGAAGGATCACGACACCGAAGGCCTCGATATCCAGATCATGTCGCAGGTCCGTGCCATGCGGTACACGCTGGAGCGCCTGATACGCGGGCTAGATACCATCGCCGCCACCGGCAACATCCTGCGCGACTACCTCACCGACCTGTTCCCGATCCTGGAGCTGGGCACCAGCGCCAAGATGCTGTCCATCGTGCCGCTGATGGCCGGCGGCGGAATGTATGAAACGGGGGCCGGCGGTTCGGCGCCCAAGCACGTCAAGCAACTGGTGGAGGAGAACCATCTGCGCTGGGATTCGCTCGGTGAGTTCCTCGCGCTGGGCGCCAGTCTGGAAGACCTGGGCATCAAGACCGGCAACGAGCGGGCCAAGATCCTGGCCAAGACGCTGGATGCCGCGATCGGCAAGCTGCTGGAGAACAACAAGGGCCCGTCGCGCAAGACCGGTGAGCTCGACAACCGGGGAAGTCAGTTCTACCTCGCAATGTACTGGGCGGCCGAACTTGCTGCGCAAACCGACGACCCGGAACTGCGGGAACACTTCGCTCCACTCGCCGAAGCGCTGACCAAGAACGAAGACGCCATCGTGGCCGAACTCAACGAGGCACAGGGCGAGCCGGTGGACATCGGCGGCTACTACGCGCCGGAAACAGACATGACCACGGCGGTGATGCGGCCGAGCAAAACGTTTAACGACGCACTGACCGCTGCGCAAGGCTGACGCCGGTCCACAACGGTGGTGCGGTGCAAGGCATCAGTGGCGGGTGCTCCAAGTTTGTCGGGTTCTTGGGGACCACGCTGGGACCACACGTTGTGCGCGCTGGTGAACGACCTGCGCGTCGGTGCACGCCATGCACGCCCACCAGTCGGCCACATACTGCCCGCGACCTGCGGAAATGCGTTACCGCCATTTTTTGGGGGTCAAGTGGTCGCAGGTTCAAATTGCCGCGCTCGCCGCGGTTGGGCTGCGCCTGGCGGATCCAATTCCGCAACGCCTCGGGCGGACGTTCAACTGCTCGGCCAGCCGGCGGATCACGGGCGTGGGATCCGACTCCCGATACAACCGCACCGCGCGCTCAGGCAACTCGACGGGATACTTGCTATTCGCTGCCAGCAAAACTTCCTTCCTCGGTTTACAAGATCAAACCTGGTTCGGAAGTCTCCGGAAAAACAGGGGAACCACACACCGCGCACAGCTGCGGGGTTTTGGGTACTCCGACAACGATCGTGTCGACCCGTCTGACTCTGTTCCTCGCATGCCAGGGTGGGGAAGCGCGGCACGGCTGCATTCTGCGCGGCGCGCGTGTGCGCGACCACCCAGCAAAACGAGCATTAAAGCCGCGCGCGGTCCTCGCACAGGCACCCCCTGTGCTGACGTCACCGAATCAAGGTGTGATTCGGGCGTGTTCTGGCCTCGCCCATTGCAAGACCGAGGGGCCAACTTCTCGTACAGTTCGGCGAGGCAGGCCACGTCGACGATCGGGCCGCCCGCCGTTTGACATATAACCCAGCTGATAGATATAGTTAGCAGCAGATCTAAAAACAACCCTACCCTTCCAAGGAGAAGATTCATGAAGACCGCACAGGATGCAATCACCGATCTGCAGGCGCGGGCACTCGATGCCATTAAGACCGGCCAGGAGGCTGCCGCGGAGGCGGTCCAGGCCTGGAGCAATGCCGTGGCGAAGGTGGCACCGACACCGCAGTCCGTCCGCGATCAGCCGCCGTTCGTTGCGGCCACGGTCGGGGATCCGACCGCAATCGTGGACAGCGTTTATGACTTCGCCGGTCAACTGCTGACCTTGAACAAGCAGTTCGTGCACCGGTTGCTGGAGGCGGTCGAACCCGCGGAGCAGACGAAGGCGTCGGCCAAGTAGCCTGACGTCTGGTCGCCCACCATGGAGCAACCCCTTCACAGGGTTGCTCCATGGTGGTGATTAAGGAGTGGATCACGATGGACGATGCGCTAAGCGACCCGTGGGAGGCGCAGCGGGCGGCGCTGGGTGCGTTCCTTCGGACCCAGCGGGAGTTATCCAATATGTCGCTTCGCGAGCTGTCGCGGCTCACCCGGATATCGAACGCTTATCTGAGTCAGGTTGAACGGGGACGGCACGATCCGACGCTGCGAATACTCTCGCAAATCGGTGAGGCGTTGCAGATATCGATGTCCGAGATCCTCAACGCCGCCGCCACTACCGATGACTCCACGGCCGACTCCGTCTCATCGACGCACATGCCGTCGGTGGAAGCAGCTGTCCGGGCTGACCCGAGCCTGACCACACCGGAGAAAGACGCCTTGCTGACGGTGTACCGAAGCTACCTGAACACGCACAAGGCTCCGGGTAAGTGATCGCCGGCAGAGGCGCATCTGGCCCCGCACGTCCTGGACCGCGCCCGATGTGTGGAAACTCCCGGACAGATACCGGCGCACCATCAACCGGGTCGCCCCCAAATGGCCGGCGATCGCGCTGAGCGTCCAGCCCTGGCTGCGTAATGCCTGTGCTTCCAAAACCATCTCTTGCGAGCAAGAGGCGCCGCGCTCCGAGGTCGGTGGTGTGGCTGTAGTCGACCGGGACGTCGATCAGCGAGGGGCCGTCTTCGGCCGGTGGTGATGAGGTCCCGCAGCGCCGCGCAGCTGTGCGGGTCGGCGCCGCGTGCACCCACTAGTAGCGCCGGCCGCTTTGCGTGTCGGATGAGGTCGGCGGCGCGGCCGATGGCCTCGGAGGGTGCGAGTAGAGGCGTCGCCGTCCGCCACGGAGCCGCCATTCGATGAGGTGTCATCGGTTCCTGGAAGCCGATTAGACGACAGGTGCAGCGGGCCGCTAACATCGTATCGTCGCGCTGTAGCAAGTGCGATGTCTATGAAATTGCGCTACGCTTGCTACATGCATCCGTCAGGCTACGACATTGCCGAGCATCGCGATCACCTGGAGATTCGGGGACTGAGCCGCCCCGAACTCGATGAGACGCTCGAGCTACTCGAACTGATCCGCAGCTTGCAGGCTGAGACTGTCGTGAGCCGCGTTGAACTTGCTGAGGCGCTACAACAGCTGCTCGAACTGGTTCGCACCCTGCAGGCTGAACACGTCGAGGCTATTCGAGATGACCTGCTGCAAGTCTTGATGAGCCGCGAAGTGAGCCTTACCCCGCCGGCCACCCTTACTCAGGCGCGGCGATTGGCAGCCCATCGCGATGCGCTGCTCGCGACACCCGTTTTCACCCATGAAACGCTAAGCGAGCAGCGAGGGGATACGAGCGTGTCAAGCACCAGAACGTGGCTGGCTCGACGCAGGGATGATCACAGCTTATTCACCGTCAACTACAAGGGCAGGACGTTGATCCCGGCGTTCCAATTCGATGAGCGCGGCGAGCCGCGGACTGAGTTGCAGCCGATCTTGTCGGTACTTGACGAAGGCGGCGTGCGGGGCTGGTCGCTTTGGACGTGGCTGACGAAGCCGACCAGCTTCCTGTCCGGCGGTGTTCCGGAGCGAGTGGCTCGCACCGATCCGGCACGAGCGTTGCGCGCCGCCCAACGCTTCGCCGCAGGACCAGTTGCATAGAGCAACCGTTGCCTATGACTGCCCGGTACCCGCCGCAAGTCATCGATTGTCCCGACCCCAGCGGTTGTGGCGTCGCAGCAGCACTTCCACAGTTGCAAACATTCACCCTGACAAGGGCTAGAGCCCTATACCGCGTTTACGACGGGACGTGGGGCTACGACGAACACAACCCCGGATTCGGTGACTCGCGGTTCGCGCCGATTGACGACCCCGCCACCGGCATACGACTGCCGAACATGTATCTGGGCGAGACGCCTGCCACCGTCTTGCTCGAGACCGTCTTCCATGATGTGCACGACGAAGGAAGCAACGTCATCTATGAACGGCATCTAAGCGAAAAGCTCCTGGCGCACGTTCGGGTGCCCGTCGATGCGACGCTCGGGGACCTTCGCGATCCACGGCTAGCGGACCTCGGCTTGGGGCGCAACGAAGTCGTGTCCAGTCCGGCGGAGCACTATCCCTGTACACGCCGGCTAGCGATCGCTGCCCTCGAGCAATCGCACACCCCACCACTGCAGGGACTCATCTGGCATTCCCGGCAAGCCGAGCTCGCCGGTAAACCGCCAGAAGAGGTGATCGTTCTGTTCGGCGAGCGATACCCATCGAAGCGAGGCAGCTGGCAGCGGTTCCCGCCGGGTTCGCAGAATATTTGCGAAGGCCCAGGCCGGCTGCTCGTGGAAAGGATTGCCGTGGAACTTGGCGCGGTAATCGAGACTGGAGGGCGCTAAAGCCTCACGGGCCGACCATGCGAAACGCGACAATTCGCCCGCGAATGTGGAGAAGTCGTTGGGGCACATTCAGCGGGTGGACGCCAGGCGCGGACGCTGCGGTGCCCGGGTGATCATGCCGCGCATCCCGCCAGCCAAGCAGGATGGCGGGGTCTACGGGAGAGCTTCGTGCGGCGGGGGAAGTTGTCGGCGGCTGACGCGTCTTCCTCAGCCGCGCAGAGCGGACGCAAAGATCCCCGGCAGCGCTAGGGGGTTGCCGTCCACTTGGAACTTGGCCAGACGACGGATCGTGGTCTGAGCCGTCTTGTTGGTGATCCACAAGACGGGCTTCGGCGACATCGTGAGCGCACCGTGGAGGATGGCGCGCGGTGCCGGACGGAACGGGATCTCGATGACGGCCTTCTGCACGTGCTGCAGTAAGAAGGCGTTGTGCACCACCCCTGTGCCGCTTCCGATGTTCTGTGAAGTGTTGCCAGGGAACGCGCCCCAGGATGGGTAGCCGAGCGAGAAAGCCATCGCCGACCACACGTTGATGCCGATATCGCCGTAGCGCAGGTGGGAAATCGCTGCGTCGAAGGCCGCCGTATTCGTCTTGCGCGTCTTCGGGTCGATGACGATGGTTGCCCCGAGGGTGCCGGGCAGAACATCGTTGGAGAACTCAACGGCGTTGCGCAGGAACTCCGGTGCGGTCTTGCCGGGAAGGCGCACGACTCCCAGCGCTCCGGCGAAGACCTCGTCGCGCAAAATGCTGGCACCGCCGTGCGGGTCGACGTCAGGGATCAGCACGCGGCTCTTGTCGCCACTGAGGAACGCGGCACCGCTCATCTCGTCGCAGGCCTTGTCGGTGTTGTCGTCGGAGCGCGGGTAGTACGTGGGGCGAGGTTCGACCTCGCGCATGACCTTGCCAACCTCGGCGATGAGTTTGTCAGCGAGCGGCCAGTCCTCGGATAGGACCAGAACCTGCGTCGCAATGCAGTTGTGGCCAGCGTTGTTGAGCTTGCTGGTGGCGATGTGTTCGGCCTGGAACCTGATGTCGGCGTCGCTCCAGTCGCCAGGCACGACGATGAACGGACTAATGCCCCCCAGCTCGGCCGAGATCGGCTTGTCCAGGATCGGTGTGTTGTTGGCCTTGCGGGTTGCGGCCTCCGCATCGGTACCCCACACGATGGCGTCGTAGGTCGCAGCCGAACCCGTCATATGAATGGAGTCGGTCTTGCGATGGCGTGCAAGGTAGCCACCGACGTCGGCGCCGCCATATACGAAGCGGAGCCAGCCACGCGAGACAAATTCACTGAAGATCTTCTCGTAGAACGGGCCGAGGTAGTCGTTGACCGGGTTCATCTTCACGACGCAGACACTGCCCCGCGCGTACAGCTGGTCGAGGATGTCCAGGGCCGTAATGCTTCCGACGTTGCCTGCGCCTAGGACGAGACAGACTCCCGGGTGGTCGTAGCCGCCACCCCGGTACATCTTGGCGGCATCCTCGCGAGTCCGCGCGGCACTGATACCCGGCTCGATACACACCTGCGCCTTGTAGCCGTTGAGTAGCAACCGGTCGTATCCGGTCACCGGGAAGACGTCGACGACGACCTGGCCGTCCGGCCTGGTGTGGACTGCGTTGGCCCTGATTGGCTCCTGCCCGGCCAGTACTCGCTTGAGCGCGAGGACGTGTGCGTTGACATTCTGAATGAGGATCCACACGGCCAACATCCAGTCCTCGGCGACCCAGGCGGAGGTCGACGCGATGCCCTTCGCGTGGCCGGCCGCCGCCACCATCTGCGGGCCGAGGTCGAGGATCTTCGGCGACAGCGCCTCGAGCAGTGCCACCTTGTCGCCGAGTGGCAGGGCCACCCAGCTGGGTGCACCGATGTGCAAGTCATCAAGCGCCCTGTCGAGCGCCGCCATGTCGAGCGCGGTCCCCGTGGTCATAAGACCTTCCCTATCGTTGCGGTCAGATGAATCCGCTCGGCGCGACGTCGCCGCTGGATGACTGACGACCCCGACAATACGGCCCGCGTACAGGTAAGTGACAGGTAATTGACTACCCCATTGCGCCCATTGCGCAAAACCGGGCCGATGTTTGGCACGGCGATATGACGGACATCGCTGACCAGCGGTGACACGGTACTGACGTGGACCCCAGCGGGGATGGCGGTGGATCGAATACGACGGGGTTGGTCTGTGGCTCCTGCGGCGCACAGTGCGCTCCGACGGCCAAGGTCTGTAGCGAGTGTGGTTCAGGAGTATTCGCGCGACCACCGACAATCTCACTTCGTGCCCCCGGCGCTAGCCAGTTCGTCGACGAGAAGCCCTGGCCACCGCAGCGAGATCGCGCAACGTGGCCGGATCGTCAAGTTGCACGCGAGCGAAGGCCGGGCCCACTGTCGCTGTGGCCGTCGATGTCGATCTTGGCGTCGTGCGTGATCTTGCCGTCGGTGTCGACATAGCAGCCCAGTTCACCGATCACGCGACCAGCGATGACCGTGAGGGACGTTCCGCACCAGCCGCTACTCGGCTCGACGTCGGCTGGATCGGGGGAGTCGTGGCGAAGGATAGTCCGCGGCTGGTCGGACTGGGTGAACCGACGTGAGATGTCTCTGCCGCCAGGCCACGGACGTCCACACGATCCGAGCATGGGGGAGAGCGATGCACTCACTAGGGGAACCCCCATGAAACCACATCACCATGTGCACCATGTGCCCGGCGGCCGCATAAGGAGGCGAGAGCAATGCGGTCGCATTGTGCACAACCGTGCGGTTATAGGGTCCGCCCCGAAGATGAGAAAAAGCGCTCCGCCATTCGATGAGAATTCTGCAAAGCCGCAGGTAGGCGAGTCGTCATCCGCCACATGGTTTGCGAACCTACAGGGGAAACCGACCATTGCGCCGAATATCCGCCAGGCGACATGTCGGTCTGGGACGGCTGAGATGTACCACGAGTCCGACGGCGTTGCGGCTTTACACCGGCGTGCGGTCAGATTGAGGACGGCACCCACCGTCACAACGGCGCTCATTGTCGCGCTGTGCGGCACGGCCGGGGTAGCCCAAGCTGATCCAACTCCCGCGGACGGACCTAGAACGACCATCGATAGTGACGGCACGTATGGGGTTGGCACAGAGATTGCGCCGGGCACCTACAGTTCTGCGGGCCCTGTTGGGGATAGCGCGTGTTACTGGAAACGCCTCAACGGCAGTACCGTGGTCGATGATGCGTTGAGCAAAAAACCTCAAGTCGTTCAGATCGACTCGGTCGACACGGCTTTCCAGACAGACCACTGCAAGGCGTGGCAGAAGCTTGACTGTGCGGCGAGCTGCCCGCCTGCCGCACAGGCTTCCCACGATGTGGTCGGTGAACTGAGGGGTTTTCTTGCCTCCCACCCATGAGACGGTCACCCCTGCCGGGGCAATCGCAACAAACTGAGAGAAATGAGCAAACTGTGCGAGTCGTAACAGCGTCGGAATATGGTCCCGCCGAGGTGCTGCGCGTCGAAGAGCGGCCGGTTCCGAAACCGAAGCGCGACGAGGTCGTCGTGAAGGTGAAGGCAGCTGGCATCAACCTCATGGACACCTACGTGCGCCGCGGGTTGACCCCGTCGTCTTTGCCGCTCACGGTAGGTGTCGACGGGGCGGGGGTCGTGGTCGCCCTCGGTGATCAGTCCGCAGCGAAGGTGGGCGACCGAGTTGCGTGGGAATACGTTCCGGGAAGTTACGCGGAGATGGTGGCTGTTCCGAACGGACGGCTCATCCCGATCCCCAACGATGTAACCTTCGAGGCCGCCGCGGGCGGGCTGATGCAGGGGATGACGGCACAATATCTGTCGTATGTGGCTGTTCCCGTCCCGAAGGACGCTGTGGTACTTGTGCATTCGGCCGGCAGCGGCGTGGGTCGTATGCTGACCCAACTGTCAACCCACCGCGGCGCGCGGGTGATCGCCACGGTATCGAAGGCCTACAAGGCGCAACCGGCTCGCGACGCCGGCGCCTGGCAGGTGTTGGTGCGCGAAGAGATCGAAGATCTGACTGCAGCCATCCGGGAGCTCACCGACGGCGAGGGCGTGGACATCGCGTTCGACGGAACAGGAAAGACCCTCTTCGACACGAGCGTCGCCGCCCTGCGCGTCGGCGGCACCTTCGTCACATACGGCTACGCGGGAGGTCACATACCGCCCATCAACTTGTGGGAGCAACCCCATGGAGTACGTTTCGTCTTCATACGCGGCGATGCTCCAGAGCAGTCGATCGATCAATGGCGCCAGCGTGCGGCGCAGGTGATGCACTGGATCGAAGACGGGACCTTGGACGTCCTCATCGACCGCACCTACCCCCTCGAAGACGCCGTCAGCGCGCACCGCGATCTCGAATCCCAACAAACGGTCGGAAAACTCCTCCTCATCCCGTAGCGTTAGCCGTCTGACACGCGATTCGGTGGAGTTAGCGGGTCTCCAACCGTGACCCGACATGCAGGAAACGCCGTTAGAGGACAGCTAGTCGATACCTCGCTATCCCTGCCCTGACGAATCACTAACCCCGGCTCTGCCAGGTTGTATTGCTCGAGCTCAGCTCCGTGTCGCGATCCCACTCAGCACGCGGAGTGCCTCGTGAGCCGCCGGAAATCCGGCATAGCCGGCTATCTGGAGCAGCGCCTCATGCAGCTCGTCCGCGGTCCAGCCGAGGTTTAGCGCGCCGCGGATGTGCGGCTTGATCTCGTCGAGCTGTCCGAGGGCGGCGAGTACGGACACCACCACCAGGCTGCGATATTTCAGCTCCAGACGGGGCCGATTCCACACTCCGCCCCAGACGTGCTCGATGGCGGTTTCGAAGAACGGCGCCAGAAACGGATCGCCTGGTGCCGTCGGCTGACCAGTCGGCGCGCCAAACACGCGTTGACGGATCTCTGGGCCGCTCGGTTTTGTGTCCTGTGCGATGATTTCACCTTTCATTGTTTGTTGTTCTTGCGTTGTGCGTCGCCGCATGCGTTTCGGCGTGCGGACGGCCCACATGTTGTGGCTTGGCCCTTACTGGCCGGCGATGTTGGTGGCCGCTGGGAGGAACTTGTGGTCGATCAGGGTCTGCAGCGCCGCGCAGAATGTCTGCTGCGTGTCGACGGCTTTGGTGAATCCGGCTTGGCGCAATTTGACGGTGCTGACGAAGGCACGTGGGCCTTCTGGTGCGCCGTAGGCGAAAGCGAAGTCCGCGTGTTGGTCGCCATGGCCAACGAGGTCCCGTAGCCTGATCGGGCGCAGGCCGTATTTGGCAACGATCTGGTCCCACAGCCCGGCCTTGTCGGCGAGGTATTCGGCGACGCTGAGCGGTTCGTCGGGCCCGGTCGATACGCCGAGAGTTTTCGCGAGGACTGGCCAAACGCTGCGCCATTCGAAGACGTCGCCGTTGGTGATGTTGAAGGCTTCGTTCGCGGCCTGGGGTGATTGAGCGGCCCACACCATCACGTCGGCAACGAGGTTGGTGTCGGCGGCTTCCCAGACGAACGACGGACCACCCGGGAAGCCGAAGGGCTCGCCCTTCTCGCGACGGATTGCCGCGTACACGCCGATGGCCGGCAGGACATTGAGGGCACCCGGGGTGGGGCCGGTTACCAACTGCGGACGCAGCGCCGTGTAGGTAAAGCCGTGCTTGGCACCCATGGCGGCGACATAGTCCTGCTGGTCGTGGAAGAAGTTCTCGTGCGGATCCCTGGAGTCGCTCTCCCGGGCCGGGATCGGAATCGGGTGCAGGTGCACCCCGTAATACTTCGTTCCTTGCAGGATGCTGATGTGTCGCAACCCTTTCGCGTTGGCCACGACGGGCTCCACCACATTGCGTAGCATCGCGTTGTTGGTGGCGATCTGGTCCTTGTCCGACCAACCGGCCACCAGGTCAGGCTGCTCGTGCAGCGCGCTGTAGGCGATGTGCGTGACGTCGCTTAAGGATTCGAACGCAGCCCAGGCGGCCTCCTGATCGCGCAGATCGACCGACAACACAGTCACCTCGCGACCGCTGAAGAGCTCGGGTTTGCGCCGGGACACCGCGACCACCTCCCACCCCGCATCAAGAAACCGTTCAATCGCCGCGATTCCCAGGAGGCCGCTCGCGCCTGTCACTAGCACCTTGTTCGTCATTGGCAAGTCCTTTCTCTTGATACCCAGGCGGCATCGCGGCACCGCCCGGGTACCGTCAGCGATGGTCAGGCCTGGTTGATCAAATGGCTGTGCGCCCGCCGTCGACGGCCAGGACGGTGCCGTGTATGTAGCTGGCCCGGTCCGAGGCGAGGAAGGCGATGGCCTCGGCGATTTCGTCGGCACCGGCGGGTCGGCCTGCGGGGATTGACGCCGCCAGCTGGTCGAGCGGGTGTTCCGTGGTGCCTTCGGTACGGGTTGGGCCGGCGCTCACCACGTTGACCCGCACGCCGCGGGGACCGTATTCGGCGGCCCAGGATTTCGTGAGCGACACCACCGCCGCCTTGCTGGCCCCGTACAGGTTGGTGCCGGGCATGCCGAACTGGGCCACCATCGTGCTGAGGTTGATGATCGCGCCCTTGCCGCGCTCGGCCATTGGTGGTGCGAGAGCTGCGACGAGAAAGAAGGCTGACCTCACGTTGAGGTCAAAGATCGCGTCGAAGTCGGCTTCGGTCATGTTTTCGGTTGGGCCCAACGGGTAGATCCCGGCGTTGTTGACTAGCACGTCGACCTTTCCGAGCCGGTCGATCGCGCGGGCGGCCAGAGACCGCGCCGATTCGGCGTCCTTGAGGTCGGCGGCCACGAACACGCCTTTGCCGCCTGCGGCGTCGATCTCGGTGACCACCTGGTTGCCGCGTTCTCCGTTACGGCCGGAGATGGCAACGGTTGCTCCGAGCTGTCCCAGCGCGAGCGCAGTCGCGCGGCCGATCCCGCTGGTACCGCCCGTCACCAAGGCTGTGACTCCGGCAAGTTCTGACGTCATTTGCTACTTCCTGTTCGTGTGCCTACTACCGTCGTAGATGCCAGCTGTTGCCGGCGGGTAGTGGAACGTCACTATCGGGTGGTGACCTTCCAGACCAGGCACCGCTTATGCTTTTGACCGCTACAACCGCGTCCTGTACGTCCGGGATGGCACTCCGTCTCGCGGCGAGCCGATCGGCGCTGCCCCTGCGGTCCCTCCCTCCTGAGACCGATTACGTTCAGCCACGGTCGATTCGGCGATTGCGCCTAGTGGCTGGCCATCGGATACGGCAACGGCGCCCAGAAGGCGCGCTTGTGCGCCGAGCGTGTCCGGATTGCGCCGGGATCGTCATTCGCGTGTTGTGATGTTTCGGTGGAGATTCGGGAAATGCGCGCCTTCGTCGCGGTTGTGGAGGAGGGTGCTGTGTCGGCGGCGGCGCGTCGCCTGCACGTCAGCCAACAGGCCCTGTCGCAGACCATCGCCGCGCTTGAACGTCAGCTGGATCTGCAGCTGCTGGTGCGCAGCAGTGCCGGCGTCCAGCCCACCGACGCGGGCGTAGCGCTGCTGGCCGAAGCTCGAGCGGTGCTGGCCCGACACGACCAGGCAGTCGCGACGATGGCCCGGCACGCCGGCGCCGACCACCGCGAGCTGCGCCTCGGCATTCCCTTGGAACTGCCCACCGATCTGTTGACCCGCCCTTTGGCGGCGCTGGCCGCTGCCCATCCGAACACCCGGGTCCGGCCCCAACATCTCTCGACCGCAGCGCAATTCGCCGCGCTCTACGCCGGAGAACTCGACGTCGGCCTGGTCCGGGAACACCCCATAGGACCGGAACTCGACGCGTATCTGGTTGTATCCGAGCCGCTGGGTGTCCTCGTCACCGCAGACCTCGCCGACGCGCTTGCCGGGCCAGACGGGATACGCCTCGACGCACTGGTGGGCCTGGACTGGGTCGGTTACCCACGTTCAGGCAGCCCCGCGCTATACGACGAGATTGTGGCGATCCTCCGCAGCCACGGACTCGAGCACAGACCTACCCCGCCCGATGGGGGAGCGCCAATGATCGGAGACGTAAAACTCGCCGCAGTCGCTGCCGGCGGCGCGTTCACGCTGGCCCCGCCCAACTGGTCGCAGCCGATCCCCGACACACTCGCGTGGAAACCTCTGGTCGGACATCCGATCGTCCGGCGTACATGGGCGGTATGGCCGTCCAATTCTCACCGGCGCGACGTCGGCACCTTCATCGCAGCCCTCGGCGACTCACAACTGATCTAACTCAGCGGGATCCGGACCAATCCTGTTGTTTCGCCGGCGCACCTACCGTGGGTTCGCGACCCGGGCACCGCATTATCGCGAGGGTCGTCAGGCGCGCCGCAAACGGGTTTGACCCATGCGGAATGGCAGCGCTTGCCTTGTCGGCCGGCCCGCCACCACAGAGGGGGTAGCGGGCCGATCGAGATCGCTCAGTAGCGGCCCCGACCGCAGCCGGCCATCGCCTCTAGCCGTGTGATCCGTGTGCCGGTTTGTGCGTTGTGCGCTGCTGGACAGGTGATCACCGAGTGCAAGCCCTGCACAATCGTACGGTTATAGGATCCGCCACGAAGATGAGAAGAACCCATCCGTCATTTTGATGAGAATTCAGCAAACGCCCAGGTAGAGGCATCGCGATCCGCCAAGCAGTTTGAGACCCTACGTGTGCCACGAACGTGGAGAGGAGTTCGATGTAGGTAGAGCTTCTTGACATGGTGCTGTGCAGGAGATGAAGGCTTTGGCCCTTCGGAGCCGCCCTACGGTGGGAGGCTTCAAACCACCACATGCTGCGTTGGCTGAAGACCGTCGTGGTGAGCGATGTGGAAAAAGCGCACGAGATGCGTCAGGTGGGGCTCGGAAAGACGGTGCGCTGTCCTCGTTTTCGGGGATCGCTGTGGATGTGTCGTAACTCAATCAGGTGACATCAAAACCGGGCCGCAGTAGGAACGCCCGGGATGAGCCTGGCGGGAGACCGTTGACTGGCCAGGTGGTGTCCGGCACGTAGGCGACGTGAGTCCGGTCTGCTGCTTCTGCACGGAACGTGGGAAGGCGTGTCCCGACACTGCTGTCAACGATCGGGTGGATGGCGAGAGGGAGCCTGCCAAGCGGCTGAACCGCAAGGCAGTGAGTACCGTCGCGGGACGCGCCGGCGGACCGGCTCGTAGTAGCTGTGAAGCCTCTGCTGGGCGCGGTGGAGGTGGAGCCAAGGGCCGGGTCATCTGTGGTGTGTTCGGTCGATCAACCGGGAGCGTGTGTTCCGGGAGGAGTTGGGTGGACAAGCTGAAGCCGTCAGGTAAGTCGTTTGATATTTCGAAGTGGGAAGTGTGGGAGGCCTATCGGCAGGTGAGGGCCAACCAGGGTGCACCGGGAGTGGACGTGGTGACGCTCGAGGACTTCGAGAAGGATCTGAAAGACAATCTGTACAAGATCTGGAATCGGATGTCGTCGGGGTCCTACTTTCCGCCT
>Ga0153922_1000055_pt1 | contig 43811 bp, 35 predicted proteins | sample TSNJ006MetaG_FD_104723 | JGI IMG/M metagenome (GOLD analysis project Ga0153922, IMG submission 104723) | Attine ant fungus gardens microbial communities from New Jersey, USA - TSNJ006 MetaG | ecosystem: Host-associated > Fungi > Mycelium > Unclassified | place: USA: New Jersey, Brendon T. Byrne... | reverse complement strand
TCACCGGGGCCGGGCGCGCATCGTGACGTGCGTTCACCACTTTGGCCTACGCTGGCCACGCTGCCTGCGGAAATAATTTCGAGGGCGGCCCGGGCACGGACGTGCCGCCCGAGCGCCACCGGGGCGGATGGCACACTGGTCAGTTGCGAGGCCCTCCGGATACCTGTGGGCCCCTACTGCCTGCACTACACGAAAGACACGACCCTTCATGCAACAGCTCATCGCATTCTCACCGCTGCTCATCATCATGGCAGCGTTCATGTTCTTCGCATCGCGGCGCCAGCGGCGCGCGATGCAGGCCACCATCGACCTGCACGAGTCGTTGCAGGTCGGCGACCGCGTGCGCACCACGTCGGGACTGGAGGCCACCATTACCGGGATCACGGATGACACCATCGATCTGGAGATCGCGCCCAGCGTGGTGACCACCTGGACGAAGATGGCCATTCGCGACCGTGTCGAGCCGGACCTCGAGGATGACACGGAAAGCCACGAGAGCTTCGAGATCACCGACACCGACGCGGACGAGCCCGGCCGGGTCACCAGGGACTGACAGCGCAAGGGCAGCACGTACCCTCTGCCGGATAGCCGAAACGAACGCGAGGAGAACTGAGGACCGTGGCGTCGTCGCCGCCGGTGCGCCCTGCCCGGTACCTGTCGCTGTACCTGATTCTTTTGATCGGCCTGTACCTGCTGGTGTTCCTGACGGGCAACAAGGAGGCCAAGCCGAAACTCGGCATCGACCTTCAGGGCGGCACCCGGGTGACGCTGACCGCACGCACCCCGGACGGTTCCCGTCCCACCCGCGACGCCCTCAACCAGGCGCAGCAGATCATCAGTTCCCGGGTCAACGGTCTGGGCGTGTCGGGCTCGGAGGTCGTCATCGACGGCGACAACCTGGTCATTACCGTCCCGGGGACCGACAGCGGCGAGGCGCGTAACCTGGGGCAGACCGCTCGGTTGTACATCCGGCCGGTGCTCGACGCCGTGCCGGTTCCCCAGGCTGGGGAAGAGCCACCTGGTGCGCCGCCGGGTGGGGTCCCGGGTGCGCCGCCGGGAGGGGTCCCGGACATGCCGCCGGGCGGGATCCCAGGCATGCCGCCGGGCGCGGCCCCCGCTGAACCACCGGGGCCGGTTTCGTCACAAGCGCCACTCCCGCCTGCTTCGGCTCCCACCTCGGGACAACCCCCCGCCCAGCCACGGCCCTATCCCGACGATCCGCCATCGCCGACGCCTGCGCCACCCATGCCTGCGCCACCGGCGCCTGCCCCGCCGGCGGCTGCGCCACCGTCGGCGGCGCCCGCCCCGGGCGCCCCGCTTCCACCACCGCCGGATCCGCGAAAAGATCTGGCCCAGAACATCGCGTTCCAGAAACAGCTGCGCCAGACCCCGGCCCTCGCCCAGATAGCGCTCAGCGTGCTGATGGAGCAGCGGTGCCAGGGTCCCGATCCGCTTGCCGGCAACGACGATCCTCAGCAGCCGCTCGTGACATGCTCGACCGACCGCAAGCAGATCTATCTCTTAGACAAGTCGATCATCAGCGGTGACCAAATCGCCAGCGCCAGTGCCGGTTACGATCAACAGCACAACCAGTGGGTGGTGGACGTCAAGTTCAAGTCCGATGCCGCCAATGTCTGGGCTGACTACACCGCCGCGCACGTGGGCACCCAGACCGCGTTCGTGCTCGACTCACAGGTGGTCAGCGCGCCGGCCATCAGGGAGGCGATTCCCGGCGGCAACACCCAGATCACCGGCGGGTTCGACGCCACAAAGGCAAAGGATCTCGCCAACGTGCTGAAGTATGGCTCGCTGCCCTTGTCGTTCGAGTCATCCGAGGCCGAAACCGTCTCCGCCACATTGGGTCTGACGTCGCTCAAGGCGGGCTTGATGGCGGGCGCGATCGGCCTCGCAATTGTGCTGTTGTATTCCCTGCTGTACTACCGTGCACTTGGCTTGCTCACCACCTTGTCGCTGGTGGCATCCGGCGCCGCGGTGTACGCGATCCTGATCTTGTTGGGCCGCTACATCGATTACACGCTTGACCTGGCCGGCATCGCCGGCCTGATCATCGGTATCGGGACTACCGCGGACTCGTTCGTCGTGTTCTTCGAACGCATCAAAGATGAGATCCGCGAAGGGCGTTCATTCCGATCCGCGGTGCCGCGCGGTTGGGTGCGGGCGCGCAAAACGATCCTGTCTGGCAACGCGGTCAGCTTCCTTGCCGCCGCGGTGCTGTACTTCCTGGCCATCGGTGAGGTGAAGGGCTTCGCGTTCACGCTCGGTTTGACGACGATCCTCGACACTGTGGTGGTGTTCCTGGTGACCTGGCCGCTGTTGTACCTGGCGTCGAAGAGGGCGTTCTTTGCAAAGCCGGCGTTCAACGGGCTCGGTGCCGTTCAGCAGATCGCGCGGGAACGCCGGTCGGCGGCGTACGCGACGGAACAGAGGTAGGGGATGCATTCCAACGAACCGACGCGCGGAAAGACCGGCTTCATCTACTCATCCGCTGAGCCCCCCAAGCGCTCGTCCGCCGAGACGCTCGAGCGCTCGTCCGCCGAGACGCTCGAGTCGAGCGGGGTGGAAGAAACGCTCGAATCGTCGACGGCGCCGCACCACAACTTCTTCACCCGGCTCTACACCGGCGCTGGGGCGTTCAACATCATCGGCAAGCGGCGGCTGTGGTTCACGGTCAGCGGTGCGATCATCGTGATCGCAATCGCCTCCATCGCGCTTCGTGGCTTCACGCTCGGCATCGACTTTCAGGGCGGAACCCAGGTGTCCTTCCCGCGGGGCAGCGCGTCGGTGGCACAGGTCGAGGATGCGTTCAGCAAGGCGATCGGCCACAACGCGGAGCAGGTGGTCGTCGTCGGCAACGGCGCGTCGGCCACCGTCCAGATCCGCTCGGAGACCCTGTCCAACGACCAGACGAATAAGCTCAGAGACGCGCTATTCAACGAGTTCCGCCCGGTGGGGGTTGACGGCAAGCCCAACCCGCAGGCCATCAGCGACTCGGCGGTGTCGTCGACGTGGGGCGCGCAGATCACCAAGAAGGCACTGATCGCGCTCGGGGTGTTCCTCGTGCTCGTCGGGCTCTACATCATGATCCGCTACGAGCGCTACATGGCGATGTCGGCGCTGGCGGCACTTGGCTTCGTGGTCACCACCACCGCGGGGGTGTACTCGCTCGTCGGCTTCGAGGTCAGTCCCGCAACGGTGATCGGGCTTCTCACCATCCTGGGCTTCTCGCTCTATGACGCGGTGATCGTGTTCGACAAGGTCGAGGAGAACACGCGCGGCTTCCAGCACACCACCCGACGCACATTCGCCGAGCAGGCCAACCTGGCGATCAACCAGACCTTGATGCGGTCGATCAACACCAGCCTGATTTCCGTGATCCCGATCCTGTCGCTGATGGTGGTGGCGGTGTGGTTGCTGGGGGTCGGCACGCTGAAGGATCTGGCGCTGGTGCAGCTGGTCGGCATCATCGTCGGCACGTACTCGTCGATCTTTGTGGCCACCCCGCTGCTGGTGACCCTGCGGGAACGCACGGAGCTGGTCCGCACCCACACGCGCCGGGTGCTGCGCCGCCGGAACGCGGCAAGCGCCGACGCCGCCGGCGCCGTGTCGTCCGATGATCGGGAGACCGCCGCGGAACCGGTCACCGCGCTGGCGAGCAAGCCGGCGCCCGGCGCGCGTCCGGTCCGGCCGACGGCCACCCGCGCCGGCCGGCCGTCGGGCAAGCGGAAAACTCAGCGGCGCTGACGGCATGGCTCATCGGCGCTGGCGGGAGCTCATCCCCCGGGCGCTTCCGCCGGCCGTCGTCGCCGCGGTCGCGCTACTCGTGATGCCGCTGATCCTCACGTCTTGCTTGGCCACCCCTGCCCAGCTGGTCGACTATGAGGTCGACGGTTCGCTCGCGACGTACAACCCGAACACCGTCGACGGGGCGGCGTCGGGCGCACCACAGGCGTTCGCCCGCGTGCTGACCGGGTTCGGCTACCACGGGCCCGACGGGCAGGTCGTGGCGGATCGCGACTTCGGCACGGTGTCCGTGGTCGGCCGGGAGCCACTTCTTGTCGACTACACGATCGCCGACAACGCGGTCTATTCAGACGGCAAGCCCATCACATGCGATGACATGGTGCTGGCTTGGGCGGCACAGGCCGGACGGCTGCCCGGTTTCTTCGCCGCGAGCCACGCGGGCTACGCCGACATCACCGCGATCGATTGCACCCCCGGGCAGAAGAAGGCCCGCGTGACGTTCTCCGCGGATCGCCCGTTCACCGACTATTTGCAACTGTTCACCGCCACGTCGATGATGCCGTCGCACGTGATCGCCGACCTGCTGGGCATCGACGTCACCACGGCGCTGCAGAACAACGACACTCCCGCGGTAGGACGCATCGCCGACGCCTGGAACACGATGTGGGACCTCAAGCCGGGGATCAATCCGCGCTGGTTCCCGTCGTCGGGGCCCTACAAAATCGACTCCGTCCGTTCCGACGGCGCGGTTGTGCTGGTGGCCAACGACCGCTGGTGGGCGACCAAGCCGGTCACCAAGCAGATCACAGTGTGGCCCCGGGGCGCCGACGTCGCGCAGCGCCTCAAAAACGGCTCCGTCCAAGTCGTGGACGTGGCCACCGGCCTGGTGGGCGGTCTGACAGTGCCGGACGGATACCAGCGCAGCGACAGCCCGTCGGCGGGGATTCAGCAGCTCATCTTCTCCGGGCAGGGCGCCCTCGCGGCGCCGGCGGCACGTCGCGCGGTGGCGCTGTGCACGCCGCGGGACACGATCGCGGCCGCGGCGGGTGTGCCCATCGCGAACGCCCGGCTCAATCCCGCCGCCGACGACGCGTACGGCGCCGCCGAGAGCGCCGCCGTCAACAACCCGTTCGTGGCGGCGAACGCCGACGCGGCCCGGGCCGCGCTGAACAACACACCGCTGACGGTGCGGATCGGCTACCAGACGCCCAACGCCCGGCTCAATGAGGTGGTCGGCGCGATCAGAAAGGCGTGTGCGGCGGCCGGCATCACGGTTCAGGACGTGTCCTCCGACGGCACCGGTCCGCGGACTCTGACCGCCAATCAGGTCGACGCGCTGTTGGCCAGCACCGGCGGCGCGACCGGCAGCGGCTCCAGCGGCTCGTCCGTGATTGACGCGTACGACCTGCACACCGGCAACGGCAACAACCTGTCCGGCTACTCCAACCCGAAGGTCGACGGTGTCATCGACAAGCTGGCCATCACGACCGACCCGAAAGATATCGCCCGGCTACTCGGCGACGGCGCCGCCATGTTGTGGAACGACGTCCCGACGCTGCCGTTGTACCGTCAGCAGCGCACGCTGATCACGTCGAAGAAGATGTACGCGGTGAACAGCAACCCGACCCGGTGGGGTGCGGGCTGGAACATGGACCGATGGATGCTTGAAGAATGAGCGGCGGCGATGAACGCATGCGCGAAGAGCGGACAGGCAAAGCGAAGCAAAACATCGCCGACGTGATCGCGTCGCTGACCCGCGAGGTTGCCGACTTCCCGTCGCCCGGCATCCAATTCAAGGATTTGACGCCGCTCCTGGCCGATCCCGATGGGCTGGCCGCGGTGACCGACGCGCTGGCCGAGATCGCGTCCGGCGCCGAGCTCATCGCAGGTATCGACGCGCGTGGCTTCCTGCTCGGCGGGGCGGTAGCCACCCGCCTGGGTACCGGAGTCCTGGCCGTTCGCAAGGGCGGGAAGCTGCCTCCGCCCGTGCTCAGCAAGACCTACACGCTCGAATACGGATCTGCGACCCTGGAGGTCCCCGCGGCGGGCATCGATCTCGTCGGCCGCAATATTGTCATCGTCGACGACGTTCTGGCCACCGGCGGCACCCTCGCGGCGGCCGCGCGCCTGCTCGACGACGCCGGCGCGGCCGTCACCAGCGCGGCGGTTGTGCTCGAGTTGAGCGGGCTGCGCGGCCGCGATGCGGTTGCTCCGCTGCCGGTCATCAGCTTGCGACAGGTCTGAGCGTTTATCCTCGGTTAGAGGAGGTATCGCGATGGCGGCTGACGACCACGGCGTAGGTCAGGCTGTTCAGGCGCCACCCGCACCACCCGACGCTTCGGCGGCGCCGAAACCGTCGAGCGCGTCGCGGCGGGTCCGCGCACGTTTGGCGCGCCGGATGACCGCCCAGCGCAGCGCTGTCAACCCTGTGCTCGAGCCGCTGGTCGCGGTGCACAAGGAGATCTACCCGAAGGCCGACCTGTCGATGCTCCAGCGCGCGTACGAGGTCGCCGAGGAACGGCACGCCGCCCAGTTCCGTCGCTCCGGCGATCCGTACATCACCCATCCGCTGGCTGTCGCGAACATCCTGGCCGAGCTCGGTATGGACACCACCACGTTGGTCGCAGCGCTGCTGCACGACACCGTTGAGGACACGGGCTACACGTTGGAGGCGCTGACCGCCGACTTCGACGATGAGGTCGGCCATCTCGTCGACGGCGTTACCAAGCTCGACCAGGTGGTCCTCGGCAGCGCCGCGGAAGGCGAGACCATCCGCAAGATGGTGATCGCGATGGCCCGCGACCCCCGCGTGCTGGTGATCAAGGTCGCCGACCGGCTGCACAACATGCGCACGATGCGGTTCCTGCCGCCCGAGAAGCAGGCCCGCAAGGCCCGGGAAACGCTGGAAGTCATTGCGCCGCTTGCACATCGGCTGGGAATGGCGACGGTTAAATGGGAATTGGAGGATCTGTCGTTCGCGATCCTGCACCCCAAGCGCTACGAGGAGATCGTGCGGCTGGTGGCCGACCGCGCGCCGTCGCGTGACACTTATCTGGCCAAGGTGCGGGCCGAGATCGTCAACATGCTCAACTCATCGAAGATCAACGCGGTTGTCGAGGGCCGGCCCAAGCACTACTGGTCGATCTACCAGAAGATGATCGTGAAGGGCCGCGACTTCGACGACATCCACGACCTGGTGGGTGTGCGCATCCTGTGCGACGAGATCCGCGACTGCTATGCGGCGGTGGGTGTGGTGCATTCGCTGTGGCAGCCGATGGCGGGGCGGTTCAAGGACTACATCGCGCAGCCGCGGTTCGGGGTGTACCAGTCGCTGCATACCACTGTCGTGGGTCCCGAGGGCAAGCCGCTGGAAATACAGATCCGCACCCGCGACATGCACCGCACCGCCGAGTACGGCATCGCGGCGCACTGGCGGTACAAGGAGGCCAAGGGCCGTAACGGTTTACCGCACAGCCACGCGGCCGCCGAGATCGACGACATGGCCTGGATGCGTCAACTGCTTGACTGGCAGCGTGAGGCCGCCGATCCCGGCGAGTTCTTGGAGTCCCTGCGCTACGACCTGGCGGTCCAGGAAATCTTCGTGTTCACGCCGAAGGGCGACGTGATCACGTTGCCCACCGGTTCGACTCCGGTCGACTTCGCCTACGCGGTGCACACCGAGGTTGGCCACCGCTGTATCGGCGCCAGAGTCAACGGCCGCCTCGTCGCGCTCGAACGCAAGCTCGAAAATGGCGAGGTCGTCGAGATTTTCACGTCCAAGGCGCCGAATGCGGGCCCGTCACGCGACTGGCAGACGTTTGTCGTGTCCCCGCGCGCCAAGGCCAAGATCCGCCAGTGGTTCGCCAAGGAACGCCGCGAGGAGGCGCTGGAATCCGGAAAGGACGCGATCGCGCGCGAGGTGCGCCGCGGTGGACTTCCCCTGCAGCGCCTGATCAACGCCGAGTCGATGGGTGCGCTGGCGCGTGAGTTGCGCTATGTGGACCTGTCGGCCTTGTACACCGCAGTCGGCGAGGGCCACGTTTCGGCGCGGCACGTAGTACAGCGCCTACTGGCGCAGCTGGGTGGCGACGAGGCGGCTGAGGACGAGCTCGCCGAACGGTCGACACCGGCGACGATGCCGGTCCGTCAGCGCAACACCGAGGACACCGGCGTGGCTGTGCCCGGCGCCCCCGGCGTGCTGACCAAGCTGGCCAAGTGCTGCACACCGGTGCCGGGCGACAACATCCTGGGCTTCGTCACCCGCGGCGGCGGTGTCAGCGTGCACCGGACGGACTGCACCAACGCCGCATCACTGCAGCAGCAGGCCGAGCGGATCATCGAGGTCGAGTGGGCGCCGTCGCCGTCGTCGGTGTTCCTGGTGGCCATTCAGGTCGAGGCGCTCGACCGGCACCGCCTGCTCTCCGACGTCACCCGGGTGCTCGCCGACGAGAAGGTCAACATCCTGTCGGCGTCGGTCACCACGTCCGGCGACCGGGTGGCCATCAGCCGCTTCACCTTCGAGATGGGCGACCCGAAGCATTTAGGCCATGTCCTCAACGTCGTACGCAACGTCGAGGGTGTCTACGACGTCTACCGCGTGACCTCAGCGGCCTGACGCGGCCTGACCGCGCTCGGTACCTTGCTCGTTAATGCGCTCGTCGCGCGCTTGGCCCGCGGCCCGGTCATCAGCCCGTCTACCGGTTCATCACCCCGACCGTCAAACGCTTGCACAAATCTCGAAGATCCGTCAGCCTGGCAGATGCCGCCGAGAGGAAATCCCGTGCCCGATAAGCCCGCCGCCGTGAACGCCGGCGATCTGCCGCCTCGGTTGCTCCAAGAGACCGCTTCCATGTTTGCGCTGCTGTCTGCGACGGTGCGCCTGCACATCCTTTGGCTGCTGGCCGACGGTGACCGTGACGTGGGCAGCCTCGCCGACGAAACGGGACAAAGCGTGGCAACGGTGAGCCACCACCTGGCCAAGCTCAAGCTTGCCGGGCTTGTCGAACTTCACCGCCACGGAAAGCGACACGTCTACACAGCGGCGGATCCGCACGTCCTGGAGATCATTGAATTGGTCATCGGTGCGCGGCTTGAGGAGTCCGGCCCTCGCCGACGGCTGCGTCACGCCTGACTCAGGCGGGACCCCTTAGTCCAGCCGCGCCGACGTGATGACGACGTCGGTCTTCGGCTTGCCGTCGGGCGAACCGTCTATTGTCCCCGCGGCCGCGATCTTGTCCAGAACCGCCAGACTCGCGGGATCCACTGTGCCAAACACGGTGTAGTTCGGCGGTAGCTCAGAGTCTTTGTACACGATGAAGAACTGGCTGCCGTTGGTTGCGGGTCCGGCGTTGGCCATCGCAAGCGTGCCGCGCGGGTATACGACCGGATTGTTTCGCGCCGGATCGTTGGGCGGGTACTGGTCGGTCGGGTACTCATCGGCGAACTGATAGCCCGGGCCGCCGGTGCCATCGCCCTTCGGGTCACCGCATTGCAGGACGGACAAGCTCGGCCCGGTGGTTAACCGGTGGCAGTGCGTGCCGTTGAAGTAACCCTGCTGCGCCAGGCTGACGAAGCTGTTGACCGTGCATGGCGCCTTGCCGTTGTCGAGCTGAACACCGAGCGGCCCCTGGTTCGTCGTGATGGACATGCTGACGTTGGCCGGGTTGGTCGGAACCGTCCCTGCCCTGGGTGGGGTGACTGGTTTGGCCGCGGGTTCCGAGGGCGTTGGCTCGTACTGGCAGTTGGCACCCAGCCCGGCTGGTGGCTGGAACGGCGGTAACGTGCCAGCGCCGAAGAGTGAGGTGGGTGTCGGCTCTTCCGATCGTTCAGAGCTTGGCGCAGATAGCGGAGAAGTGCTCTGATTCGTCGCCGCACGTCGGTCACCGGAGTGCTTATCAGACAAGATAATTCCTGCCGCAATCGCGGCCAGCGCCACGACGGCCGTCAACGCGACCAAGATCACCCAAGCGACGGGAAAGGCTCGTTTTCGGTCGGCGCGTTGGGGCGTCCAACCGAAGACCTGAGGGTCGAGTGGCCGCGGAGGAGCACCTGGTATCGGCGGACTAGGCTCCGAACGCGTGACGGCCGAATGGGTCGATGCGGGCTCGGCGCGACGCGTCGTCACGGCTTGGTGATCGGCCACCTCCGTCGGAGCTTCAGCCGCTTGCATCGAATCGCTACGGTGACTGGCGGTCAGCGCCTCACGCGCAGCGTCCGCAAGCTCCAGGGCGGTCGGGTATCGCGCATCGGGATCCTTCGCCATGCCCCTTTCGATGACGGCATCGAAGCTGGCGGGCACCGTATCTGCGATTGCGGATGGTCGCGGCGGTGCCGTCATAAGATGCGCAGCGATTTGCTGCTCGACGCTGTCTCCACCGAAAGGCGGCTGGCCCGTGAGGCATTCGTGTAGAACGCATGCCAACGCGTAGGTGTCAGCGCGTGGATCGTTTTGACCGGCTGAAATGCGCTCAGGCGCCATGTAAGCGAACGTGCCTATCGCGTGACCGGTGCCTGTTAGTCGAGTCTCGTTGGCGGTATGGGCGATACCGAAGTCGATCAGGTATACGAAGTCGCGGGGAGTGATCAATATGTTGGAGGGCTTGACGTCGCGGTGAACCAGACCCGCGTCGTGGGCAGCGTTCAGGGCTTCCGCGACTTGCTCGATGTATGAGACTGCGCGGTCGGGATCGAGCGGCATACCACTGCTCTTGAGCACAACATCCAGGCTGCGGCCTTCAATCAGCCGCATGTCGAGGTAGAGACGGCCGTCGCTCTCGCCGTATCCATGTATCGGCACCACGTGGGGATCGGTCAAGCCGGCAGCGGTATGTGCTTCGCGGCGAAATCGCTGCTGAAATACGGGGTCGTCGCTCTCGTGCGGTGGCAAGACCTTCAACGCGACAATTCGGTCAGTCGCAGTGTCGTACGCGCGGTAGACCTGTCCCATGCCCCCCTGGCCGAGCAGTTCGAGCAGTCGATAGCGCCCGAACGAGGATTCGCTCAATTCACACCCCTCTGGCCAGCGCCAGATGACGCGCCGCAGCAAATGTTAGGCGAATCATTACCCCAACGGCCGACTATCGCGCCTTAAATGTCCAGCCGAGTCGACTTGATCATGACGTCGGTTTTCGGCTTGCCGTCGGGCGACCCGTCTACCGTCCCGGCCTGCGCAATCTTGTCGAAGAGCGGCATGTCTTTGTCGTCGACCTGGCCGAAAACGGTGAACTTCGGCGGCAAGGGCGTGGGCTGGATAACGATAAAGAATTGGCTGCCATTCGTTGCTACCCCGCGGTTGGCCATCGCTATCGTGCCGCGGGGATAGATCACGTTTTGCGCAAGCGCGGGATCGTCGGGAACGTACTGGTTGGTGGGGTACTCATTTGCGAACTGGTAGCCCGGACCACCGGAGCCGTCGCCTTTGGGGTCGCCGCATTGCAACAGAGACCCGCCCGGACCCACCACGAGCCGGTGGCAGTGTGTGCCATCGAAGTAACCTTTCGTGGCCAGGCTCACGAAACTGTTCACTGTGCATGGGGCCTGGGCATTGTTGAGTTGGATGCCAAACGGACCCTGGCTCGTCTCGATGCTCATGCTGATCTTGGCTTCTTGGGTCGGCACCGGTCCGGCCTTCGGCGGGTCGACCTTCTTGGCCGCGGGCTCGTCGGGAGTCGGCTGATACTGGCAGTTGGATCCCAGACCGGCCGGCGGATTGAACTTCGGCAGCACGCCGGCCTGGTTGGGTGCCGCGGTGTCCGGCGTCGGCGGAACGGAGCTCGGGACTGAGCTGCTGGTGCTCGACGCCGTTGGCGTCTTTGACGAGCCTTTGTGGAAGAACAGCCACCACGTCAGCCCGCCGGCCACCACGACGACGACTGTCGCCAGGGCGGCGATCATGATGATCCGGCCACGCCGAGCCTGCTGTGCACGCCGCTCGAGCTGCCGTTCCAATTTCCGCTTGGCCGTCGCACGCCGCTGCTTGTTGGTCGGCACGCCGCACTCCTCCTGTTGTCTGACGCCGTCTGAGTCGGGGTTCTGGCCACCGAGTGTGCCATGCAGCACTGGGCGCCTGACGTGACAGTGGGAAACTGGACCTGTGTTGCTGACCGGATTCCCGGCCGGGTTGTTGCAGTGCAACTGCTACGTGCTGGCTCAGGGTCCGGGGTCGGACGCGATCATCGTCGACCCCGGGCAGCGGGCGATGGCGCCGTTGCGCCGGGTTCTTGACGAGCACCGGCTGACCCCGGCGGCGGTGTTGCTGACTCACGGGCATGTCGATCACATCTGGTCGGCGCAGAAGGTCGCCGACACCTACGGCTGCGCGGCCTACATCCATCCCGGGGACCGGTTCATGCTGACCGACCCGATCAAGGACTTCGGGCCCCGGCTTGGCCAGCTGCTGTTCGGTGCGCTGTTCCGTGAGCCCAGGCAAGTCGTGGAGCTCGACCGCGATGGCGACAAAATCGACCTCGGCGGCATCACCTTGACCGTTGACCACACCCCGGGCCACACCCGCGGGTCGGTTGTGTTCCGGGTCGCCAACGGCCCGAACGAAGCGGTGTTCAGCGGCGACACGCTGTTCCGCCAGTCCGTCGGCCGCACCGATCTGCCCGGCGGCAGCGGGCGCGATCTGCTGGGCTCGATCGTGACGAAACTGTTGGTGCTCGACGACGACACCGTGGTGCTACCGGGACACGGCGAATCCACCACCATCGGCGCCGAACGCCGCACCAACCCGTTCCTCGAAGGCCTGAGCCCGTGACCGAATTCCAGGCGCCCAAGGGCGTGCCCGATTACCTGCCGCCGGAGTCGGCCGAATTCGTCGCCGTGCGCGACAGACTGCTGAACGAGGCGCGGCTCGCCGGCTACGGCGACGTCGAGCTGCCGATCTTCGAAGACACCGCACTGTTCGCCCGTGGCGTGGGGGAGTCCACCGATGTGGTGTCCAAGGAGATGTACACGTTCTTCGACCGCGGCGACCGCTCCGTCACGCTGCGCCCCGAGGGGACGGCCGGGGTGATCCGCGCGGTGATTCAGCACGGCCTCGACCGCCGGCCACTCCCGATCAAGCTGTGCTACGCCGGGCCGTTCTTCCGCTACGAGCGCCCGCAGGCGGGCCGCTACCGCCAACTGCAGCAGGTCGGCATCGAGGCGATCGGCGTCGACGACCCCGCGCTCGACGCAGAGGTGATCGCGATCGCCGACGCCGGGTACCGCAATCTCGGGCTCGCGGACTTCCGCCTGGAGATCACGTCCCTCGGCGACGACACGTGCCGCCCGCAGTACCGCGAGCTACTGCAGGAGTTCCTCCTCACCCTCGACCTCGACGAGGAGACCCGCCAGCGGGCCCGCATCAACCCGCTGCGGGTCCTCGACGACAAGCGCAGGCATGTCCGCGAACAACTCGCGGAGGCACCGGTGATGCTCGATCACCTTTCGGAGGAAGCCAAGCGCCATTTTGAAACGGTCCTGGCTCACCTCGACGGGCTTGGTGTGCCGTACGTGATTAATGCCCGCCTGGTGCGCGGTCTGGACTACTACACGAAGACGACGTTCGAGTTCGTCCACGACGGACTTGGCGCACAGTCCGGAATCGGTGGCGGCGGCCGCTACGACGGACTGATGCGCCAGCTCGGCGGAAAAGATGTGTCCGGCATAGGGTTCGGGCTCGGCGTCGACCGTACTGTTCTTGCGCTGCGCGCGGAGGGCAAGACGGTCGCCGACCCGTCCCGGTGCGACGTGTTCTGTATCCCGGTGGGCGAGGACGCCAAGCTCGACATCGCCGAACTCGCCGCGAAATTGCGAGCGGCCGAAGTGCGGGTGGATGTCGCGTACGGCGACCGGGGACTCAAGGCGTCGATGCGCGCCGCCGACCGATCCGGCGCGTCGATCGCGCTGATCAAGGCCGACGAGGGCCCGGCGGTCAAGGTCAAAGATCTGGTCACAGGAGAGCAGGTCGATCTCGCCGCCGACGCCGTCGTCGCCGAGATCCTTTCCCGTGTAGCGTGCGCCAAGTGACCTACGTGCGAACAGCGGCAACCCGATTGGGTGCGGCAATGGCGATCGCGGCCGCGGGTCTTACCTCCACCCATGCGATATCAGCCGCCGATCCCCGTGCACACCAGGTCACCTACACGGTCACGACCGCCCAGGAGGAGACCGTGAGCCTCAATTACCTGGCGAGTGAGCCGCAGAGCCAGTCCGCGTACGACGCGAACCCGGACGCGTATCTGCGCAACACGCAAGTCACCATCACTCCGGGCGCGCCGTGGGTGTTCCAGACGACGTTGAACGACACCAGCTGGGCCTATGTCAGGGCTGGAGGCGCCGCACGGTATAGCGGGACCCCGAACCCGCACTGCGACATCGCGATCGACGGAAATGTGGTCACGCAGCAGGACGGTGAAACCGCCGTGACATGCGCGTTGAAGCCCTGGTGATCACCCGGCGAACACGTACACCCACGCCCGACCGCCCGAGCGGAGCGGCGCCAACACGCGTCGATAGTGAGTCTTACACCCTTGACCGGTGATAGAACGTATGTTCGAATTACTGGGTGCGGTGGGACGGTCAGGGTGTGGGCGTCGACGACGGCGCGTTGCCCGGGTTGCAGCGGATCGGCTTCGTCCGCAGCATTCGCACGCCGCAGTTCGACGGCATCACGTTTCACGAGGTGCTGTGCAAGTCGGCGATCAATAAGATCCCCGACGGGGCCATGTTGCCGTTCTCTTACACCGTCAACGGATACCGCGGGTGCTCGCACGCGTGCCGCTACTGTTTCGCCAGGCCCACTCACGAGTACCTCGAGTTCGACCCGGGAAAGGATTTCGACACCGAGATCGTCGTCAAGACCAACGTTGCCGACGTGCTGCGCCGCGAATTGCACCGGTCGTCGTGGCAGCGTGACACGATCGCGCTGGGCACCAACACCGACCCGTATCAGAGGGCCGAGGGCCGGTACGCCTTGATGCCGGGAATCATCGGCGCGCTTGCTGATTCGGGTACGCCGTTTTCGATCCTGACCAAGGGCACGCTGCTGCGCCGCGACCTTCCGCTGCTCAGCACGGCGTCGGCCACGGTGCCGATCAGCCTCGCGGTCTCCCTGGCGGTCGCCGACCCCGAGGTTCACCGCGGTGTCGAGCCCGGCGCTCCGTCACCGCAGGCACGGCTGGCTCTGATCAGATCGATCCGCGACGCGGGGTTCGACTGCCACGTGATGGTCGCGCCGGTGCTTCCGTATCTCACTGACTCGGTCGAGCACCTCGACACGTTGCTGGGGGCGATCGCCGACGCCGGTGCCACGTCGGTCACGGTGTTCGGTTTGCACCTGCGCGGTTCAACTCGGGGTTGGTTCATGTCCTGGCTGGCCGGGTCGCATCCTGAACTCGTCGGCCGGTACCGCGACCTGTACCGCCGCGGCGCCTACCTGCCGGCGAGCTACCGTGAGAGGCTCACCCGGCGCGCCGCCAAGTTGATCTCCAAACACGGATTGGGCTCGGACAAGCGGTCATTCACCCCGCCGCCTGCCCGCGCACCCATCGCGGCGACGACACAGCCGACGCTGTTCTGACACGCCCGCAAAAACACGCGTCAGCCGTTGTCGAGGTCGGTGGCGTCATAGGTGTCGCATCGCTTGGGATCGCCCGTCTGGTAGCCGACGGTGAACCAGTGCTGCCGCTGCTCGGACGTGCCATGCGTGAAGCTGTCGGGGGTGACCAGGCCGGTCGACCGCTTCTGAATCCAGTCGTCGCCCACCGAGTTCGCCGCAGACAGCGCATCCTGGATGTCCTTGTCGGTCAACGGCTTCAGGTACGACACGCCGGTGCTCTGCTGCTTGGCCGTCGACGCGTAGTGCGCCCACACCCCGGCGTAGCAGTCGGCCTGCAGTTCCGTGCGCACCCCGTTGCCCAGCGCACCCTGTGCACCTTGTTGCGCCAGGCCGATGTCGCCGAGCAGATCCTGGACATGGTGGCCGAATTCGTGTGCGACCACGTATTCCTGCGCCAACGGTCCGCCGCTGGAACCGAATTGGTCGACGAGCACCTGGAAGAAGTCGGTGTCGAAATACGCCGTCTGGTCGCCCGGGCAGTAGAACGGGCCGACCTCTGTGGTGGCCCCGCCGCAGGCGGTGTTGACCGCGTCGTGGAAAAGCCGGATATACGGCCGCGTGTACTGGCGACCGAGCAGCTGCGTCCACACCGCGTCGACCGAGTTGCCGGTGGCGATGATCCGGCAGCCCAGGATCTTGTTCGCATCCGCACTACGATTCTTGTGTGGCCCTGGACGTTCAGGTTGAAACCATTGCGGATCCGCCATGCGGCGCGTTGGCGGGCACCACCGAACACGGTGTGCGCGTCTGGCGCGGCGTGCCGTACGCCGAGCAGCCGGTCGGCGATCGCCGCTTCCGGGCGCCGGCAAAGCTATCCCCGTGGACCGGTCTACGCGACGCGGTCGAACATGGACCGATTCCGCTGCAGGGCAGGACGCTCGTCGGCGGCGGCCGCGACGACCCGAAGGTGCGCGACGAAGGTTGTCTGACGCTGACGGTGTGGTCACCCGACGCCGCCGCATCGCTGCCGGTGATGGTGTGGATCCCGGGCGGCGCTTTCGTGTGGGGCGCCGGTCAGTTTCAGCTTTACAACGGCGCGCGGCTCGCTGCGAATGGCAACGTGGTGGTGGTCAACGTCACCTACCGCATCGGCGTATTCGGCGGCCTCGAACTGTCCAGCCTCGGCGACGGGTTCGACGACAACCTCGCGTTGCGCGATCAGATCGCGGCGCTGGAGTGGGTGCGCGACAACATCGCGGCCTTTGGTGGGGACCCGCGCCGAGTGACGGTGTTCGGCGAATCCGCCGGCGCCACCTCCGTGCTGGCGCTGCTGGCGAGTCCGGGCGCCAACGGGTTGTTCGGCCGAGCGATCGCACAGAGCCCGGCGCTGCCGTTGATCGCCGATCGGGAGCTGCGGGCCCGTCGTGCCGACGAACTTCTCCGCGACCTGGACGTGAGCGCGGCAGAGCTCAAGGGCCTGCCGGAGCGACAGCTGCGGCGCGCCGCCGGCCAACTGCAGCAGCGCAGCGCCGCGGCCACCCCGGCCCTCGCCTTCGGGCTCACCCATGGCGTCGACCTGCTGCCGCGGCATCCCATCGACGCCGCCCGCGCCGGTGCGGTGACCCGCTTGCCGCTGATCATCGGCACCAACAGCCACGAGGCGTCGATGTTCGCGTGGTCGCGGCCACCGATGCTGCCGACGACACCGGCGCTCGTCGATCAGTATTTCGACCGCGTGACACCCGGCGCGCGCGATCGGGTGGTCGCCGCATATCCCGGCTATCCCCGACGGCAAGCGGCGATCGCGGTCGGTGCCGACATCATGTTCCGCGGACCGGCGTGGGCGTTCGCCGACGCTTACAGCGCCCTAGCGCCCACCTACGTGTACCGCTTCGACCACGTGGGCGTTAGCCTCCGGGCGCTGGGTCTGGGCGCCACCCACGGCAGCGAGATCGTTCACGTGCACCACACCTACGGCTCGTATCTGGGCCGGATCATTCACCCGCTCGGCCGTCGGATCCCGCCCGCGGTGGGCCGGCGCATGCAGCGCGCATGGCTGGATTTCGTCGCCGGCGCGACCGAGAGCGACCATTGGCCCCGCTACGACGATCCCCGGCGCGCTACCCGGGTGATCAAGTCGATGCGCGACGTCGTCGTCGATGACCCCGATCGCGCACGTCGTGAGGCATGGGCCGGCCTCTACTAGCTGACTGGTCAATCACACCAACGGCCACCCATCCGGGTGGTCCGTGCGGTGCTGGGGTTCGTCGAAGATGGGGCGAACCCCCCGCCGTTGTGGGCGGCAACGGTGGAGAGGTGAGGCATATGCCCCCTTGGCGCTTTCGGGAATTCCACGATGATGACCTCGACCAGGCCATCGCGATTTGGGACCAGAGCCGGTGTCCAGAGGAGCCAAACCCGGTTTTTCCGATCTCCGAGGTTGTTTCGGCCGTTCGATCCGGCCAGCCTGCGGTCGTGGCGGTGGTCGCCGACGAGCTTGTCGGCATGGCGGTTGGGCAGGTGCAAGGAGAACGCGCCTGGATTTCGATGGTTGCGCTGAGCAATCGGTGGCGCAACCGCGGCATCGGAAGTGCGCTGCTGGGCGAGCTGGAGCTTCGGCTGCGCATGCTCGGCGTGCGGCGGATAAGTGCATTGCTGGCGCGGGAGGGGACCGGAACGGCCGCGCTGCACAATTGCGGGTACAGCGCACGCGACGATCTGAGGTACTTCGAGAAAGTCGCCCATGTCGGCACCTCCGACGCCGGTCTGCTGGCACAACTGGGCGGACAGGTGATGCCGCGAGGTCTTTGGGATGCGATGGCCGGCATGGAGAACGAAAAGCGGGTCATCGAACGGCGGATCGTGCTGCCTCTGGCCGAACCCGATGCTGCGCAGCGGTACGGCGTCTCACCGCCCAAAGCGGTGATCCTGTTCGGGCCGCCCGGTACGGGCAAGACAAGTTTCGCCAAGGCCGTGTCGGGCAGGTTGGGTTGGCCCTTCGTGGAGCTGTTTCCGTCACGGTTGGCCGCCCCGGGTGCGGGTATAGCCAGCGCACTGGGTGAGGCGTTCGCGAGTCTGATGGAGTTGGAATCGGTTCTGGTTTTCATCGACGAATTTGAAGAAATCGCGGGCTGCCGTTCGGGGGCTCCGTCCAATCCCGCTCGCGGTGTCACGAACGAACTGCTCAAACTGATTCCGGCGTTCCGGCAGCACGATGAGCGGCTGTTGATCTGCGCGACCAACTCCGTGCGATCGCTGGATTCGGCGCTCCTGCGGCCGGGGCGGTTCGACTACGTCATTCCGATCGGTCCGCCCGACGCGCCGGCCCGCGCGGCGATTTGGCGCAGATATTTGGGACCGAACGCCGACTCGGTCGAACTGGACAAATTGGTCGAGGCAACCGAGATGTTCACCCCGGCCGACATCGAATTTGCCGCCCGAAAAGGCGCGCAGACCGCCTTTGAACGTGAGATTGAATTCCAGCGCGGTGAGCCGGCACACAGCGACGACTATCTTGCCGCGATCGGCGAAACCCGCCCGACGTTGACCGAGGCCATGGTGCAGGAGTTTGACGAAGATATCAGCGCGCGAACGAGGCTATGACGGCGCGCGCGCTAGCCCGGTCCGTCGCTCGCCGCGGCGAGAAGCGCCACGATCACCTCACTGATCGGCGCGGCCAGACGATGGTTTCGCGCCTTGCGCAGGATCACGCCGTTGCGGATGTCCCACTCCAACGGCCGCTGCTCCTGTCGATCGAAAAGCATTGACGTGCCCATGTCTTCGGGCGCCTTTGCGAACATGCCGACCATCTCATCGATCACCCCGTCGCCGAGAGCGGCGCCCTCGGCGCGCGCCACCGCAAGACACTCGCCGAGATAGGCGCGCGACAGCTTCGCGATGTCGTCGCGCCGGAAGATCCCGGACCGGCGGCCACACAGCACCATGAACCCGGCCAGCGCGTTCACCAGCAGCTTGCGCCACAACTCGGTCGTGAAATCCGCGGAATCCCCGGTCGCGGTGACAACAATTCCCGCGCCGCTGAGCACGTCGATGACGTCATCGGCCCACGCCGGCAGCGTCAGCACGGGCTTCGTCCGCAACCTGACCCAGCCGCCGGGCTGCGTCTCCGCACCGAACCACACAATCCCCGGCACGACGGTCGACCGCGGGCAGAGCGGCTGAACATGCTCGGTCTGCTCAACCCCGTTCTGCAGAACACACACGGTGGTGTTCTCGTCACACAGCGCCGTCAGCCAGCGCGCGACCTCGTCGACCTGGGTGGCCTTGACGGCCAGGAACACCAGCTCGACCGGCCCGCTGAGCTCACCGGGATCGGTGTGCACCGGACCGGGGACGATGATCGGCTCGGCCCCGTCGGGCCGGACCTCCACGCGGTCCCGGCGGGAGCGGCCACACAGCACGACGGCATGGCCGGCTCGATGCAGGCACGCGGCGACGGTCGAACCGACAGCGCCCGGACCCACCACCGCGACGCCCGTGCCCACGTGCGCCACGCTACCGGCCAGTTCGCCGCATCTACACTGGGCTGTCACCCCCAGATCCAGAAGGAGTCTTTCGTGCTGCGCACCCACGACGCAGGGTCGCTGCGGGTCACCGATGCCGGTCAAACGGTGAGCCTGGCCGGTTGGGTGGCGCGCCGGCGCGATCACGGCGGCGTTATCTTCATCGACCTGCGCGACGCATCCGGCTTGGCGCAGGTCGTGTTCCGCGAGGGCGGCGTGCTCGAGCAGGCGCACCGGCTGCGCGCCGAGTTCTGCGTCGCGGTGGAAGGCGTCGTCGAGATCCGGCCGGAAGGCAATGCGAATCCCGAAATCGCCACCGGCGACGTGGAAGTCAACGCCACCTCGCTGACCGTGCTCGGCGAGAGTGCGCCGCTGCCATTCCAGCTCGACGAGCCCGCGGGGGAGGAGGCGCGACTGAAATACCGCTACCTCGACCTTCGCCGCGACGGCCCGGGCGGGGCAATCCGGTTGCGCTCCAAGGTCAATGCGGCCGCACGCGAGGTGCTGGCGCGCCACGACTTCGTCGAGATCGAGACACCGACGATGACGCGCTCGACCCCCGAGGGTGCGCGCGACTTCGTGGTCCCGGCTCGGCTACAGCCCGGGACGTTCTACGCGCTGCCGCAGAGCCCGCAGCTGTTCAAGCAGTTGCTGATGGTGGCGGGCATGGAGCGCTACTACCAGATCGCCCGCTGTTACCGCGACGAGGACTTCCGCGCCGACCGGCAGCCGGAATTCACGCAGCTGGACATGGAGATGAGCTTCGTCGACGCGGAAGACATCATCGCGATCTCGGAAGAGATCCTCGCGGGGTTGTGGGCCCTCATCGGTTACCAGCTGCCCAGGCCACTGCCTCGGATTACCTACGCCGAAGCGATGCGGCGGTTCGGCTCCGACAAACCCGACATGCGGTTCGGGCTGGAACTTGCCGAATGTACAGAATTCTTCCGCGACACGCCTTTTCGGGTGTTCCAGGCACCGTATGTGGGCGCGGTCGTGATGCCCGGCGGCGCGTCTCAGCCCCGTCGCACGCTCGACGGCTGGCAGGATTGGGCCAAACAGCGCGGCCACCGCGGGTTGGCGTACGTGCTCGTTGGTGACGACGGCACGCTGAGCGGGCCGGTGGCCAAGAACCTGTCGGACACCGAACGTGCGGGGCTGGCCGCACACGTCGGCGCGTCACCTGGCGATTGTGTGTTCTTCTCGGCGGGTCCGCCGAAGTCGTCGCGCGCGCTGCTGGGCGCGGCACGCATCGAGATCGCACGCCGTCTGGACATGATCGACCCCGAGGCGTGGGCGTTCGTCTGGGTGGTCGACCCGCCGTTGTTCGAGCCGGCCGACGAGGCCGCCGCGCACGGCGATGTCGCGGTGGGTTCGGGTGCGTGGACGGCGGTGCACCACGCGTTCACGGCGCCGAAGGCGGATTCCATCGACGCCATCGAGGAGGATCCGGGCAGCGTGCCGGCCGATGCGTACGACATTGTGTGCAACGGCCACGAGATTGGCGGCGGCTCGATTCGTATCCACCGCCGCGACATTCAGGAGCGGGTGTTCGCGGTCATGGGCATCGACAAGGCCGAAGCCGAGGAGAAGTTCGGATTCTTGTTGAACGCGTTCACCTTTGGCGCGCCGCCACACGGCGGGATCGCATTCGGCTGGGACCGTATTACCGCGCTGCTGGCCCGAATGGATTCGATCCGCGAGGTGATCGCGTTCCCGAAAACAGGCGGCGGTGTCGACCCGCTTACCGATGCGCCCTCGCCGATCACGCCGGCGCAGCTCAAGGAGGTCGGCATCGCCGTCGCCCCTCCAACCGCGCGAAATAGCATTCCGGGTCGTGATGAGGGCAAAAATACGACCAGGAATGCGATTTCGCAGAGATCCGCGGAGGTCAGAGCCCGAGAGGAGAGACGAGCCATGAGTGATGACGACGTGCGGGCCGCCCTGCGGCACCACTGGGCGGCCTCCGACGCCAACGACTTTGCGACGGAGCACCAAATCTACCGAGCCGATGCAGTTCTCGAGTATCCGCAATCGGGCGAGCGCATCCGGGGTCGAGCCAACATTGAGGCGTCGCGCGTCGCCCAGCCGAGCGCGAAACGTTTCACCCTGCGACGCATGCTTGGCGGCGGCGATCTTTGGATCAGCGAACTCGTCGTGACGTATGACGGGCAACCGTCTTACGTAGTCAGCATCATGGAGTTCGAGGGTGCGGAGGTGGTCCGTGAGACGCAGTACTTTAGCGAGGCGTTCGAGCCGGGGGCATCGCGGGCTCAATGGGTCGAACGAATGGACTGAGGGGGCGACAAGCGCTCGATGATGGTGGTGTTGGCCATGCCACCGCCCACGCACATCGCCTGCAGCCCGTACCGCCCACCGCGCTGCTCCAGAGCGTTGACCAGCGTGGTCATGATGCGGGCACCGCTAGCGCCGAGCGGGTGGCCGATAGCGATGGCCCCTCCGTTGACGTTCGTCCGGTCGAGCAGGCCACGATCTGGCACCCCATTTTCGACACTCGCCCAAGCTAAGGCGACTGGGGTGTCCACCGCGATTCATCGGCCAGACGCAGCGGACCTGCGGCCTGACTTCCAAATTGATCCTTAAGGCTTTGGATGACTCAGAGACCGCTCTCGCGGAGCGATGCACGTCAGCGGCGCATCGGCTGGCACAATTGCGGCCACCCTCGGTGTCAGTCGCGCCACCGTTACCGCATCATCGAGCGCATGAACCAGCCCACGGTTGATCGGCCGGGTCTCGGGCTCACTTCCTGAAGGTCGTCGCAACAGGTAGTCGCCGAACGCTTGAATGTAGGCATGTGACGCCGTAGCGTGTGGGCGGGCGTCTCAACGCAGTTCGAGCAAAGGTGTTCCGTAATTTCATCGAAACTAACCCCCAGGTTTGAGATGGCGCAGGCTCACTACGACCTTGTGCCTGACGAGTTCTTCCGGCTTTTCCAAGACCCAACGCAGACTTACAGCTGTGCGTACTTCGAGCGGGAGGACATGACCCTCGAAGAGGCACAGCTCGCGAAGATTGACCTGTCACTCGGCAAGCTGGGCCTGGAGCCTGGGATGACGCTCCTCGATATCGGCTGCGGCTGGGGCGCCTGTATCAACCGAGCCCTGGACAAGTACGACGTCAATGTCATCGGTCTGACGCTGAGTAAGAACCAGCTCGCCCATGTTCAGTCGCTTCTCGACAAGAACCCGAGCGTGCGCTCGAAGTCGGTACAGTTGCGTGGCTGGGAAGAATTCGACGGCAAGGTTGACCGGATCGTGTCGATCGGCGCGTTCGAGCACTTCGACTTCGACCGCTACGACGAGTTCTTCGACATCACCTATAAGGCGATGCCGACTGACGGAGTGATGCTGCTGCACACCATCACCATCTTGACTGCCAAAGAGATGACCGCAAAGGGTTTGCCACTGACAATAGAGCGTGCACGCTTCATCAAGTTCATGGTCGATGAGATTTTCCCCGGCTGTCGGCTCCCAACACTCGATATGGTGCCAGACCATGCCGCTAAGGTCGGCTACACCTGCACCCGCATCCAGCAGTTGCAGTCGCACTATGCGAAGACCTTGGATATGTGGTCGGCGGCGCTGAGGGAACATAAGGATGAGGCCATCGCGCTACAGGGTGAAGTGGTCTACAACCGCTACGACAGATATCTGAGTGGAGGTGCGAGGGCGTTCCACGATGGCTACGTCGATATCGCCCAGTACACGCTGGAGAAGTAACCGGCGCGTGAAGTTGCAGATGGGTCACGTAGCGGTCAGTTCGGGATCCTGCCTTTAGAAATCCTGCTCGTCCGATACACACCGGGCATGAGGGTCCGAGCCCCCCGGCCCCTGACCGCGCAGGGACTCGATGTGCCCTGCTGGTCTTGGGCGGCGAAGCTACCTAGCCCAAACGCTCGATGATGGTGGCGTTGGCCATCCCGCCGCCCTCGCACATGGTCTGCAGCCCGTACCGACCCGCGCGCTGTTCGAGAGCATTAACGAGTGTTGTCATGATGCGGGCACCGCTCGCGCCGAGCGGGTGGCCGATGGCGATGGCCCCGCCATTGACGTTCGTTCGAGCAAGCACGTCATCGCCTTGCACCTCATTCACATCACTGGCCCAGGCCAGCACGACGGGCGCGAACGCCTCATTCACCTCGAACAGGTCGATGTCCGACAGGGCCAGTCCGGCGCGCCGCAGCACCTTCTCGGTCGCGGGGATGACACCGGTGAGCATGTAGAGCGGATCGGACCCGACAACGGTCATCGAATGAATGCGGGCCAATGGCCGCAGACCTAGCCGCCCGGCCACCTCGCTGGTGGTGATGAGCGCTGCCGCGCTGCCGTCGGACAGCGGCGAGGAGTTGCCGGGCGTGATCTCCCAGTTGATTTGGGGGAAACGGGCCGTGTACGCCTCGTTGTAGAACGCGGGCCGTAACGCCGCCAGCGTGTCTACGGTAGTGCCCGGCCTGATGATCTCGTCGGTGCTCAGTCCGGCAATCGGCGCGAGTTCGTGGTCGAACCGGCCTTCCTTGGTGGCGACTGCCGCCTTCTCGTGGCTGCTCGCGGAGAACTCGTCGAGTTGCAACCGCGACAGCCCCCATTTCGCCGCGATCAACTCGGCGCTGATGCCCTGTGGTACAAGGCCTTCCGAATAACGTTGCTTGAAGGCCTCGCCGAACGGGTTGGTGCCCGGGAGGATCGACGTACCCATCGGAACGCGGGACATCGATTCGACGCCCGCTGCCACGACGAGGTCGTACGCGCCGGCGATCACCCCCTGCGCGGCGAAATGCACCGCCTGTTGGCTGCTTCCGCATTGTCGGTCAACGGTCGTCCCGGGTACCGACTCGGGGAAACCGGCGCCCAGAAGGGCGTTGCGCGCGATGTTGACGGACTGATCGCCGACCTGGGTCACCGCTCCCGCGATCACGTCGTCGATGTGTGCGGGATCGACACCGGTCCGGTCGACCAACGCGCGCAAGCTGTGTGCGAGCAAGTCCGTGGGGTGGGTGCCGTACAGCGCTCCGCTGGGCTTGCCCTTGCCGATGGGCGTGCGAACCGCTCCGACGATGACTGCGTCCCGACCAGCCATGACAACCTCCTGAGTAGACTCATCTATACTCAGCTTAACAACACGGGCAAGGCGGTGATTCCATGACGGTGCTGCAAGGTCCGCTTGCCGACCGGAACGCCTGGTCAGCGGCGGGAACGTGTCCGATCGAACGCACGATCGAGGTGGTGGGCGCCAAGTCGGCACTGTTGATCCTGCGGGAGGCCTACTACGGCACGACGCGGTTCGACGACTTCTGTCGGCGGGTCGGAATCACGAAGGCGGCGGCCGCGGCACGGCTTGAGGAACTCGTCCGGGCTGGGCTATTGATCCGGCGGCCGTACCGGGAGCCCGGTCAGCGCACCCGCGAGGAGTACGTATTGACAGCCGCGGGCACGGACTTCATGCCGGTGGTGTGGGCACTTTTTCAGTGGGGTCAGCGGCACCTACCCGATCCGGTGCCCCTGCGCCTCACCCACGCCCAGTGCGCCGCGCCGGTCGACGTCGAAATGCACTGCACGCACGGTCATCTCGTGCCACCCGGCGAACTTGCCGTTTCGCTCGCCGGACGGGTATAGCCGCATCCCGCGAAAATGTTCCGCGGCGTAAATCCCAGGCGCTACAGTGGGTTCAGCCTCACACGTGAGCACGTCGGCCAGCGATTTGCGCACCCCCGCTGAGACTCACAAAATTTCACAGAAAGTGTCAAGATGCCTTTCATGAAACTCACATCACGGCGAGCCGTTTTCGCGTTCGTCGTCGCGGTCGCGACCATCACTGCCCCGCCGATGGCAACATTTGCAGGGGCCCCGCCGACCGTTGCGCCGCGGATCCTCGCCGGGTGCACCACCAGTTCCGAACCGGGCAACGACGAGTTGGACTGCGAACCGAACAGCGTAACCGACTTCGGCGGCGCACCCAGCGAAATGGAGCTGACCGACACCAACCCGGGCATCGGTTCTCCGGCGCACGATCGCTGATAGCGGCTGACCTGCGGGTCGCGGGTGTCCCAGCGCTGCGACGCGCGATGTCCTGTGGTGTGATCGCACGGTGGGTATCAAGGTGGCGCTGGAGCATCGCACCAGCTACACGTTCGACCGGCTCGTCGTGGTGCATCCGCACGTGGTGCGGCTGCGCCCTGCGCCGCACTCGCGCACGCCGATCGAGGCGTACTCGCTGACCGTCGAGCCTCGCGAGCATTTCCTCAACTGGCAGCAGGACGCGTTCGGTAACTTCCTGGCCCGCATCGATTTTCTCAACCGGGCCCGACAGCTGACGATCACTGTGGGCTTGATCGCGGACATGAAGGTGATCAACCCGTTCGACTTCTTCGTGGAGGACTGGGCCGAATACACCCCGTTCGATTACCCGAAGGAGATGGCTGAGGACCTCAGCCCATATCTGCGGCCGGTCGACGAAGAAGGCGAGGGCTCGGGCCCGGGACAGCTGGTCCGCGAGTGGGTGCGTGGCTTCTCGGTGCCCGGCGGAACCCGCACAATTGATTTCCTTGTCGAGCTGAACCGGGCCGTCAAGGCCGACATTGCCTACAGCGTGCGCATGGAGCAAGGGGTACAGACGCCCGACGTCACGCTTGGCACGCGAATCGGGTCGTGCCGTGACTCGGCGTGGCTTCTGGTGTCGATCCTGCGGCAGATGGGCCTGGCCGCCCGGTTCGCGTCGGGGTACCTGGTGCAGTTGGCATCCGATGTCAGGGCGCTCGACGGCCCGTCGGGCCCGGCCGCCGACTTCACCGATCTGCACGCGTGGACCGAGGTGTACATTCCCGGCGCCGGTTGGATCGGGCTGGACCCGACGTCGGGACTGTTCGCCGGTGAGGGCCACATTCCGCTATCGGCGACCCCTCGCCCGTCGTCGGCCGCGCCGATCACGGGTGCCACCGAGCCCTGCGACAGCGTAATGGACTTCTCCAACACTGTCATTCGCATCCACGAGGACCCGCGCGTCACTCTGCCCTACACGGCTGCGGCGTGGCAGACGATCTGCGACGTCGGCGCGAAAGTCGACGAGCGGCTTGCCGGCGCCGATGTCCGCCTCACGGTCGGCGGCGAGCCGACATTCGTGTCGATTGACAATCAGGTCGACGAGGAGTGGACTACTGCGGCCGACGGGCCCCACAAGCGCCGGCTGGCCTCCGACCTGGCCGCGCGCCTGAAGAATGTGTGGGCGCCGCAGGGCTTGGTGCAACTGGGACAGGGCAAGTGGTATCCAGGGGAAACGTTGCCGCGCTGGCAGATTTCGCTGTACTGGCGCGCCGACGGGGTGCCGCTCTGGCGTGACGCCACGGTGCTGGCCGACCCGTGGGCGGACGCCACCGACGCGGATCTCCCGCCTGATGTCGGCCGTTCGGTGCTGACGGCCATCGCCGGTGGTCTCGGTCTGCCGCCGAGCCAGGTACACCCCGCCTATGAAGATCCGTTGAGCCGGTTGGCCGCCAACGTGCGAATGCCGGCCGGTGACGCGGTCGACGTGGACGACGATCTGGAGCGCGACAGCGCCGCGGCGCGCGACGCGCTGCTGGCTCGGCTCGACGAGGCCGTCGAGGACCCGGCCGCCTATGTGCTTCCGCTGCATCGCCGCGAAGACGACATCGCCTGGTCGAGCGCCGATTGGCAGCTGCGTCGCGGCCGAATCGTCCTGCTGGAGGGCGATTCTCCGGCCGGGCTGCGCCTGCCGCTCACTTCGATCAGCTGGCGGCCGCCCCGCCCGTCGATTCCGGCCGATCCACTGGAGAAAAGGCCTGCGCTGCGGGTCGGCGCGGAACCCGACGCCGATGTCGCGGAGGACGACGCCACCCCGATCACCGCGGTCGTCGCCGAGGTCCGCGACGGACTCCTGCACATCTTCTTGCCGCCGACAGAACAGCTCGAGCACTTCGTCGACCTGGTCGAGCGCGTGGAAGCGGCAGCGGCCGGCATCGCCTGCCCGGTCGTGGTCGAGGGCTACGGGCCGCCAACCGACCCGCGGCTGCAATCGATGACGATCACCCCGGACCCGGGCGTGATCGAGGTCAACATCGCACCGACGGCCAGCTTCACCGAGCAGAGACAGCAGCTGGAGACCCTCTACCACGAAGCCCGGTTGGCTCGATTATCGACGGAGTCGTTCGACGTCGACGGCACACACGGCGGCACGGGCGGCGGCAACCACATCACGCTGGGCGGCATCACGCCCGCGGATTCGCCGTTGTTGCGCCGTACCGACCTTCTGATGTCGCTGCTCACGTACTGGCAGCGGCACCCGTCGTTGTCGTATCTGTTCGCCGGGCGCTTCGTCGGCACCACATCGCAGGCGCCGCGCGTGGATGAGGGCCGCCCGGAGGCGTTGTACGAGTTGGAGATTGCCTTCGCCGAGATTGCCCGCCTGTCCGGCGCCGAGGCACAGCCGTGGGTGACGGATCGCGCGTTGCGTCACCTGCTCACCGACATCACCGGCAACACCCACCGCGCGGAGTTTTGCATCGACAAGCTCTACAGTCCCGACAGCGCACGCGGCAGGCTGGGTCTGTTGGAGCTGCGCGGATTCGAGATGCCCCCGCACTTCCAGATGGCGATGGTGCAGTCGCTGTTGGTCCGCTCGCTGGTCGCCTGGTTCTGGGAGGAACCCGTCCGCGCCCCTTTGATCCGCCACGGCAGCAACCTGCACGGCCGATACTTGTTGCCGCATTTCATTATTCACGACATTGCCGACGTCGCCGCGGACCTGCGGGCCCACGGCGTCAACTTCGAGACCGCATGGCTGGACCCGTTCACCGAGTTCCGGTTCCCCCGCATCGGCACCGCGATGTTCGACGGCATCGAAATCGAACTGCGCGGCGCGATCGAGCCGTGGAACACCCTCGGGGAGGAAGCGACCGCCGGCGGCACCGCCCGATATGTCGACTCGTCCGTCGAACGCATCCAGGTCCGCATGATCGGTGCCGACCTGCAGCGTCATGTCGTGACCTGCAACGGCTACCCGGTGCCGCTGATGGCCACCGACAACCCCGACGTCCAGGTCGCCGGGGTCCGATTCCGGGCGTGGCAGCCACCCAGTGCGCTGCACCCGACTATCAGCGTCGACGGGCCGCTGCGCTTCGAGCTCGTCGACACCGCGACCGGCATGTCGCAAGGAGGCTGCACCTATCACGTGTCGCACCCCGGCGGCCGGGCCTACGATGGGCCACCGGTGAACGCCGTCGAGGCTGAGTCGCGCCGCAGCCGCCGCTTCGAGGCGACCGGATTCACTCCCCGGCCGCTCGACATGGCCGATATCCGGGAGAAGCAGGCACGGTTGTTAACTGACCTCGGCGCGCCGGGCATTCTTGACCTGCGGCGTGTGCGTACCGTTCTTCGGTAATGGTTAGCGGCACCGACCCGGTCGAGCTGGCGGCCCCGCGCCGCCACGACCCTGACCGTCTGCTGGCCGGCTACCGGGCCGCGCAGACCCAGGACGCTCTGTTCGAACTGCGCGCGCGAACCGACAGCGGCTACGACGAATTCGTCGATGAGTCCGGCCAGATCCGGCCGGCGTGGGCCGAGTTCGCCGACGCGATCAGCGAGCGGGGCGGGGCGGGGCTCGACCGGCTCCGGACCACCGTCGGCGGCCTGGTCGACAACGACGGGATCACCTACATCCACCTCGACCAGAACGGCGAAGCGGTAACGAACGGTCACGGCGCCTCGCCGTGGCGCCTCGACGGCCTGCCGCTGCTGATCTCGTCGGCCGACTGGGAACTGCTGGAGGCCGGTCTGCTGCAGCGCTCGCGCCTGTTGGATGCCGTGCTGACCGACCTGTACGGGCCGCAGCGGTCGATCACCAGCGGCGTGCTGCCACCGCAGCTGGTGTTCGGCCATCCCGGTTACGTGCGGGCCGCCTTTGGGATCGAAATCCCCGGCCGCCATCAGTTGTTTATGTACGGTTGCGACGTCAGCCGGGACGGTTCGGGAACCTTCCGGGTGAATGCCGACTGGACACAAGCGCCGTCGGGCGCGGGCTACGCGCTGGCCGACCGCCGCGTCGTGGCGCATGCGATGCCCGACCTGTACGAACGGATCGGGCCGCGGCCGACCTCGCCGTTCGCGCAGGCGCTGCGGCTGGCGCTGATCGACGCGGCCGCCGACGCCGCCGAGGATCCCGACGTTGTGGTGTTGAGTCCCGGCACCCACTCCGAGACCGCGTTCGACCAGGCGTATCTGGCCACCGTGCTGGGCTTCCCGCTCGTCGAGAGCGCCGACCTCGTGGTGCGCGACGGCAAGTTGTGGATGCGGTCGTTGGGCACCCTGAAACGCGTCGATGTGGTTTTGCGACGCGTCGACGCCGACTACGCCGACCCGTTGGACCTGCGGGCCGATTCCCGCCTGGGCGTGGTCGGGCTGGTCGAGGTGCAGCGTCGCGGCGCGGTCACCGTGGTGAACACACTCGGCAGCGGCGTCTTGGAAAGCCCCGGCCTGTCTCGGTTCCTGCCGGACCTCGCCGGCCTGCTGCTCGGCGAAAGTCCGCTGCTGCACACCGCGCCGGTGTTCTGGGGCGGCATCGATGCGGAACGCTCCTACATCGTTGCGAACCTGCCATCACTGTTGATCAAGTCGGCCGTCGGCGACGAAACGATCGTCGGGCCCGCACTTTCGCGGCGGCAACGCGCCGACGTCAGGGCGCACATCGAGGCGTCACCGTGGCAGTGGATCGGCCAGGAGCTGCCGCAGTTCTCGTCCGCACCGGTCGGCTACCGCTCCGGGGGGCTGACGTCGGCGGGCGTGGGGTTGCGGCTCTTCGCGGTGTCGCAGCGCGGCGGCTACGCCCCGATGATCGGCGGCCTGGGCTATGTGATGGCACCCGGCAACGCCGCGTACAAGCTGAATACGGTCGCCGCCAAGGATGTGTGGGTGCGCCCGACGGACCGGGCGCGGTCCGAGACGGTGACCGTTCCGTCGGTGGAGCTGCCGGCGATGTCCGGCGCCGGAACCCAGGGTGTCAGCTCGCCTCGCGTGCTCTCCGATCTGTTCTGGATGGGAAGGTACGGCGAGCGGGCCGAGAATCTGGCCCGGCTGCTGATCGTCACGCGCGAGCGGTATCACGAATTCCGCCACCGCCAGGGCCTCGAAGCAAGCGAGTGTGTGCCCGTCCTTCTCTTCGCGCTCGGCCACATCACCGGAACCGACACCGGTTCCGAGGGTGACCACCACGAGATGATCGCGGTCGCGCCCTCGACGTTGTGGTCGCTGACCGTGGATCACGACCGCCCGGGGTCGCTGGCACACTCGGTGGGCGGACTGGGTTTGGCCGCTCGCGCGGTCCGCGACCAGCTGTCCAACGACACCTGGAGTGTCCTGGCCGCCGTGGAGCGGGCGGTGGCCCGCAGGTCGGACTCGCCTCCGGACTCGCTTGCGGAGGGCGACGCTCTGCTCGCGGCAGCACAGCAGCAGACTCTGGCCGGGATGCTGGCGCTGGCGGGCGTCGCGGCGGAGTCAATGGTGCACGACGTGGGCTGGACGATGATGGACATCGGCACGCGGATCGAGCGCTCGCTCGGGCTGACCGCATTGTTGAGCGCGACGCTGACACAGACCCGCAGCCCGGGTGCCGAGCAAGCGATCACCGAGTCGGCGTTGGTGGCATGCGAATCATCAGTCATCTACCGCCGGCGCAATCTTGGCAAGGTTAGTGTGGGTGCCGTGGCGGACCTGGTGCTGTTCGACGCTACCAACCCGCGTTCGCTGATCTACTCGCTTGAGCGGGTGCGGGCCAACCTCAAGACCCTGCCGGGCGCATCCGGGTCGTCGCGGCCCGAGCGGCTCGTCGACGAGATCAGCACCAGGTTGCGGCGTCTGGATCCAGGTGACCTCGAATATGTCGACGACGGCCGGCGCGCCGAGCTGGCCGGGCTCCTGGACGGCATCCACACCTCGCTGCGCGACCTGTCCGACGTGATCACCGAGACCCAGCTGTCGCTGCCCAGTGGCATGCAGCCGTTGTGGGGACCCGACGAACGCAGGATCCTGCCGTGACCCCGCCGGCGGCAGCTACGCGCCGCTACCGGATCATCCACCGCACCGAGTACAGATACTCCGACGTGGTCACCAGTTCCTACGGCCGTGGTTTCTTGACACCGCGCGACTTGTCGCGCCAACGCTGCCTGCATCACGAGCTGCGCATCGATCCCGAGCCGGCGGACCGCTCCACTGGCCGCGATGGGTACGGCAACACCACCACGTACTTCCACGTCACCGCCCCCCACCGCGCTCTGTCGGTGACCAGCGCATCCGTAGTCGAAGTGGATTCACTCCCCCCACAACACTATTCGGCGGGCCCGGCGGTGGCGCCGTGGGAGGCCGCCCGACCGGCGGGGCGGGCGGGAGCGCTGGCCACCGAGTTCAGCCTCGATCTGCGGCCACCCGAGATCACCGACTCGGTTCGCGACTACGCTGCGCCCAGTTTCGCGCCCGGACGCCCGCTGATCGACGCGCTGCGCGACCTGTCGTCACGGATCCATGCCGACTTCACCTACCGGTCCGGGTCGACCACGGTGTCGACGCTTGTCGACGAGGTTTTGGCGGAGCGGGAAGGGGTATGCCAGGACTTCGCCAGACTGGCGATCGCCTGCCTGCGCGCGAACGGCCTTGCCGCGAGTTACGTCTCCGGCTACCTGGCCACTGACCCGCCGGAGGGAAAGGAACGCATGGTCGGGATCGACTCGACCCACGCGTGGGCCTCGGTGTGGACGCCAGAGCTGTGGCTGGGCTTCGACCCGACAAACGACAAGATGGTCGACGAGCGCTACATCGTCGTCGGCTGGGGCCGCGATTACGCGGACATTCCGCCGCTGCAGGGCATCATCTACACCCATTCGAAGCGCAGTGTCATCAAGGTTTCGGTGGACGTGGCCCCATTCGAGGGGGATGTGGTTCATGCGTGATTTCATCTGCCCGAACTGCGGTCAGCATCTGGCGTTCGAGAACTCGGTATGCCTGTCATGCGAGAGCCCGCTGGGGTTCTCCCTCGACGACATGGCGATGCTCGTCATCGCGGCGGGACCCGACGCCCACAAGCCCGGGTTCGTCAGTGCCGACGAGTTTGAGTTGTGCGCGAATCTCCACGTGGCGAAATGCAATTGGCTGGTGGCGAAGGACCCGGTGCGACGGCTTTGCGCGTCATGTCGATTGACGCGCACCCGTCCGAGAGACGCAGACGCCGCGGCGCTGTCCGCGTTCGCCGATGCCGAAACGGCCAAGCGCCGGCTGATCGCCGAGTTGTTCGAGCTGAGGCTACCGATTGTGGACCGCGACAGCGACCCGAACTACGGTCTGGCGTTCGACCTGCTGTCCACCGAAGGCGAAAAGGTGTTCACCGGCCACCACGGCGGCGTGATCACATTGGATCTGGCCGAGGGCGATGACATCCATCGCGAGCAGCTGCGGATCGAGATGGACGAGCCGTACCGCACACTGCTGGGACACTTCCGCCACGAGATCGGCCATTACTACTTCTATCGCCTCGTCGAGCCGTCGCGGGAGTACCTGCGGCGATTCCGGGAACTGTACGGCGACCCCGACACCGACTACCAGACGGCGCTGAACCGCCACTACAACGAAGGAACTCCGCCGGGCTGGCGTGAGAATTTCGTCTCGTCATACGCCACGATGCATCCGGCGGAGGACTGGGCCGAAACCTTCGCCCACTATTTGCACATCCGCGACACCCTCGACACTGCCGCGGCATTCGGCTTCGCGCCGGCGAACGCTACCTTCGAGCGAAGAGCATTGGGCCCCAGCGGGTTTGGCACGACCATCGAGATGTGGCTGCCGGTGTCGTGGGGGTTGAACATGGTTAACCGATCGATGGGCCGCCAGGACCTCTACCCGTTCGTGCTGCCCGTCCCTGTGCTGGACAAGATGCGGTTTTTGCACACGGTCCTCGACGAGGTGACCTCCGAGCCGACAAAACTTGCGGCGGTCAACGGCACGGCAAACTCTTGACGCGTCGTCCAGCAACGGGCAGCATCTCGCGGCATGACCCAACCTCTTGGTGCGCGCCTGGGTGCGGCCGTGCTTGTCGGCGCGCTCGCTCTGCAGCTGGCCGGTTGCTCTAAATCGACGATCAAGCCCGACGGTGCCGCGAAATCTGTCACCGATCTCGTGTCGCAGCAGACGGGCTTTACGCCAACCGACGTCAGCTGCCCCTCGGGCGAAGAAGCCAAGGTGGGCGTGGAATTCGATTGTCACTTCACCGGACCCGACGGACCGTACGCCGCCCACATGAAGGTCACGAGTGTCAACGGTTCGGACGTCGTGTTCGACATCAAGACCCAGAAGAGCTGACGCCCGAAGCCGTGATAAAGCGTCGCCCAGACTGAAGCCACTGCGGTCCACATCGGCGTGTCGTCGCCGAGGTTTAAGTGTCGCGGCGGCGAGCGGCGTCGCGCCCTCGTGGTATGCCTGAAACGTGTCCGACGGTCTGTTCGACCTTCCCGGCACCGGTCGAAGCGCGCCGGCGCCTCTGGCGGTCCGGATGCGACCGGCGTCCCTGGACGAGGTCGTCGGGCAGGCGCACCTGCTGCGGCCGAATTCGCCGCTGCGCCGGCTTATCGAGGGCTCGGGCGCGGCGTCCGTCATTCTCTATGGGCCGCCCGGCACCGGGAAGACCACGCTGGCGGCACTGATCTCGCAGGCCACCGGACGCCGGTTCGAGGCGCTGTCCGCGGTCTCCGCGGGCGTGAAGGAAGTCCGCGCGGTCATCGAGCACGCCCGTCGCGCCGCCGCGCACGGCGAGCAGACTGTGCTCTTCATCGACGAGGTGCACCGGTTCTCCAAAACCCAGCAGGACGCCCTGTTGGCCGCGGTCGAGAACCGGGTCGTGCTGTTGGTGGCCGCCACCACGGAGAACCCAAGCTTTTCGGTGGTGGCCCCGCTGCTGTCGCGAAGCCTGATCCTGCAGTTGCAGCCGCTGACCGCCGACGACATCCGGATCGTCCTCGAGCGGGCGATCGCTGATGCCCGCGGACTGGGCGACACCGTGCCGGTCGAGCCGGACGCCATCGACCTGCTGCTGCGGCTGTCCGCGGGTGACGCGCGCCGTGCCCTGACGGCGCTGGAGGTCGCGGCCGAAATGGGCGAGCGGGTCACCGTCGAGGCGATTGAGCAGTCGCTCGACAAGGCAGCCGTTCGTTACGACCGCCAAGGCGATCAGCACTACGACGTGATCAGCGCGTTCATCAAGTCGGTTCGTGGCTCTGACGTCGACGCCGCGCTGCACTACCTCGCTCGCATGCTCGTCGCGGGGGAGGACCCGCGGTTCATCGCGCGGCGGCTGATGATTCTGGCCAGCGAGGACATCGGTATGGCCGATCCCACGGCGCTGCAAACGGCGGTCGCGGCCGCGCAAACCGTCCAGTTGATCGGGATGCCCGAGGCGCAACTGACTCTCGCGCACGCCACCATCCATCTCGCCACCGCGCCGAAGTCCAACGCCGTGATGTCGGCGATCTCGGCCGCGATGAACGACATCAAGGCCGGCAAAGCGGGCCTGGTGCCGCCGCACCTACGCGACGGCCACTACTTCGGCGCGGCCGCACTCGGCAGCGCGATCGGCTACAAATACTCGCACGACGACCCTGACGGTGTTGTGCCACAACAATATCCACCCGACGAGCTGGCGGGAGTTGACTACTACCGGCCCACCGAGCACGGCGCCGAACGTGAGATTGCCAAGCGGGTGGATCGCTTGCGCGCGATCATCCGCAAGAAAACCTGACGGCGCCGAGCGCCCGGTCAGGCCACCTCGGGCACCCGCAGGTGAGCCAGTGCCAGCTCGAATTCGCCGACGTCGAGCTGGTCGGCGCCCAATTCCCGAAGTCGTGCCGTCCGCAGCGACCTCGCCTGCTCGCGGTTGCGGTCCATCGCCTCGCGGCTGTCGAACACCGCCGAGGACACCGCACGCCCCGAGGAGCGGTCGATCATCAGGCTTGCGCTGCAGAATCCGTCGAGTTCCTCCAACGCGGGCAGCACGGAATCGCGGTATAGCTCGACAGATCGGTCCATCTGGCCGTTGGGAACCTTGAACCAGGTTGCCCGCACACAGGCGCCATCGGCGGACCGGTGGTCGCGGTGCATCGCCGCGATCTCCCATCTGGCGACGGAAGCGCTGCCTCTGAAGCTCTCCCCGGCGCGATCGCGAATCGGCGCAATCTGCTCTTCGCTCGCCCGCATCGCCTCTTCGGATTCCCAGGCGCTCGTCCCGATGCACCGGCCCGATTCGCGGTCGACCAACAGCGATATGCCGATGCACCCGTTTGTGCCCTCCAGCGCGGGCATCAACTCGTCGCAGACGTATGCGATCCCGGCATCGATGGCTTCCGGCTGCGCCTCAATCGTCGTAGAGCGTGCGTACACGATCCGCTCCCTTGTTCGGGGCAGCGCCCCGGTGGCGCCACCGATCCAACCACTACCTTCGTCCGGCGAACCCCCGATTTCAATGTCCTCAATGTCCTCAAGGTCCTCAATGGCCACGATCGCGGTGACACCGCGCAGCGTGGAGCCGCCGATCCCGCGTCAGCGGGACCAGCGGCTCACCCATCGTCAGACCAGCTCGGGCACCCGCAGGTGGGCCAGCGCCAGCTCGAATTCGCATTCGTCGAGCTCCTCAACCCCCACTTCCCGCATCTTTGCGGTCTTCAGGGCCAACGCCCGCTCCCTGTTGCGCTCCATCGCTTCGCGGCTGTCGAACGTCGCCGTCGACACGCCACGCCCTGTCGCTCGGTCGATCAGCAGGCTGGTGCTGCAGAAGCCGTCGAGGTTCTCCAGATCCGGCAAGACGGACGTCCTGTAGTACTCGATGTTCCGGTCCGCCATAGCGGGATCGGCCTTGACCCACGTCGTCCGCGCGCAGGCGCCGGTGCCCAGGCGGTGCTCACGGTGCAGGACGGCGATCTCCCACTCCTCTATCTTCTCGACGTTGCCGCCAAGCGACTGCGCCGCCCGGTCCCGAAGCTGGCGTGCCCGCTCCGCGCTCGCGCGCATCGCCTCGTCGGTCTCCCAGGCGGTGGTGATAATGCAGCGACCGGACCTCCGGTCGACCATGGCCGAGATGCCGACACACCCGTCAATGGCTTGGAGTGCGGGCATGACCTCATCGCGAATATGCGCAAGTCCAGCGTCGATTGACATGGGTTGCGCCTGAACAGTGGTAGAACGTGCGTACACGATCCACCCCCTCTTCCTCGTGGCAGCGCCCCGGTGGCGCCACCGGTTCGTTGATTAGGTTCCTCCGATCGACCGAGCCTGGCAATGGGCTGCGAATCAGCCGCGTCCGTACCCTGGAGGCGTGGATACCGACGTGCTTGATGTCGACACTTCGCGGCGGTGCATCGTCGATCTCACCGACGATGTGCGGTCGTTCTGCGCGTCGCATGGCGACGGCTTGTGTAACGTTTTCGTCCCCCACGCCACCGCCGGGGTCGCCGTCATTGAAACGGGCGCGGGCAGTGACGACGACCTGGTCGACGCGCTCGATCGGCTGCTGCCGCGCGACGACCGATATCGTCACGCGCATGGGTCGCCTGGACACGGTGCCGACCACGTGCTGCCTGCGCTGATCGCGCCGTCGGTTACCGTGCCCGTGCAATCGGGTAAACCGCAACTCGGGACCTGGCAAAGCGTCGTGCTGGTCGACCTCAACCAGGACAATCCTCGTCGATCGGTGCGGCTGAGCTTCGTTGACGGCTAACGGCAGCTGCAGGACCGGTAATGTAATCGGGTCGAAAGGCCCCGACGGAACTAGCTCCGAGAAAGAGCGAGAAAAGACAGCGACATCGGTGCAAACACACGAAATCAGGAAGCGGTTCACCGACCACTTTGTGGCCGCGGGTCACACTGAGGTGCCCAGTGCCTCGGTGATCCTCGACGACCCGAACTTGCTGTTCGTGAACGCCGGCATGGTGCAGTTTGTGCCGTATTTTCTGGGTCAGCGGACTGCGCCTTATAGCAAGGCGACCAGCATCCAAAAGTGCATCCGCACGCCCGATATCGACGAGGTCGGCATCACCACCCGGCACAACACGTTTTTCCAGATGGCGGGCAACTTCTCGTTCGGCGACTATTTCAAGCGGGGTGCGATCGAACTGGCGTGGACCCTGCTGACCAATCCGGTCACCGAAGGCGGATATGGGCTCGATCCCGAGAGACTTTGGGCCACTGTCTATTTGGACGACGATGAAGCGGCAGCGCTGTGGCAGGAGATCGCGGGCCTGCCGCCGGAACGTATTCAGCGCCGCGGCATGGCCGACAACTACTGGTCGATGGGCATTCCCGGGCCCTGCGGACCGTCGTCGGAGATCTATTACGACAGAGGCCCGGGATACGGCCCCGAGGGCGGACCATCGGCCAGCGAGGATCGCTATATCGAGATCTGGAATCTCGTCTTCATGGAGAACCTCCGCGGCGAGGGTACCTCGAAGACTGATTTCGAAATCCTTGGCCCCTTGCCGCGCAAGAACATTGACACAGGGATGGGTGTCGAGCGATTGGCGTGCGTGCTGCAGCGTGTCGATAACGTCTACGAGACCGACCTGCTTCGACCAGTCATCGACCAGGTCGCCGATATCGCGCCCCGGGGGTACGGCGTCGGAGATCACGACGACGATGTCCGCTACCGGGTCATCGCGGATCACAGCCGGACCTCGGCGATTCTGATCGGCGACGGCGTCAGCCCGGGCAACGACGGGCGCGGATATGTGTTACGCCGCTTGCTGCGCCGTATCGTGCGCGCGGCCAAGCTGCTCGGCATCGACGCCCCGATTATGGGCGAATTGATGGCCACCGTGCGCGATGCGATGGGACCGTCGTACCCGGAGCTCGTCACCGACTTCAACCGGATCACCCGGATCGCCCAGGCTGAAGAGGCCGCGTTCAACCGCACGCTGGCGTCGGGCTCTCGACTGTTCGAGGAGGCCGCCAATGCGACGAAGGCCTCCGGTGCGACGGTGCTCAGCGGCTCGGACGCGTTCACCCTGCACGACACATACGGATTCCCGATTGACCTCACGCTGGAGATGGCCGCCGAGGCGGGGTTGACGGTCGACGAGACCGGCTTCCGCGATCTGATGGCCGAGCAGCGCAAACGCGCGAAAGACGACGCGGCGGCCCGCAAGCACGCCCACGCCGACCTGTCGGCGTACCGCGAGCTGGTGGACGCTGGCCCGACCGAGTTCACTGGTTTCGACGAATTGACCTCGGAGTCAAAGATTCTCGGGATCTTCGTCGACGGTAAGCGCGTGCCGGTCGTCGCCCACGACCCTGAAGCGCAGGCCGCAGATCGCGTAGAGCTGATTCTCGACCGCACTCCGCTGTACGCCGAATCCGGCGGTCAGATCGCCGACGAGGGCACCATCACCGGCACGGGTGCCGGCGCGACCGCGAAGGCCGCGGTCATCGACGTGCAGAAAATCGCCAAAACGCTGTGGTCACACCGGGTCAACGTCGAGTCGGGCGAGTTCGTCGAGGGCGACACGGTGGTCGCGGCCGTCGACTCGCGCTGGCGTCACGGGGCCACCCAAGGTCACTCGGGAACCCACCTCGTTCATGCCGCGCTGCGGCAGGTGTTGGGCCCGAACGCCGTTCAGGCCGGTTCGCTGAACCGCCCGGGTTATCTGCGGTTCGATTTCAACTGGCAGGGCGCGCTGTCAGAAGATCAACGCGCCCAGATCGAGGAAGTCACCAACGAGGCTGTTGAGGCCGACTTCGACGTGCACACGTTCACCACTCAACTCGACAAGGCCAAGGCGATGGGCGCGATGGCGCTGTTCGGGGAGAGCTACCCCGACGAGGTCCGCGTGGTCGAGATCGGCGGCCCGTTTTCGCTGGAGCTGTGCGGCGGAACGCACGTGCCCAATTCTGCCCAGGTGGGCCCGGTCACCATTCTGGGCGAATCGTCGATCGCGTCGGGTGTGCGCCGCGTCGAGGCCTACGTCGGGCTCGATGCATTCCGGCATTTGGCAAAGGAGCGGGCGTTGCTCGCAGGGGTGGCGTCCTCGCTGAAGGTGCCCTCCGAGGAGGTCCCCGCGCGGGTGGCCACCCTCGTCGAACGGCTGAAGGTGGCGGAAAAGGAACTCGAGCGAATGCGCCAGGCGTCGGCGCGGGCCACTGCGGCAAATGCCGCCGCCGGGGCCGAACGAATCGGTAGGGTCCGGGTCGTGGCCCAACGCATGTCGGGCGAGACAGCGGGCGACCTGAGAAACCTTGTCGGCGACATTCGCGGTCGGTTGGGCAGCGAACCCGCGGTGGTGGTACTGATCGCAGACGGTGACGACGCGGCCCTGCCGTACGTGGTAGCGGCGAATCCCGCCGCCGTCGCCCTCGGTCTGCGCGCTGATGACCTCGTCAAGGAGATCAATGTGGCAGTCGACGGCCGAGGCGGCGGAAAGGCGGAGCTGGCGCAGGGATCGGGCAAAAACCCCGCCGGAATCGACGCCGCGCTGGAAGCGCTCCGGGCAAAGATCGCGCGGAGTTAGCCGAGTGACTGTCGGCGAAGACCGTCTGCCGGACCGGCCGGGCAGCGACGATCCCGGGCGGGGCCGCCGGCTGGGTATCGACGTCGGCAGCGTGCGGATCGGAGTGGCCGCAAGTGACCCCGACGGCATCTTGGCCACACCGGTGGAGACGGTGCGACGCGACCGCTCCGGGGCGCATATGCGCCGACTGGTCGCGCTGATCGCCGACCTTGACGTCGTCGAGGTGGTCGTCGGCCTGCCCCGCACACTGGGGAACCGGGCCGGGTCGTCCGCCAAGGACGCGATCGCGCTCGCGAACGAGCTGGCCGAGCGCGTTCCGAAAATTCCGGTGCGGCTTGCCGACGAACGGTTGACCACGGTGAGCGCGCAGCGGGGGTTGCGTGAGGCCGGCGTCCGGGCGAAGGCCCAGCGCTCCGTGATCGACCAGGCCGCAGCTGTGGGGATCCTGCAGGGTTGGCTCGACCAGCGTCGATACCGTGAGGGTAGCGGTGGCTGAGGAGTGGGGACGTGAGCGAACCGCGCCCGTCACGGTTGGTGTGCCGGGGCGCAAGTCCCGCGCCGCGCGGCTGAAAGAAGAGCGAAAGCGCCGGCGCCGCAATCGCACTCGCCTGGTTGTTGTGGCGATACTGTTGGTCGTGGTGATCTCGGCCGTGTTTATCGGCTCCCGGCTCTGGCACGGCTGGTTCGGCGACTATTCCGGCGACGGCAAGAATGACGTCGTCATTCAGGTCCAGAAGGGTGATTCGACCAGAGCAATCGGCCAGACTTTGGTCGACAACCACGTCGTCGCGTCGGTCCAGAAGTTCGTCGATGCGGCGCATGGCAATTCGGCGATGGAGTCGATTCAGCCGGGCTACTACCAGATGCGCACCGAGATTTCGGCGTCCGACGCGGTCCGACGACTGACCGACCCGCAGAGCCGGGTCGGCAAGCTCGTCATCCCGGAGGGCCGCCAACTCGATGACGTCCAGGACGTCAAGACGAACGCGATGACCGAGGGCGTCTTCACGCTGATCTCCCGCGCGTCGTGCGCGCAGATGGATGGGGAGCGACGGTGTGTGTCGGTGGATGCTCTGCGGCAGGTGGCGGGCACCGACTCCGCTTCGGCGCTGAATGTGCCGTCCTGGGCCGAGAAGCAGGTGACCGCGATGGGCGGTGACCACCGCCGGCTGGAGGGCTTGATTTCGCCGGGAACCTGGGACATCAACCCGTCCTGGACGCCGGAGGAAATGCTGGCGAGGCTGATCGGTAACAGTGCAACTCTGTACGCCCAGCACGGTCTGGGCGAGTCACCCGACGGAGTTGCCATGTCGACGTACCAGACGCTCATCGTGGCCTCGCTGGTGCAGCGAGAATCGAAACCCGCCGACTTCGCCAAGGTGGCCCGGGTGATCTACAACCGGCTACAGGAGCACCAGAAACTTGAGTTCGATTCCACGGTCAATTACCCGCTGGACCGTCAGGAGGTCGCCACCACCGACGCCGACCGCGGCCGCAGCACCCCGTGGAACACGTACGTGAACGAGGGCCTGCCGGAGACGCCGATCTGCTCGCCGGGCGAGCAGGCGCTGGCCGCCGCCGTACGGCCGGAACCGGGCGACTGGTTGTACTTCGTGACCGTGGACATGCAGGGCACGACGTTGTTCACGCGCGACTACCAGGAGCATTTGGCAAATATCGAACTGGCCAAGCGCAACGGTGTCCTCGACAGTGCGCGATGAGCGGCCGTAGGGCCGCGGTTCTCGGGTCGCCGATCGAGCATTCCAAGTCACCGCAACTGCATCTGGCCGCGTACCGCGCTCTCGGGCTGCCCGATTGGACGTACGAGCGAATCGAATGCTCTGCAGACGAATTGCCAAGCGTGGTAAGCCATTTCGGCCCAGAGTGGGTGGGCGTTTCGGTGACGATGCCCGGCAAGTTCGCTGCGCTGACATTCGCCGATGAGCGCAGCGAGCGCGCGCAACTGGTGGGCTCGGCCAACACGCTGTTGCGCACCCAGCGCGGTTGGCGCGCCGACAACACCGACGTCGACGGTGTCGCCGGCGCGCTCGGCGCGGTGCACGGCGACATAGGCGACCGAGGCGGCATAGTGGTGGTCGGGGCGGGCGGGACGGCACGTGCGGCGGTGGTCGCGGTCGCCGGCCTAGGCGCCGGCACGGTGACCGTGGTGGCCCGCGACCCCGCCAAGGCGCAACCGCTCGTGGAACTGGCCGACGCCGTCGGGGTTGCCGGACGATGGCGCGCGTTCGACGACGAGGAGCTTGCCGAGGAGGTCGCGGGCGCCGGCGCGGTCGTCAGCACGATCCCGGCCGATGCCGCCGCCGGTCACGTCGCGGCGTTGCGGCGTGCGCCGGTGCTGCTGGACGCGATCTACCACCCGTGGCCGACGCCACTGGCCGCGGCGGTCATGAAGACGGGCGGACGGGTGGTCGACGGGTTGCAGATGCTGCTGCATCAGGCCTTTGCTCAGGTCGAGCAGTTCACCGGCCGGCCCGCGCCCAGAGAGGCGATGGCGGCGGCCGTGCGCCGGCACTGAGCACGCGCTCGCTGTTTAGGGCACGTGGGAAGATGGGACGCGTGTTGCGATGGACGACGGCCGGCGAGTCGCACGGTCGCGCGCTGGTGAGCCTGCTTGAGGGCATGGTCGCGGGTGTGCGCATCACGTCCGACGACATCCGCAGGCAGCTGGCTCGGCGGCGGCTGGGCTACGGCCGGGGCGCCAGGATGAAGTTCGAGGCGGACGACGTCACCGTGCTGGCCGGTGTCCGGCACGGCGTGACGCTCGGCGGGCCCATCGCCATCCAGATCGGTAACACCGAGTGGCCGAAGTGGGAAACGGTCATGGCCACGGACCCGGTCGACCCCGCAGAGCTGAAGGACGTGGCCCGTAATGCGCCGCTCACCCGCCCACGGCCAGGGCACGCCGATTACGCGGGCATGCTCAAATACGGCTTCGACGACGCGCGGCCTGTGTTGGAGCGGGCCAGCGCGCGGGAGACGGCGGCCCGCGTGGCGGCCGGTACGATCGCGCGGGAATTCCTGCGGCAGGCCGTGGGCGTCGAGGTGCTGTCCCACGTGATCTCCATCGGGGCGTCGAAGCCTTACGACGGTCCGCCTCCGCAGCCGGTCGACCTTGATGCGATCGACGCGAGCCCGGTCCGGGCCTTCGACGAACAGGCTGAGCAATCCATGATCGACGAGATCGAGGCCGCCAAGAAGGACGGCGACACCCTGGGCGGGGTCGTCGAAGTGGTCGCACTGGATCTGCCGATCGGGCTCGGGTCGTTCACCAGCGGCGACAACCGACTCGACAGCCAGCTTGCCGCCGCCGTCATGGGCATACAGGCGATCAAGGGCGTCGAGATAGGCGATGGGTTCGAGACTGCCCGCCGTCGTGGCAGCGTGGCCCATGACGAGATGTACCCCG